>Ga0182018_10002919_pt1 | contig 16223 bp, 14 predicted proteins | sample 812P2MmetaG_FD_120490 | JGI IMG/M metagenome (GOLD analysis project Ga0182018, IMG submission 120490) | Permafrost microbial communities from Stordalen Mire, Sweden - 812P2M metaG | ecosystem: Environmental > Terrestrial > Soil > Wetlands > Permafrost | place: Sweden: Stordalen | collected... | reverse complement strand
GCTCCCGCGCGGCGATGATCCGATGTCGCAAGTCCTGACTCAAAGGACGCATATTTCCCTTTTCATAAACAGAAAATACCACCCGGCAGCCAATACGTCTATCTAAATAGAAAATGCTCTAGGTGTTGTTACTGACCTCTTTAATTGAAAAAAACATAATAAAATCAACGTGGCGGAGAGAGGGGGATTCGAACCCCCGATACGGCTTTTGACCGTATAACGGTTTAGCAAACCATCGCCTTCAGCCACTCGGCCATCTCTCCGTCGCAATTAACAAGCCACTAATTCCTTGGCTTGCTTCGCTGGAAAATAGTGGCACGTCTTCCTAGAGAGTCAAGACCGGAGGCAAGGCGAACAAGCATTTCGTCATGCTTGTCGAGACAGGTTCCGACCACGGTTTCGCCGAAGCGTCTAACGATAAAATACTCCGTGCCGAATTCCTTGTCCAAAACCTGCTGGGTCGCAAATTGGATTGAAAGCGCGCTGTATTGGCCGCAGAAACAAAGTCACTTTCAAAATTCACCGATTTCCGGCTTGCGTTTTGCGTGTTCACTGGAAAGACTGCGTGATCATTATGCAAGCGCAAGACGCCCCAACAATGTTCCTCTTCAAACTCTGGCCGTGGTTTGAAGCAAACCGCAAACAGGTCATCATCGGCGCCAGCATCATCGCCGCCCTGGTGGTGGTGCTTTCGTTCTGGTCCTGGCAGCGGGAACAAAAGCAAATCTACGCCGGAGAGTCCCTGACGCAATTGTCCCTGACGATTCCACCCAACGCCACGGTCAGCCAGATCGGCGACCTGTATCTGAAGGTCGCCAGCGACCACCCCGACACGCTTGCGGGCGAACGCGCGTTGATGCAGGGCGCGGCCACGCTGTTCGCGGCGGGTCGTTATGACGACGCGCTGACGCAATTTCAAAAATATCTCGAAGTGCATCCTGATGGTTTTTTGACCACGACGGCCAGACTGGGCATCGCCTCCAGCCTCGAAGCGCAAGGCAAGACCGACGCGGCAGTCGCTGCCTACCAGAAAGTCATCGGCGGGTCGTCGGATGCGATGGCGGTGATTGTCGCCAAATTCGCCCTCGCGCGCATCAGCGAGCAGCAGGGAAAACTGACGGACGCGATGAATTATTATGAGGATGTCGGACGCGCCGCCAGTCCCAACAGTTCGATCGCTTCGGAAGCCAGAATGCGCGTCTCAGAAATTAATATGAAATTGCCGGCGGCGCAACCGGCCGTCATCAACCCCTAACATGAAACTCGCAATCATCGGGACGGGCTACGTTGGTCTGGTCACTGGCACTTGCTTCGCTGAAGTCGGCCATCAGGTCGTCTGCGTGGACAGCGACGCGACCAAGGTTAAAATGCTCCAATCCGGTGGTATCCCCATTTACGAGCCGGGCTTGGAGGAATTGGTGAAGAAAAATGTCGCCGCCGGGCGGCTCTCCTTCACCAACAGCACCGCCGAAGGCGTTCAAAAATCCGACGTGGTTTTCATCGCCGTGCCCACGCCGCCGCAACCGGATGGCTCGGTGGATTTGAGTTACATCGAGCGTGTCGCCCGCGACATCGCCGCGGCCATGACGGATTACAAAATTGTCGTGGACAAAAGCACAGTGCCGGTCAAGACCGGTGAGAAGGTCGCCGAGACCATCAAACGTTACTGTGCCGCGAAAGTGGAATTTGATGTCGTCAGCAATCCCGAATTTCTCCGCGAAGGATTTGCGGTTGACGATTTGATGAAACCCGACCGCATCGTCATCGGCACCCGCTCGCAACGGCCGGTCGCAGCGATGAATGAGATTTACGCGCCGTTCAACGCGCCCATCATCGTCACTGACATCAATTCCGCCGAACTCATCAAGCACGCTGCCAATTCCTTTCTCGCGCTGAAAATTTCCTACATCAACGCCATTGCGACCGTTTGCGAGGCCGCCGGCGCGAATGTGCAGGAAGTCGCGCAGGGCATCGGTCTGGACGAACGCATAGGCCGGCGATTCCTGAACGCCGGCATTGGCTTTGGCGGCAGTTGCTTCCCGAAAGACTTGAGTGCATTCATTAAAATTGCCGAGCAGATTGGTTACGACTTCAAGTTGCTCAAGGAAGTCCAGCACATCAACGCCAGTCAGATGGAGCGGTTCATAAAAAAAATCACCGACACGCTCTGGGTGTTGAAGGACAAAAAAATCGGCGTGCTCGGCCTCGCGTTCAAGCAAAACACTGACGACGTGCGCTCGTCGCCCGCGATTGATCTCTGCCAGCGGCTGCAAAAGGAGGGTGCGACTTTGCGCGTCCACGACCCGAAGGCGATGGACAAAGCCAAGGCGCTTCTGCCGAACGCAACCTACGTTGACGACATGAACGCCGTGGCCGAGGGTTGCGACGCGCTGGTCGTCGCGACGGAATGGGACGAATTCAAGCAGCTTGATCTTGAACGCGCCCGCAAATCACTGACACACCCCATCATGTTCGACGGGCGCAATCTGTTCGACCAAGCCGAAATGGAAAAACTCGGCTGGATTTACAAGAGCGTGGGAAGATGACATTGCCAATCGCCAATTTTCAATTTTGAATTTGGCGAGGCCGTGCATTGCTAAATCTTAAGTTGGTGATCGGAAATTGAAAATTGGTAATCACATCGAAGTCAGCGCCGCGCTCATTTTTCATGATGGCAAACTGCTCATCACTCAACGCCGCACCAACGCGCACCTCGGCGGACTGTGGGAATTTCCCGGCGGCAAACGGGAAGTGAACGAAACTTTCGAGCAATGTCTTGTCCGCGAAATTCACGAGGAACTTGGAATCGAAATTTCGGTCGGCGAATTGTTTGAAGAAAGCACGCACGCCTACGCGGAGAAAACGGTTCATCTGAAATTTTTCCTTTGTCAATTGATTCGCGGTGAACCACAAACGCTCGGCTGCGCGGCGTTCAAGTGGATTGGTAAATCAGAACTGGCCGACTACGAATTTCCCGCCGCTGACAAGCAATTGCTGGCAAGACTGCGCGCCTACAATTTTCCGTAAGCCTCTTCGACGACCTGCTTGAAATTATTTTCTCCGGGCTTGACGATGGCGAATTCGCGCTGGGCGTTTTCCACCGAGTCGCTCGCGTGCGCGGCGTTGACCGTGATATTCGAGCCAAATTCGCGGCGGATGGAGCCGGGCGGCGCTTTGGATGGATCGGTCGGGCCAAGGATGTCGCGGATTTTGCGGACGGCACCCACGCCTTCATAGACCAGCGCGATGCACTTTTGCGTGCCGGGCTTTTGCCGGTCTTCTTCCGAAACACATTCGGACGGCGTGTGGCCGGACATGAAGCGTATGATCACGTCAAACTGCGTATCGCCCTGCAACGGGCCGAGAATTTCGCCGAGCGCCTTTTGTTCTTCGGGCGGGATTTTGAAATTGAACTCCTTTTCCAAGACCGTTTTTGCGCGTTCGCCGACGCCGTCCTTGAGTTTCGCGCGCAACACATCACGCACCGGGCCGTAAAATTCCAGCGCCTGCGCCACGCTCATGTGCAGAACTTTCACGCCGACGATGTAAAGTCCCGCGCGAGAAAAGAAATCAATGACGTTGCCGGGGCGCCCCGTCGCAAAATTAAAGTTGTCCGGCTTGATGAGAACCAGCGTGCGCTCGGGCGCTTCGTTGGGCGAATAGGCGATGATATTTTCCAGCAGGCCGCCGTCGCTGTCGGAATAACGCGCCCACAATTTTAATTTCGTCTCTGCTTCCTGCACGTTCGGCGAGGCGAGAACGGCGGGTTCAAAATAGCGGACATGGCCGTCGTTCTCGTCGATGATCAGATCACTATAAGTATCGCGTATCGTTTCGCCGCCGCGACGGTCTGGACTTAAGTTGCCGACGACAGAGCGGACTTTTCGCACTGCATCGTCGCCGCGAAAAATCGTCATCAACACGCGGCGTCGTCGGCCCGTTTTCGGATCGGGTGAAAGATTTTCCAAAACATAATCGCGGAGCAGTTCCTGGATTTTCCGGTCATGGTTGTCCTGCGCGGAAACAATGTTCTCGGCGTATTCCTTCACCAGCTCCGCGCTCGGCGCAAACATCCGCATCGCGGCCAAGTCTAGGCCGGTGCGCGAAATGAGCCGGCTCAAGATGCCGCCATTGCGCGATTTGTAGAGCGAATAGGGAGTGAGGATGACGTAGGCGAGCTGTTGCGACATAATTAGCTCGTAACCGGGGAATTAGGGGTTGCGGTTGCGGCAGGAGCGGCCTTGCCGCCCAAAATCTTGAACATCACCGTGCCGCAGGTCGGGCATTTGCCCTTGATGGCCTTGCGCCCATTTTTCATCGTTTCCTCGACGCCATCGGCGATTTCCCGCTTGGCCTTGCATTTGACGCAATATCCTTCAGCCATATAATCGTTACCATCCAGCGCTTCATGCGCCAGACGATGCCAATAGCTTACCGGCGGCAAATGGGCAGAGTCAACTTGGAAACGAAAATCAAACCAAGTCCTTTGGATCCAATTGGTTGCATTGACTAAAAGATCTGACTAAAAGCGCTTGATTCAACCCGCCGACTGCTGCCGCAGAACGGTCTTAAGTATTTTTCCCGTCGCATTCCGAGGCAAAGCAGGCATGAAAACGACCCTTCTGGGCATTTTATAGTCCGCCAGACGCTCGCGTATGAATTGCATCAACGCTTTTTCATCCAACGTTTGCCCTTCCGCCGCCGCGACGAACGCCATGGGTTGTTCACCGCGCCGCATGTCCGGCATACCGATGACCGCCGCTTCCTTCACGCCAGGGAAATGGTAAATCACTTCCTCAATCTCGCGCGGATACACGTTGATGCCGTTGACGATCAGCATGTCCTTCTTGCGGTCGGTGATGTAATAATAGCCGTCCTCGTCACGATAGCCCACGTCGCCGGTCAGCAGCCAGTCGCCGCGCATCACATTCTTTGTTTCCTCGGGCTGATTCCAATAACCGACCATCACGTTGCCGCCGCGCACGCAAATCTCGCCGGTCTCGTTCGCGCCGAGCATTTTCCCCGAATCGTCCTGCACGCTCATCTCGACGTTCGGAATCGGAATGCCAATCGAGCCGGGCTTGTGCTCGCCGTGCAGCGGATTTTTGGAAACAACCGGGCTGGCTTCGCTCAAACCGTAGCCTTCAATGAGCGGCACTTTGAATTTTTCCTCGAATTCGCGCAACGTCTGCATCGGCAACGGCGCGGAACCGCTGATGAAAATGCGGATCGGCAGCGGCGTGGGCAGTTGCGCGCCGAGAATCATCCTGTAAAACGACGGCACGGCGGGCAGGATCGTCGCACGGCGCGAAAAAATCTCCTGCAACATCGCGCGCGGCGGATGCAGCGACTTGACCAGCACAATAGAGCCGCCGGTGGTAAACGGCAGAAAAATCCCGACGGTCATCATGTAAGTGTGAAACAACGGCAGCAGCACGGCGAAGCAATCATCCGGCACGGTTTCCAGCACGATGTGGCAGCTATTGACATTGTGCAGCAGGTTGCCGTGCGAGAGCATCGCGCCCTTGGGTTTGCCGGTCGTTCCCGAAGTGTAGATGATGACGGCCAGGTCTTTTTCGGTGTGTGAACCGTGAATCGTGAATCGTGAATCGGATTGCGGGAGTGTTGCGATTTCTTCGATTTGAAAATAATTGAACAACGGTCGCGCTGTTCTTAATTCCTGCAAATGCACGCCCAATTCTGCATCCGTGATAGCCACATCAATTCCGCTGTCGTCCAAAATGTAGCTGACTTCGGCGGGCTTGAGGAAATTGTTGATCGGCACAACGACCGCGCCCGCCTGTAAAATGCCAAATACCGCCGCGACGAACTCCGGGCAATTTTTCAGCCAGAGCGCGACGCGGTCACCGGGCTTCACGCCAAGATTATTTTGCAGGTGCGCGGCGACTTTCTGCGATTGCGCGTGAAGTTCCGCGTAAGGAATTTCACGTTCGCCCCAGAAGATGGCGGGTTTCCGTGCGTGGTTTTCCGCGCAGTTGACAAAGGCGATGGCAAGGTTCATGTGCGATGTTAGAAACAGTTCGCCGCCGTTTGCAAGCGAGCAATCTTGTCACCCGCCGTTCGCCGCTCTATGCTTCGGGCGTGATTGACACCGAAGCCAAGCTTGCGGCACTGCTGCCCCAACTCCGCACCGCCGCCTGGCTCGCGCTCGACACCGAGGCGGACAGCCTGCACGCCTATCCCGAAAAAGTCTGCCTCATCCAGATCAGCACCGCCGGCAGCGACGAACTCGTTGATCCGCTTGCGCCAATAAATCTCGATCCGCTGTTCGACGTGTTCAACGCGCACGAACTCATTTTTCACGCGGCGGACTACGATTTGCGGCTGCTGGAAAAGCATCATCAATTCACGCCGTCCGCGATTTTCGACACGATGCTCGCCGCGCGCCTTTTGGGTGAACTACAATTTGGTTTGAGCAACCTCGTGGAAAAATTTCTCGGTGTGAAACTGGACAAAGGTTCGCAGAAGGCCGACTGGGCACAGCGTCCGCTCACGGAAAAAATGGAGACTTACGCCCGCAACGACACACGCCATTTGAAACCGCTCGCGGACAAGCTGAAGCTTGAACTCCAGCAAAAAAACCGGCTGACGTGGCATCAGGAATCTTGCGCGCGATTGATTGTGGATTGTTCGCGTCCCGCCGTCACCGATGAAGATTCCGTCTGGCGAATCAAGGGCAGCCACGGATTGAGCCGGCCTGCGCTCGCCGTTTTGCGTGAACTCTGGCAATGGCGCGAACGCGAGGCCATCGCCGCGAACCGTCCGCCGTTCTTTGTTTTGAACCACGAACGGCTGGTGGACATCGCGGTCGCCGCCGTCGCGCATGAACCGTTCGAAAACATCATCCCGCCGCGAACGCACCCGCGCCGCCGCGACAATTTGATCGCCGCCGTCAAGACCGGACTCTCCATTCCCGCCAACAAACATCCGGAAATCATCCGGCAAACATTTCATCGTCCGAGCGAGGCGGAGTTCCGGCGCTTTCGGGAAATCCAAAAGCGACGCGACGCGCACGCGCACAAGCTGGGCATTGACCCGACGCTCATCGCCAGCAAGGCGACCATCGGCGCGCTTGCCGGCGATTGGGACAAGCATACGCCGGAATTGATGAACTGGCAGTTGAAATTGTTACAGCCATGATGCGACGACGATTTGCAACTTGAAGGGCGGCGCAGAGTGTGTTAAAAGGACTCGTCCAACGAAGTTCAGGAGACTGCGCGTGCCATTTTTGTCGGCTTGTTCTGCGTTTTTGGTTTTCAACGCATCGTCGGCGACGACGCATTATGTCAGTTTGAGCAGCACGAATCCCATTTCGCCTTACATAAGTTGGACGACGGCGGCGACGAACATTCAGAATGCCGTCAATGCAGCCATATCGGGTGATTTGGTTCTGGTGACAAACGGCGTTTATCAGAACGGCACCATAACAATATCGGGCGTTAACCGCGTGGCGGTGGACAGCAAAACGGTGATAATCCAGAGTATCAACGGCCCGGCGTTCACAACGATTCAAGGTTATCAAGTTCCCGGCACGACGAACGGAAACAGCGCGGTTCGCTGTGTTTATTTGAGCAGCGGCGCTACATTATCAGGCTTCACACTGACAAACGGTGCGACGCAAACTTCTGGACTTGCAAATGCTGGCGGGATTTATTGCCAATCAAGCAGCGCGTTGGTTACAAATTGTGTGATCACCGGCAATGCGGCATACGGGAACGGCGGCGGAGTGTATTCAGGAACGGTGATAAACTGCATTCTTAATGGAAATTCCGCGGGTCTGGCCACCGAAAGCAACGGTGGTGGCGCGTATGAAAGCACATTGATCAACTGCCTTCTAACCGGTAATCAATCGGGTTATCGGGGTGGCGCGGCGCAAAATTGCGCGTTGCTGAATTGCACGATCGTCAATAATACCGGTCAAACTGATGGCATTGACGGCTGTAAACTCACCAATTGCCTTTCCTATTACAATTCCTATGACAATGGTGGCGGTTCGGGAGATGCCAACTTTTTTAATTATTGCTGCACGATCCCCCTCCCGTATGACGGGATTGACATCATCACCAATCCGCCAGCTTTTGTGAATCTCACCAACGGTGACTTTCATTTGCTGCCTTGGTCGCCCTGCATCAATGCGGGAAATAATTCTTTCATCACGATCAGCAATGACTTGGACGGCAACCCGCGCATTGTCGGTGGCACGGTGGACATCGGCGCTTATGAATTCCAGTCACCCGTGCATTTTGTCAATTTGAACAATTCCACGCCGGTCTCGCCTTTCACGAATTGGGTCACAGCCGCGACGAACATTCAGGACGCGATTGACGCGGCGAACGTAGGCGATTTCGTTGTCGTCAGCAACGGAGTTTACAAAACCGGCGGGCGGATAGTTTACGGAAATCCCACAAACCGGGTTGTTATAAACAAAGCCGTCACCGTTCAAAGCATCAACGGCTCAAGCGCAACGAGAATTGAAGGCAGTGGCAGTGCTTTGACCAGCGGCATTTTTGCCGTCCGTTGCGCTTACCTGACCAATGGCGCGGTGTTGATTGGTTTTACTTTGACGAACGGCGACACACCAAATACGGGAGATTTGACCAACGCACAAAGTGGCGGCGGTGTTTGGTGCGAATCCACTTCGGCGATCTTGTCCAATTGTGTGCTGGTGGCCAATTACGCCATCGAATACGGCGGCGCGGCCTATCAAGGCACGCTTGATAATTGTGCCATCAGCAATAATGCGGCATTCATCAGCGGCGGCGGAACGTATCTGGCCAATTTGAACAACTGCGTCGTCTCCAGCAATAAACTGATACAAGGCACTGGTGGCGGTGGATCTACTTATGGAGTTCTGAACAACTGTCTGGTCGCTGGTAATTTCGTGGCCGGTTACGGCGGCGGAACTTATTTCTCAACGTTGAACAATTGCATGGTTAGTAACAATTCCGCCAGCTTCGGCGGTGGCGTGTGCTATGGCGTTGTCAGCAACACCATTATTTCGAGCAACAAGGCAACCATCTATGGCGGCGGCGCTTACCTCAGCAGCCTGAACAATTGCACCGTGGTCAGCAATTCGGCTTCCGGCACCGGCGGCGGTGCTTATGGTGGTGCGTTGAACAACTGTTTGCTCGCGGGCAATTCGGCTTCTTATGGAGGAGCGGTCGCATCAGATTTATATGTGCCACCGCCGGTTTTGAACAATTGCACCATCTACGGCAATTCGGCTTCGGTTCAAGGTGGAGGATTGATCAGTGCGGCGTATGCGGCACCTTCTCAATTATTCGTTACCAACTGCATTGCCTTCGGGAATACTGCGCCAACCGGTTCGAACTACTTTTTTGGATATTCCGTGGAAATAACATTCAACTATTGCTGCACCGCGCCGCTTCCAACGAATGGCGCAGGCAACATTGCCGATAATCCGCAACTGGTGAATCCGGCTGGCGGTGATTTTCATTTGCAATCCAACTCGCCCTGCATCAACGCGGGAAATAATTCCGGTGTTACCAATTCCACCGATCTCGACGGCAACCCGCGCATTGTCGGCGGCACGGTGGACATAGGCGCGTATGAATTTCAAGCACCGCAATCAATCATTTCCTACGCCTGGTTGCAGCAATACGGTCTGCCGACCGACGGTTCGGCGGATTTTGTGGATTCGGACGGCGACAGTTTCAATAACTGGCAGGAATGGCACGCGGGCATGAGTCCCGGTGTCCCTTCGACTCAATTGCAAATGCTTTCGCCGACACCTACAAACAATTCTTCCGGCGTCACAATCAGCTGGCAAAGTGTCAGTGGAATAAATTATTTCGTTCAGCGCGGTTCTGATTTGGGCGCGCAACCGGTTTTCTCCACGACCCAAAGCGGCGTCGTTGGACAGGCGGGCACGACCAGCTTCACGGACACGACCGCCACGAACATTATTCCTTATTTCTACCGCGTCGGCGTGCAATAATTTCTACCGCATGAGATTATGCCGTTCACAAACCATCAAGGTAGGTAGGGACAGCGCTGTCCCCGTCGCCGAGCGCAGCGTCAGGCGACGGAAGAACGGAGCGTTTACCACGTTCGTTCCGTCCTGCCGGACGGGGACGCCGCAGCGCGGCATCCCTACCACCCTAAAAGTTTGCCAAAGACATAATCCCGCTACCGCACGACTTCAAACGCAAAGCCCTTCAAATATTCCGTCTCTGGAATCATCGGGATGACCGGATGATCCGGTGATTGTGTGTAAATGGCGACCCGGCGCAGAATCCGGCGCGTGTCAAACGCAGCCGAGAGCAGCGTATCCTGAAACAATTCCGCGCTGACGTGATGCGAACAGCAGAACGTCGCCAGCACGCCGCCGGGTTTCAAAAGTTTCAGCGCGCGCAAATGAATTTCCTTGTAGCCGCGCAACGCATCCGGCACGGACGCGCGGTTACGCGTGAACGACGGCGGGTCGAGAATGATGAGATCAAATCGCGGAATGACGCGCTCGTGCGGCTTCACGGCGGTGTTCGCCTTGAGCCAGTCGAAAACATTGATCGCACCGAAGGAACATTTTTCCGCAAGACCATTTGCTGCCGCGTTTCGCCTTGACGCTTCAACCGCGTCGGCACTTTGGTCGAGAAAATGAACGTGCGCCGCACCGGCGCGGGCCGCGTGCAAGCCGAATCCGCCGAGAAAGCTGAAACAGTCCAGAACTTGTCCGCCCTTGGCAAATTGCGCGACGGCCCGATAATTCGCCTGCTGATCCAGATACATGCCGGTTTTGTGTCCTGCCACCAAATCAGTTTCAAATTTCAAGCCGTTCAAGTTCACTGAAACCGGGCCGCTCAATTCGCCGAACAGCACTCCGTTCGATTCTGTCAATCCTTCAAACTTGCGTGACGCGACATCACTGCGTTCGAGAATTGCGCGCGGTGAAAAGATCTTTTGCAGCGCGGACACAATCATCGTCTTGCGCTGATCCATGCCGAGCGCGGAGATTTGCAGCACGAGCACATCCTCGTATTTGTCCACGATGAGGCCGCTCAAGAAATCGCTTTCGGCATTCACGACGCGGAACGAAGTCGCGACCGGCAGATGTTTCTGGCGGACGGCCAGCGCGGCGCGGATTCGTTCCTCAAAAAACTTTTCATCCACTTCCACACGCTCCGGTGAAAGCACGCGCACGTTGATCTTCGATTTCGAGTTGAAGAAGCCGGTGCCGAGCAAACGCTGGCGGTGGTCTTTGACCTGGACCAGAGCGCCGTCGGCCACGGGTGCGGTGAGCCGGAGGATTTCACCGTGATAAATCCACGGGTGGCCGGCAACGATTCGGTCGCCCTCGCCCGGCTTAAGCAAAACAGTCGGCAATGAATTCATGGTTGCAAGTTAAAAGCTGAAAATTACAGATTTTCCCCCCGCCGTCGAACTTTTAACTTTCAGCCAGGAACTTGCGACGGTATCGCGGCGGAAGCGAAAATTATTTTCCTGAAAATTTCACTTGCAAGTTTGGCCAAACAGGCCGATAAAGGGTTTAGACCTATGAAGACCAGCCATCCCATCAGTTCAGTCATGTATTCAAAAACATCGGCGCTGTGGACGATTGCGCCCGAAGCCACCGTGTTCGAAGCCATCAAGCTCATGGCCGAAAAAAACATCGGCGCGCTGCTTGTCATGTCGGGCGGGCGGCTGTTTGGCGTGTTCACCGAACGCGACTACACGCGCAAGGTCGCGTTGCAGGGCAAGACATCCAAGGAAACTTCCGTCTTTGAAATCATCACGGACAAACCCGTGACCGTTTCGCCCGACGAAACGGTGGAGGATTGCATGAGGTTGATGACGGAAAACCGCGTGCGGCATCTGCCGGTCATGGAAGGGGCGAACGTCGTAGGCATCGTCTCCATCGGCGACGTGGTGAACTGGATCATCTCCACGCAGAACGCCGCGATTGAGCAGATGGAACAATACATCGCCGGCAGCGTGGCGACGTGACGCGGCGCGGGATTCACTTCGTGATTTCGTTCACCACTTTGTCGCGCGTGGCGGCGTTGTCCTGCGCGGCCTTTATTCCGGCGGCAGTTCCGCCGGCGGCGGTTCCCGTGGCGGTTTCACCAGCGGTTTGCTTTGCGGCGGGTCTTGAAAAAATCAAATTCTGCAATTCCACCCGGTAACAGAAGACAAAGACTGTAATCGTCGCGATCAGGAGCAGGGTAAAAACTCCACGAACGCGGCTAAAAATCTGGCTGCGGCGCTGCGCACGGACTTCCTGCCGCTGTTCGGCTTCCGCCTGACCGACGATCTTTTCCATGGCCATTGCAAATGAGTTGTCTTTCATGCGCCGACGTCTCGCAACTTGTGTGCCATCGGAACACAGAAATAATTGTGCATGGGATCATGCCGTTCACAAACTACCAAGGTAGGGACAGCGCGCTGCGCTGGTCCCCCGTCGCCGAGTGCAGCGCAGGCGACGGAAGCAAATGGCGGGGCGCGGGATTTACCTCGTTTGTTCCGCGCTATCGGACGGGGACGCCGCCGCGCGGCGTCCCTGCCAGTTCATCTTTCGGCAAAGCATAATCCCAATTGTGAAGGAAATCGCAACTTATGGAAAATATGAACCGCTTTGATACGCCGGTGTTCAACTTTTTGACACGTCCAATCCCGGCGACTGCATGGACTGGACGGCTTCTACCCGGAACAAGGCGATTTCGATGCAGAACGATGACACTGCGGAAATAAGTTTCCCCAAAATCTGCGCTTGACGCCGGGCGGCTCCGGCATAGTATCGCCATTGTCGTTGCTGGCAAACCAAAACCAAAAACCGAAAGGCCATTGTTATGGATACCATCACTCCTGCTGAACAAACTCCGCCACCGGTCGCCGCCGGTGAAGACAAAACGGTCGCCATCGTCAGCTACATTACCTTGATCGGCTTCATCGCCGCGATTGTGATTCACAGCAGCAAAAAGACGAAGCTTGGTGCGTTTCACCTGCGCCAGATGCTGGGATTTGTTCTTACCGGATTCGCTCTTGGCTTTTGCTGTTTTATTATTGGAATAATTCCGATCATCAATCTTTCCTTGCTGCTGATCTGGCCGGTTCTTGGAATTTCATTCCTTGTTCTTTGGGTCATGGGACTCATCGCCGCGCTCAACGGCGAGATGAAGCCGATGCCGTTCGTCGGCCCGCTCTACCAGAAATGGTTCGGCACAACCTTTGATTGATGTCTTCAGCCCCAACGGGGCGAAATCATTCAGCCCGGTGTTGGAGCAACGGTAGCCGTGCGCAAGCACCTACGCCGCGAAATCAATTCCAAATTTCATCAACCCGAAGGGGTTGAACCGTGCGCGAGGGAACGGGAATGCAACCACGTTGGGGTTGGAAATAATTTTGGACGGACTTGCCGCGCCGAAGTCGGACGAAGGCGGAAGGTGGGTGTCCCAGGGCAGCTCCTCGCCAGTCCGGCTCGGACCAACCCTGGGCTGATTGATGGAATCCCGTTGGGATTCGGGAGCGCTTTAAGAAATCTGCTGCGATTTTAGAGTAAATAATTTGTTCCAAACATTGTTGTCCGAAGTCATGCTTGAAAGAAAAGAACCAAACCCACCGATCGTAAAAAAATGAATATGCGAAAACTTGAATTGATGTGGAAATACTTGGTCATTTAATAATATTTCTCTACCAACAAATAATTCACAATTGTTTACATTCTCTGGTTGTCCACAGATAGAACCGTTCTCATCATATTCAACTTTCCAAATTGAATCGTCTGGAACAACAACAGCGGGTAAAACAGTAGTGCAAAATTCTGACACTTGATGTCGCATTGCGCGCTCACGTGCTGTTTCAATCAATCCTACCGATGAAGAAAGGGCTTGAGCCCACTTTTCATAAACGTCGGAATCTGAATCTGCGACAAATTGATTTAGAGCCTTGCTGTTTGGATTGGGCTTAATTCGGACTGAACTTTTTCCGACAAATTTGTCGGGCTGATAGAAAGCATATACTCCGTTGGCCCTAAAGGTCACTGGAATCGGTCTGCTGGTATATGCGACTTGCTTGTAGCCTGAACCCGGACGCCATCCAATGAGATCGTGGCTGGCTTCGTTACTCTGCCTTTTAGTTCCACAGATAACAAGAGGTGCTGACGAGTTTAGGTTTTTACATTCAACAGCCAAATTCAATTCCGCAGATTCCTTTTTAATCGAGCAGCGGAAATCAAACTGTCGCGGTTTTCCAGTGACAGAGTCAATGTAAGTGCCGCCATGTTCTATTTGGATTCCCGGAATGTCTCGAATCACCTTTCCAACCCGCATCTCATGCCCGAAATCGTCTTCTTTCAGAACGACATCTCTAATATCGGCAGCTGTAATTGGCATGTTCGCGGCCTTTCGATTATCACAACTTCAAATCCATATCCGTCACCGCGCCTTCCGAAGCGCTCGTCACATGCGCGGCGTATTTCGCCAGCACGCCGCGTGTGTAGCGGGGCGCGGGCTTCTTCCACACCTTGCGGCGGGCGTTCAGTTCTTTGCCGGTGACTACGAGCGTCAGTTCCCGTTTCTCGGCGTCAATCGTGATGGGGTCGCCGTTCTTCACGAGCGCAATCGCGCCGCCCACATAAGCTTCGGGCGTCACGTGGCCGACCACGAAGCCGTGGCTGCCGCCGGAGAACCGTCCGTCGGTGATAAGCGCCACGTCCTTGCCGAGTCCCTTGCCCATGATGGCGCTGGTTGGCGAAAGCATCTCGCGCATTCCCGGCCCGCCCTTCGGCCCTTCGCTGCGGATGACGATGACGTGGCCTTTCTTGACCGCGCCTTTGAGGATGGCCTTGAGCGCCTTTTCCTCGGATTCGAACACGATGGCTTTGCCGCTGAAGCACATTCCTTCCTTGCCCGTAATCTTGGCGACCGCGCCTTCCGGTGCAAGATTTCCGCGCAGGATGACGAGGTGGCTGTCCTTTTTTATGGGTTCGTCAAACGGACGGATGATGGTTTGCCCCGCCGGATACAGTTTCACGCCGGCGAGAGTTTGCGCCATCGTTTTGCCGGTCACAGTCAACGCGTCGCCGTGAAGCAATTTTTTGTCGAGCAACAATTTCATCAGTGGCCGGATGCCGCCGATGGCCACGAGTTCGGACATGAGATGTTTTCCGCTCGGCTTCAAATCCGCGAGGACAGGCACGCGTTTGCCGATGCGGGTGAAATCGTCGAGTGACAGTTTCACTTTCGCGGCGTGCGCGATGGCGAGCAGGTGCAACACGGCGTTGGTCGAGCCACCGAGCGCGATAACGACGGTGATGGCGTTCTCAAACGCTTTCTTCGTAAGAATGTCGAGCGGGTGCAATCCAGTCTTGAGCATTTCGACGACACACGCGCCGGCACGGCGGCAATCGTCCTTTTTCGCGGGCGAAATGGCGTTTTGCGCGGAGCTGTTCGGCAAACTCATGCCGAGCGCTTCAATCGCACTGGCCATCGTGTTCGCCGTATACATTCCACCGCACGAACCCGGGCCGGGTATGGCGCAGGATTCGATGGCTTGCAATTCCGCGTCGCCGATTTTTTTATTCGCGTGCGCGCCGACGGCTTCAAAGACGGAAACGATGTCGAGCCTGCGCGTGTCACCGGTGATGCAGCCGGGGAGAATCGTGCCGCCATAAACGAACACGGCGGGACGGTTGAGCCGCGCGATGGCCATCAACGCGCCGGGCATGTTTTTGTCGCACCCGCCGATGGCCACGAAGCCGTCCATGCCTTCCGCGCCCACAACGGTTTCAATGGAGTCGGCGATGACTTCGCGCGAGACGAGCGAGTATTTCATGCCCTCCGTGCCCATCGAAATGCCATCGGACACGGTGATGGTGTTGAAAATGATCGCCTTGCCGCCGGCGGCGTTCGCACCTTTCTCGGATTCGAGCGCGAGCTGGTCAATGTGCATGTTGCACGGCGTGACCATGCCCCATGTGGATGCGATGCCGATGATGGGCTTGGAAAAATCCTCCGGCTTGAAACCGACGGGATAAAGCATGGCGCGGGCGGGCGCGCGGTCCGGTCCGTCAACCAGGATGCTCGAATGTGGACGCAAAGGATTGTTTTTCATCGCACGGAATGTTGCCTGTTAAACGGCGGGTCGGCAAGCCGCGGAGTTTTGAATTGAAAAAAGCGGCGTGACCGGCGAAAGTGTGCGTCTGCGTGGAGAGATGGCAGAGTGGTTTAACGCGCACGCCTGGAAAG
>Ga0182018_10002918_pt1 | contig 16223 bp, 12 predicted proteins | sample 812P2MmetaG_FD_120490 | JGI IMG/M metagenome (GOLD analysis project Ga0182018, IMG submission 120490) | Permafrost microbial communities from Stordalen Mire, Sweden - 812P2M metaG | ecosystem: Environmental > Terrestrial > Soil > Wetlands > Permafrost | place: Sweden: Stordalen | collected... | reverse complement strand
TCTGCTCGCGGAAGATTTCGAGGACGGCCTCGACGACGGCGACGGCCTGCGACTGCGGGATGAAGGCGGGGATGCGCTCGCCGATGTGGGGCTCGGTGGAGAGGCCGCCGCCGACGCGGAGGGTATAGCCGATCTCTTCCAGGCCGTTGACCTCGCGGCGGATGGCGGTGAGGGCGACGTCGTTGATCTCCGGGTAGGAGCACCAGAGGGGGCAGCCGGTGACGGTGATCTTGAATTTGCGCGGGAGGTTGTAGAAGTCGGGGTTGGCGGTGAGCTTGTGGGCGACCTCAAGGGCGAGGGGGGAGGCGTCGATTAATTCGTGGCCGTCCAAACCGGCGAGGGGGCAGCCGGTGACGTTGCGGACGACGTCGCCGCAGGCGCCCTTGGGGCTGAGGCCGATCTGGGTGAGGGCATCGACGACCTCGGGGAGGTCCTCGATAGTGAGCCAATGGAGCTGGATGTTCTGGCGGGTGGTGATGTCGGCGAGGTTGCGCGCGTATTTTTTGGTGAGGTCGCCGATGACGCGGAGCTGCTGCGAGGTGAGCAGGCCGTTGGGCAGGCCGATGCGCATCATGAAGTACTCGGTGGCTTTGCCGACGCCGTCCTTGCCGCCGGTGACTCCGGCTCCGTCGCCCTGGGTGTAGACGCCCCACCACTTGAAGTAGAACTCGGCCCACTCGGGGAGGACGGCGGAGCGGCCTTCGCGGGCGAACTGGCGGACCTCGTCGAAGGCGTCCCAGGGATTCTTGGCGAGCTTGAGGCGCTCGGCCTTCTGGGCCTTGGTCTCCTTGGCGGGCTTTGCGGTGGTGGGGGCCGCGGGTGGTGTGGCGATTTCGGTCATTGGGATTCTGGGCTTTCGGAGTGCGGGTGAGACTGGTTCAAAATGAAAACCGCCCACTTGGTTCGCGGGCGCTGGGCTCTTCTGCTGGGGCTTCGTGGTTGGGGAAGCTACGAGGCGAGACAGGGGCGTCGGCGCACGGCGGCGCAACAACAGAGGGAGCGCGGGTTGCGGGCGCGGCTCATGAATGAAGTTTAAGCGCGTGGAGGGGATGCGTCAAGGCGGCGGCGATTCTGCGCGTCTGGGGCGTCTTTCACAGGGGCTGATGCGTACAACAATATGCGCAACCCACGCCTCAGGAGTAAACTCCCACGATGATTTCCAACAGCAGTTTCCGCGTCAGCGCCGCGTTTGCGGCGATGGTTTTCATTCCCAGCGTAATGATCGCCCAGCAGACGACGACGGCGGACCCGAACGCACCGTCGCTGACGGGCGCGGTGCCGCCGAAGACGTGGGTGGATAAGGACACGGGGCACCGGGTGTGGCGGGTCTCGGAAGAGCCGCAGTCGGGAGCGTTTTACTTCAACGTGAATGCGTTTACGCCGGACGGCAAACAGATGGTGTACAACTCGCCGAGCGGGATTATGGTGCTGGCCCTGGCGACGATGACGAGCAAGCTGCTGGTGCCAAACACGCCGGCGGCGGCGGGGGACAGCTCAGCGCGGGCGCGGTTTGGCGGAGCGGCCCATGCGATTGTGGTGGGGCATAAGACGAACAGCATCTTCTTTACGCGCACGGACCCGGATACGCACGCCAACGCGGTGTATAAGGCGGATACCAATACGGGGGCGATCCGCAAGCTGATCGACCTGCCGCCGCGAGTGTCGATCTCCAGTGTGAACGCGGATGAGACGCTGGGCGCGGGGACGTATAACGAGGCGGATGTTCCGGGCGGCGATCCGAATGCGCCGAATGCGTTTCTGGCTGCGGTGGGATTTGGCGGACGGGGCGGTGCGGCTGCTGCGCCAGTGGCGGGGAATGCCGGGGCGACGCCGCAGACCAATGCCGCGCTGGGCGGGGCGAATGTGCAGTCGGACGATAAGGGCGCGATGATGGAGCGGCGGCTGGCGGCGCGGATTCCGGTGGTGCTGTTCACGATCCGGCTGGAGCCGGGGCCGAACGGAGAGAAGCCGGGAACGATCAAGATACTGCTGCACTCGACGGACTGGGTGAACCATCTGCTGTTCTCGCCGAGCGACCCGCAGCTGCTGATGTACTGCCATGAGGGGATGTGGCAGAAGGTAGACCGCATCTGGCTGATCCATACGGACGGCACGGGCAACACGCTGGTGCATAAGCGGACGATGGCGATGGAGATTGCGGGGCACGAGTTCTGGGGGCTGGACGGCAAGACGATCTGGTACGACTGGCAGTATCCCAAGGGCGAGGATTTTTTTGTGGCGAGCTATAACCTTGAGACACACAGGCGGACCGCGTACCACCTGCAGCGCAATGAGTGGTCGATCCACTTCAACCTGACGAAGGACCTGGACATGTTTTGCGGGGATGGCGGGGATTCGGGGCAGGTGGCGAAGGCGCCTGACGGGGAGTGGATTGAGCTGTTCCGGCCGCAGATGATTGCGGACAACTCGGCGGCGGGGACCGCGCCGGCGCTGAACGCGCCGGACTTTATCCAGCCGGGGGTGTTCCACTCGGAGCACCTGGTGAATATGGCGCACCAGAACTATCGGGCTGAACCGAACCCGAGGTTCTCGCCGGACAAGAAGTATGTGTTCTTTACCAGCAATATGTTTGGGCGGAGCTACGTGTTTGCCGCGGAGGTTGCGAAGGCGACGGACATGAGCGAAGCGGTCTCCACGCCGGAGCTGGCGACGAAGTACAACCCGGTGATGCCGACGCCGACGAGCACAGAGAAGTAGCGTCAGGAGCGCGGGTAATCGCTGGGAATTTCTGGTATGCTTCGCCGTTGCCGGGATATTGAGCTTCCGGCCAACTAGACACGTTCCCACAGGAGCATCATGCACCGCAGAATTTATATTCTCGCCGCCGCGTTTATCGTTTTGCCCTTTTGCCTAGCGACTCCCCATGAAGCGGTTGCGCAGTCCACGCGGACGGTGCAGCAGTTCACGTCGGGATGGCGATTTGTACAGGCGGATGCGCCGGGTGCGCAGGAGCCTGGCTTCGACGACTCGGCGTGGGGGAGGGTGACGCTGCCGCACGACTGGGCGATTGCGGGGCCGATCAAGGAGGATGCGCCGACGCGCGGCGCGGGGGCCTTTATGCCGGCGGGGATTGGCTGGTATCGCAAGACGTTCACGGTCCCCGATGCGGATGCGAAGCCCGATGCCGCACGACGGACGTTTGTGGTGTTCGATGGGGTGATGGCGAACTCGGATGTATACCTGAACGGGGCGCTGCTGGGGCATCGGCCCTATGGGTACGTGAGCTTTGTGTATGAGCTGACGCCGCATCTGCACCCGGGCGCGAATGTGATTGCGGTGCGGGTGGACAACTCGCAACAGCCAGCGTCGCGCTGGTATCCCGGAGCGGGGATCAACCGGCAGGTGCGGTTGGTGACGACGGGCGATGCGCACATTGTTCCGTGGGGGACGTTTGTGGAGACGCCGAATGTGACTGCTGCGTCGGCTGCGGTGCATGTGATCAGCACGGTGACCAATGAGTCGGCGACGACGGCGCACCTGACGCTGCGGGTACGGCTGACTGGGCCGAACGGCGCGGCGGTTACGGCTAAGGATATTGTGTCCGACCAGCCGCTGGATGTTTCGCCGGGGGCGACGGCGGATCTTGATGTGGACGCGACGGTGCTTCATCCCGACCGCTGGGACATCGGGCATGGGGTGCTGTATACAGCCCACGCGACACTGCTGCGCGATGGCAAGGTGGTGGATAGCGAGGATGTTCCTTTTGGGATTCGCGAGTTCCACTTCGATGCAGACCAGGGATTTTTTCTGAATGGCGTTCACCACAAGATCTATGGCGTGGCGGTGCACACCGATGCGGGCGCGCTGGGTACGGCCGTGCCGCTGGCTGCATGGGAGCGGCGGCTGACCATCCTGCGCAAGCTGGGAGTGAACGCGATCCGCACGGCGCACAACCCGCCCGCGCCGGAGTTTCTCTCGTTGGCTGACCGGATGGGCTTTCTGGTGATGGACGAGATGTTCGACTGCTGGACGGTGGCCAAGAACCCGTACGACTATCATCTCTACTTCCGCGACTGGTATCTGCGCGACACGACGGACACGGTGATGCGCGACCGCAACCACCCGAGCATCATTCTTTGGTCGGCGGGCAATGAGATCCACGACACGCCGCGGCCCGAGGTTGCGATCCCGATCCTGGCGGCGCTGTTGAAGACGTTTCATCTGAACGATCCGACACGACCGGTGACGCAGGCGCTGTTCCGGCCCAACGCAAGCCACGATTATGAGGACGGGCTGGCCGACCTGCTGGACGTGGTGGGGCAGAACTATCGTCCGGACGAGATACTGGCGGCGCACGCGCAGAAGCCGACGCGCAAGATCATTGGCACGGAGAACACGCACGAGCGCGAGCAGTGGGTGCCGGTGCGCGACCATGCGGAGTATTCGGGCGAGTTCCTTTGGGCGGGGATCGACTACCTGGGCGAGGGGGGAATGTGGCCGACGATTGGGTCGGGGTCGGGGTTGATCCTGACGACGGGGCTGCCGCATGCGCGTGCATTCGAGCGGCAGAGCTGGTGGACGGGCGCTCCGATGGTGGCTGTGGTGCGCAAGGTTGCGGTTGTTCGTCCGGCGGCGATCGATCCCGGCTACGCGAATGCCACGACATTGAACCAGGCTGCGGAGCCGGCTGCGCCTGTGCCCGGTGCACAGAGGCCGCCGCGGCCACCAGCGGCTCCTGCGGCGCAGCGTTTCTCTGAGCCGCTGCTCTCCGACTGGACGCCGAAGGACCTGACGCCGCATACGGAGAACCTTGAGGTGTACACGAATGCGGAGGAGGTTGAGCTATTTCTGAACGGCAGGTCGCTGGGGACGCAGAAGCTCCATGCGGACGCGAGCCCGATTACATATGCGGTGCCGTTTGAGCCGGGGACGCTGAAGGCTGTGGCGCGGACCAAGGGCAAGGTGGTGGCGACGCACGAGCTGAAGACGGCGGGCAAGCCGGCACGGCTGGTGTTTGCGGCGGATGCGCCGGCGAAGCCGCTGACGCCGGAGTGGAACGACGTGCGCTACCTGACGGCGACGCTGGTGGACGATGCGGGCACGCCGATCCCGGATTCGACTACGGTGGTGCATTTTGCCGCGACGGGGCCGGTGGCGATTGTGGGTGTGGACAACGGCAACATGGTGGACCACGAATCGTTTGTGGGCACAGACCGGACGCTGTATGACGGCAATGCGATTGCGATTGTGCGGGCGACTGCGGGCTCAGGGGCGATTACAGTGACGGCGACGGCGGATGGGGTTCCGGCGGCGCAGGTGAAGCTGAGCGCCGGGCCGGTAACAGAGGAGGATCCGGCGGTCGTCCAGGCGGTGGGTGGGAAGAGCTTTTAGGCGGGTGCTACTTGCACGCGAAAGGATTTCCGCAATGATTTCTCGACGCGAATTTCTCGCCACGTCTGCCGCCGCGACGCTGGGCGGACCCTTGCTTGCGCAAGCTGCTGCGAGCGTCCCTTTTATTGACTCGCATGTGCATGTGTGGAAGACGGACCCGGCGTTTCCGTTTGCGGCGGGGGCGCATCCTTCGCCGGCGGATGCCTCGGTGGAGATGCTGCTGGAGCTGATGAAGGCGAACGATGTTTTGCGCACGGTGCTGATCCAGGTGATCCATTACAAGTGGGACAACAGCTATCTGGCGAGCGTGCTGAAGCGGTATCCGAAGACGTTCCATGGGGTGTGCCGGGTGAATCCAGAGGACGCGGCTGCGCCGGATGAGCTGAGGCGGCTGACGGAGGAGCAGGGATTCCGCGGGGTGAGGCTGAGTCCTGCGGCGGGGCCGGGAGGGGACTGGATTAAGGGGCCGCTGATGGCTCCGCTGTGGCGGCGGTGTGCGCAGTTGAGGGTGCCGATGACGCTGCTGATCCCGGTGACGCGGTTGCCGGAGCTGCATCCGCTGATTGAGGCCAATCCCGATTTGCAGGTGGTGATCGACCACATGGCGGACTGTCCGGTGGGGGATGCGGAGAAGCTGGAGATGCTGCTGGCGCTGGCAAAGTATCCGCAGGTGTTTGTGAAGATTTCGCATGTGTGGTCGCTCTCGAAGGAGGCGTATCCCTATGCGGATGCGATGGAGATGGTGAAGCGGCTGCATGAGGTGTTTGGGGCAAAGCGATTGATGGCGGGGACGGACTGGCCGATCTCGCTGCCGAAGCAGAGTTATGCGGAGACAGTGGCGCTTTGGCGGGAGCACATGGACTTCCTGCCCGCGCAGGACCATATCCAAATCCTCTCGAAAACAGTCCAAGAGGTGTGGCCATTTGGGGTGTGAGGGGGATAGCGCCGGCATGGAGAGCTCACGATCAGTTCCGGCATTCGGTAGACGCAGAATGGCAGTGGGATGCGCAGTTACAGTTCTGTGCCTGATTGCACGGGTAGGGCTGGCGCAGGGTCCCGCGACGGCTGCTCCGCAGGGCGACAGCGCGAAGCTTGAGTTCGACGTGGCCTCGGTGAAGATCAACAAGTCGGACGGCGGACAGGACATGAACTTTCCGCTTGGGCCGGGCGACGTGTATGTGCCCAACGGCGGCAACTTCATCGCGACCAATCTTCCCCTGATCGTCTATATCAACTTCGCGTACAAGGTGAGCGCGAACCAGGCGCAGGCGATGCAGAAGCAGTTGCCGGACTGGGTGAGCACGGAGAAGTACGACATCGTTGCGAAGACAGACAACCACGATGCCACCAAGGACGAGATGCGATTGATGATGCGGTCGCTGCTGGCCGAGCGCTTCAAGCTGGCAGTGCACAGCGAGACGCAGCTGCTGCCGGTCTATACGCTGGTGCTGGCGAAGCCGGGAACGCTCGGTCCGAAGCTGGTGGCGCATCCGGCCAGCGAGCCGTGCGACAATACTCCGCCCAAGGCGGCCGAGGATGCGAAGACGCCACCAGCGTTCACCGGTGCCGGGGGTTTTCCGGTGATCTGTGGAGGTATTATGGGCAACCTGCCCACGAGCGCTCCTGGACTGCTTGCCCTAGGCGCGCGCAATGTTACCATGTCCCTCATCGCGAGCACGTTGACCAGCGTGGGGAATCTGGGCCGGCCGGTGCTCGACCAGACCGGGTTGACCGGGAAGTACGATTTTCTGCTGGAGTTCGCGAGGGATCGCGGGCCGGCGCAGAGCGATGGCGCCAACGCTGCCGCGCCCCCAGATACCGCCGGACCGGGCTTCGAAGAGGCGCTGAGGAAGCAGCTTGGGCTGAAGCTGGAATCGCAGAAGGGCTCGGTGAACGTTTGGATCGTCGATCATGTGGAGCACGCGACGGAGAACTGATATTTCCTTCGAACCTTACAGAGTCTTCCGTCAGCCGTGGCTGGGGTGCGAGCATTTAGCGCGGGCCTTCAGACCGCCGATGAACATTTTCGGACGTGGCGGCATTCTCACATCTCAGAGGCGATATCTGGGGCACCCGGTTCGTGGGGGATGGGCTAAGGAGTGGAGGGCGATGCGGGGGCGTTGCTGGCGGTGTTGACGCGGGGGAAGTAGCCGCTGCGGGTGCGCACGGAGAGTTTGCCGTAGTTTTTGGCCTTGGCCTCCACACGCACCTGGCGGTAGCCGCCGAGGGTGGGCGACTTGGTGGAGTGGTAGGCGATGCTGTATTGGGTGCGGATGTCCTCAGCGACCTCTTTGGCGATGGGATCGACCTCCTTGAGCGACCGGGGGAAGTAGGCCTGGCCGCCAGTCTCCTCGGATAGGGTTTCAAGCACGCGGCGCGCGTGGCGCGACTCGCTCTTGTCGGCGTCGTCGCCGAAGAGCAGGCCGATGCAGTAGATCACAGGGCCGTCTAAGTCCTGGATGCGGCGGATGGCCTGCTCGAGGGTCGCGCTGGAGGCGTTGTCCTCGCCGTCGGTGACGACGAGTAGGACCTGCTTGGGGTGTTTGGCGTTTTTGGTGAGGTAGTCGGCGGAGGCGACGAGGGCGTCGTAGATGGCGGTGCCACCGCTGGACTTGATGTAGGAGAGGCCCTGCTGCAGCTTGTCGATGTTGTTGGTGAAGTCCTGGTCGATGAAGGCCTCCCAGGAGAAGTCGACGAGGAAGGCCTCGTCCTCGGGGTTGGAGAGCTTGATGAGGTCGAGCGAGGTCTGGTCGACGGCGGCGCGCTTGTCGTACATGGAGCCGGAGCTGTCAATGAGAATGCCGAGCGAGACGGGCAGGTCCTCATGGCGGAAGCTGGCGATGGACTGCACTACGCCATCCTCATAGACGCGGAAGGCATCCTGATCCAGGGTCTGTACACTGTGGCCGGTCTGGTCGAAGACCGAGGCGTTGAGGCGGACCTCGTAGGCGTCCTCGTGCAGGGTGTACTTGCCGCCTTCTCCGCGGGCGATGGAGCCCAGCGCGGTGCCCTGCTGATTGTCGATGGCCTGGGGCGGAGGGTCGGGGTCGGGCGAGAGGATGGGGTCGCGGTCGACGTCGAGGGAGGGCTGTGGGGCGGCGGGCGTGACGGGGGTTGCGGCGGGAGGCGTCGCGACCTGCAGGGCATGGGCGGACTGCGCCGCGGGGCTAAATGCGAAGAGGGCAAATGCCAGTGCGGCGAGCCAGATGCTGCCATCTTCTGCCCTGTGCTGTCTACTCCGAAGGTGCATAATACCCCTGGCGAAAGTGCACCGTCAGCTGGGGAAGGCCCGGCGGCGGTGTAAGCTTCACCTTCAATTTACGCCAGTTTCCATCGTGCTTCACCTCGCTGGGGGTGTAGCCGAGGACATACTGGTTGCGCAGCTCGGCGGAGATGCGCTCGGCGATGTCCTGGAGGTCGCCGACGTCGTTGACGCGGAAGAGGCGGCCGCCGGTCATCTCGCAGATATCGTTGAGCAGCATGGGGCCCTCCTGCTCCTCTGTGGTGGGCGCAAACACGTCGAAGATGCCGATGGAGTAGATCTGGACGTCGCTCTCGCGGACGACGCGGCGCAGTTCGCCCTCGGTGTAGCGGCTGCGGTTGTCGCCCCCGTCGGAGATGATGAGCAGGGCCTTGCGGTCGTACTTCGCCTGGCGCAGATGGTCCATGCCGAGGTAGACGGCGTCGATGAGGGCGGTGCGGTTCTCCGGCTTGAGCATGACCATGCGGGCCTCGACGTCGTCGGGGTCCGAGGTGTAGTCGACGATGACCGCTGGGCGATCGTTGAAGCCTACGACGAAGAACTCATCCTGCGGGTTGGAGGTGCGGAGAAATTCGGTGAGCGCTTTGCGCGCGCGGAAGAACTTGGACGCCATGCTGCCGCTGAGGTCGAAGACCACGCCGATGGTGATGGGCGCGTCCTCGCTGGAGAAGTACTTAACGGTCTGGGGGAGGTTATTGTCGAAGACCTCGAAATTTTCCTTTTCGAGGCCGGTGACGAGGCGGTTCATGGGGTCGGTGACGGAGGCCGGCACCTGGACGAGGTTCACGTCGACGCGGATGCGGGAGTCGCGGTGGGAGGTGGCGAGCGCAGCTGCGTTCTCGCCGCCCTCGATGACCGGGCGCTTGTCGTCTGGTGGCTTGGGAGCGGGCGCGGCCGGCGTATTGACATCGCCGAGCGGGTTCTCCTGGGCGTGGAAAGGAGTTGCGAACCAGCCCCATGCCAGCGCTGCGATGCCGAGCGCGAGCGCCAGCCGTCTCGGCCGAGCCAGCCCGTTGTGCGACTTCTCTCCTGTGCTTTTCCGCATCCCCGGACCCCCAAGCCGCTTTCGCGACTTATATCATCTCCCGCGCGATCCCAAATCTTAGACCTTCGCTCCGACATTTCGGAACCCTGCTTCCGCATTTGGTTAGCGCTTGTGGATGCCGGGACTCGGTTGCGCGTTGCCATGGGCTGGAGGACTGGCAGGGATGCGCAGGCGATCAGGGACTTTCGCCGGAGCTGAGCCAGCGGCTGAGGCCGGTGGGCGGGAGGTCGGGGGTGAGGAATTGGGCGCGATTGCCGAGGAGTTCTCCGGCGGCGAGCCTTCCGCTGCGCGCGGCGCCCTCCATGGTGGAGGGCCAGTCTGTGGCGGTCCAGTCGCCGGCGAGGTAGAGGCCTGGCCAGGCGGTGCGCTGCGATGGGCGGCATGGGTCGAGGCCGGGCGTGACGGAGAAGGTGGCGCGCGCCTCTTTGAGGATGCCGCTCTTGATCAGTTGGGCGCTGCGGACCTTGGGGAAGAAGCGGGCGAGTTCGTCGAGCGCGGGAGCGAGGATTTGCTCGCGGGCCATGGGCAGCTCGGTCTTCGATCCGGCGATGACGAGCTCGACGTAGCTGCCGTGCTCGGTCGGATAGCCGCGGATGCGCGACTTGTGGAAGAACCACTGGATGGTGGAGTCGAGCAGCCACGCGTGGTCGAGGTCTGCGATCTGGCGGTCGTACCACAGCAGAATGGAGATGAAGGGCGAGTGGGTGAAGCGCTGCATCTTTTCGAGCAGTTGGGTGCGGGCCTGGGCCTTGTTTGTAGGGAGTTCCATTGTGGTGATGAGTTTTTGAGTCTGCTCAAATGGCAGCGCGAGGATGACGTCGTTGGCGATGAGACTTTGTTCGCCGGAGCGGAGGAGCCAGCGACCGTCGGGTTGTTGGGTCAGTTGTTCGACGCTTGAGCGCAGGTCTACGCGGCCCCCATTGGCACGGATGAGATTGGCTCCAGCCTCGTAGAACTCGCTGAGTGGAGTGGTGGGGATTCCGAGGCGGCCGCCGGTGTCATTCTTCAGGAACAGCTCATAGAAGACTTTGCCGGCGTACTTCATCGAGCAATTCGCGGCGCAGTCGTTGAGCGTGGCGAGGAGCAGCGGTTCCCAGAGGTGCTGGATGGCGCGCTGGGTCTGGCGAGTTCGGCGATACCACTGGGCGGCGCTTTCATCGTCTCGCCCGGGAGCGCCAGTGGCGAAGCCCATGAGGCCTTGCGCGACGGCGAGCTTGTCCACGGCGCCGAGCATCGACAGGTTGAGGAAGCTGGCGGCGTAGTGCAGCGGGCCGGGCAGCGCGCCGGGGGCTATGGTGCTTGCGCGAGTGGCGCTGGTTGCGGTGGCGGGTTCGAGATATATCTGGCGGTCGTACCAGCGGATTTTATCCGCGAGGCCGGCTGCGTTGCAGAAGTCGATGAGATTGGAGCAGCAGCCGACGAGGACGTGCTGCGAGTCGACCACCTCCTGGAGAGCGGGATGCAGATAGGAGCAGGCGCGGCCACCGACGAAAGGACGCCGCTCCAGCACAGTGACGTTGACGCCGGCGCTTGCAAGCGCCGTCGCTGCGTTGAGCCCGGCGACACCTGCGCCTACGACTACAACACTGCGGCCGGCGGCGCTCAACCCAGCACCCGGTTCCATGCGGCCATCAGTGCGCCGCGCGCGAGGATCGCGATCTTTGAGGAGGTCGGGACGCTCACGCGTTCGCTGAAGACATCCATTTTGTGGGCGGCGATCCGTGACAGCAGGCGGTGATAGATCGTTACCAGCACCCACATTGCGGCGCGGCTGTCGCGGTCCAGGAGCGGGATAAGTTTGCCTGCGGCGATGTAGTACTTTTCCGCGCGGATGGCGAGGGTTGCGAGCATTCCGCGCTCGCATTCGGTCATGGCGCGGCCGGCTGCGAGCTCGCGGAGTTCGGGGATGGATTCGCCGAACTCGTCCATGAGGTCGAGCGGGAGATAGATGCGGCCGCGCTCAGCGTCCTCCTTAACGTCGCGCAGGATGTTGGTGAGCTGGAAGGCGACGCCGGTCTCCTCGGCAAAGTTCTCCGCGCGCGGATCGGTGTAGCCGAAGATGCGAATGCAGACCAGGCCGACGACCGAGGCGACGAGGTAGCAGTAGCGATAGAGGTCGTCGAAGGTTGCGTAGGTCTGAGGTTGGGATTCTTCCATGTGGGAGTGGGGTTCGAGGTCCATCGACGTACCGGCGACCAGCTCCTCCAGCAGTGCGTCGGGGATGGCAAAGCGTTGCTGGGTGTCGCCAAGGGCAATGAATACGGGGTCGCCGGCATTCTCTGTCTTTGTTGGGGATTTGCGCGAGGCGCGCCAGGAGTGCAGCCATGAGGTCATCTCCGCGCGGCGGGCCTCGATGGTCTTTGATTCGTCGTCGGTGATATCGTCGGCGCGGCGCATGAAGGCGTAGACCGCGCACATGGCGTCGCTTTTGTGACGGGGGAGAACGCGAAAGGCCCAGTAAAAGTTCCTGGCCTCGCGCTGGGCGACGTCTCGACAAAACCGGTACGCCTCAGCCGTCCGCAGGTCCCGGTCCCGAGGTGTGCTGCTCCCGGACCCGCTCACGCCTCGCGAACTCCCGCCGAACTGCCCACCCGCAACTTACCCAGCAGTGCGCTGAGCAGCAGGAGCATTTTTTTTCGCCTGGTTACCATCGGCCGGCCGCGGAGCACGTCGTAGTCTTGCGCGACGATGCCATCCAGAATTGCCATGCCGCCCTTGCAGAAGAGATCGAGGGTGACGCGCAGCTCGGGGTCGACGGTGCTGCTGAGAGCGCTGCCTTCGCGCAGGAGGTCGCGGGTGCGTTCGACCAGCGCGCGCATCATCGCGCCGAACTCGGGGGTGAAGACGCGGCCTTCGATCTGGCCCTCGGCCACGCCGAAGCGCTGCATGTACTCGGTGGGAAGGTAGCGGCGGGGGATCTCCGAGTCGCGGACGATGTCCTGCCAGAAGTTGGCGAGCTGCAGGCCGGTGCAAATCTTGTCGGAGAGCAGGGCGCGCGGCTCGTCACGATATCCGCAGACCATGAGGACCAATCGGCCGACGGGATTTGCGGAGTAGCGAGAGTATTCGACGGTCTCGTCCCAGGTCGCGTACTGGGTCTTGACCTGGTCCTGACGGAAGGCGTGCAGCAGGTCATCAAAGAGCGTGCGCGGCAGGTCGCAGGCGACGATGGTCTCGCGCAGCGCGACGAAGACGGGATGGCGCGATCGCTCGGGCGCATCGTAGCACTCGGCAAGCATCACACCCCAGGCGTTGAGAAGCTGGAGGGCCACAGCGGTGTTGCCGATCTCATCGCCGAGGTCGTCGGAGACGCGGCAGAAGGCATAGACGCTTTCAAAGTGGGGGCGAAGACGGGTGGGAAGGAAGAAGGTGGCGACGTGGAAGTTCTCGTAGTGTGAGGTTGCGAGGGCGTGGCACCAGGCCTGCGCCTCTTGCAGGGTTGGCCGCTCTTCGGGGGTGAGATAGGCGGCGGGAGCGCCGGTGAGAGCGTCTGAATTTTGAGCAACGGCAACAGGCGCGCCTACAGCGCGAGGGTCTGCTGCGGTCGCGAGCATCTGGCCGCTCATTGTGTGCTCCTGACGGGAAAGACCGCTGTTTTGATGTCTGGATTCAGGTCAGAATGTGGGCGATTGGTGCCGACTGAGCCTCGCTTCACCATGCGCGCGAAGACCTTCGGCACGTCTTCCAATCTTGCGGTGCCGGTGATGTACTCGCTGCACTTGAAGCGGCCACTGGTGACGAGGGCAAAGGCGGTGCGGGCGGTAGCGGGGGTGTGATGGAAGCTGGACTTGAGCGTGATCTCGTCATAGTGGAGGCGGTTGGTGTCGAGCGAGACGACCGTCCCGCTGGGCGGGCCGCCGAAGAAGTTGACCACGCCGCCGCGGCGCACCATGCCCACGGCCCACTCCCAGGTCTTAGCGGTGGCCACGGCCTCGATGACCACATCCGCGCCGCGGGCGCCGGGCGTCAACTTGCGCACATCGCCGATTGCATCCTCTGAGTCCTCGAGGCAAACGATGCTGAGCGCGCCAAATGCCAGCGCCAGAGACCTCTGATCTTCGCGTTTGATCACGGCGATGACATGCACTCCACTCAGCTGTGCGACGTGCATGAACATCAGACCGATGGGGCCCGCGCCAATCACCGCCATGGTGTCTCCGGCGCGAGCGCCGGACTCCTCCAGGCCACGGACCACGCAGGCCAGCGGCTCAGTGAGCGCGGCGTGTTGGAGCGGCACACCGTGAGGCACGAGCAGCGTGTTCTTCTCGACGATGCGCGCGGGGACCCGCATGTACTCGGCATAGGCGCCGTTGTTGAAGATCAGGTCCTCGCAGAGATTCTGCTGCCCCTGCCTGCACCAGAAACAGAGGTCGCAGGGCGCGGAGTTGAGCGGGACGACGCGGTCGCCCACGTGGAAGCGGGTGACGCCGGCGCCGACTTCGACGACCTCGCCGGCGAGCTCGTGGCCGAAGGGAATCGGCGGCTTCAGCATCATTGCATGGTAGCCGCGGCGATAGACTTTGAGGTCGGTACCGCAGGTGAGCGCGGCGCCGACGCGAAGCACCAGCTCACCCTGGCCGGCGTGCGGGACCGGCACCCGTTCCATGCGCAGGTCCTCACTGCCATAGAGGACAGCCGCCAACATCGATTCCGCCGGGCTCTGCGCGATCATGCCTCTATCTTCTCACTTTCAATAGCGGTGAGCCATACTCGCCTGAGTTTGGGGTGTTGCGGCGTTTGCGCTCATCCGGGCGGTTGCCGCATCTGATAGTCTGAGCCACAGAAGCCATGCCCTTTCGATCCCCAGAAGCTTACCTGAAGGAGAAGATACAGGCGGTGCAGGACTACTCGGTCCTCTCCGGCACGGCGATTGCGTCCCTCTTCTCCAGTCCACGCTACTGGGCCGATATCTACATCCAGATGGACTCGATCGGGGTTGGTTCGATGCCGATCATCATCCTGACCGGTTTTTTCACGGGGTGCGTGCTTGCGCTGCAGTCTGAGACCGCGCTACAGAGTTTTGGCGCGGTCTCGATGACCGGCACGCTGGTATCGCTCTCGATGGTGAAGGAACTGGGGCCGGTGCTGACCGGCCTGATGGTCTCGGGGCGCAATGCCTCCGGCATTGCGTCCGAGCTTGGTTCGATGAAGGTGACCGAGCAGATCGATGCGATGCGCGCGCTGGGCACCGACCCTATCCGCAAGCTGGTGGCTCCGCGTATTGTCGCAACGGTGATTATGCTGTTCTTTCTTACGATCATCGCGGACGCATTCGGGATTGCGGGCGGCGCGATGGTCTCCATCACCGTTCTGGGGCTGAATGCAACGTCCTACCTGCACACCTCCTACCGTGGGCTGGTGCACGGCGATATTGTGCAGGGTCTGACGAAGCCGCTCTTCTCCGGTTTTATTATCGCGACTGTCGGCTGCTACTTTGGGTTGAAGACGACGGGAGGCACGCAGGGCGTGGGCCGGGCCACGACGCAGGCGGTGGTGGTCTCGTCGGTGTTCATCATCATTGTGGACCTGCTGGTGACGCGCGCTATGATCGGCATCTTCGGCAGCTAGAGCGAACCTATGCCCACGGCCACTGTGACCGACCAATCCGGCGACGCGATCACCAGCCATCCAGGGCCGGTGGTTGCGTTTGAGGATGTGTCGATTGCGTTCGATGAGAAGGTTGTGCTGAAGAACATCAGCTTCTCCGTGGAACGCGGCCAGACGCAGATTATTCTTGGCCCCGCGGGGACGGGGAAGTCTGTTCTGCTGAAGCTGGCCAACGGTCTGCTGTGCCCGGACTCGGGCTCGATCCGCATCTTCGGCCAGGAGATTACGACGATGCCTGAGCGGGGGGTTTATAAGCTGCGTTCGCACATCGGGATGGTCTTCCAGGAGTCGGCGCTCTTCGATTCGCTGAGCGTTGAGGACAACGTCGCCTACCGGCTGCACGAAGAGCGCGTGCCCGAGGACGAGGTGCATAAGCGAGTGGTGGAAGCGCTGAAGTTTGTCGAGCTGGAGGCGGCCATCGCGAAGCTGCCGTCGGAGCTTTCGGGTGGAATGCGCCGCCGCGTCTCGATTGCGCGGGCGATCATCAGCAACCCCGACCTGATCCTCTACGACTCGCCCACCGCGGGCCTCGACCCCATAACCTCGAGCACCATCATCGAGCTGGTGATGAAGCAGCGGGATGTTTCGCACACGACGTCGCTGCTGGTGACGCACCGGCTACAGGACGCCTTCGCGCTGGCGACCCACCACTACGACGCGGCCACCGGCGGCATGAAGCCGCTGCCCAAGGACGGCCCGAACCACGGGATCGACGACAGCACAAAGTTCCTCATCCTCAATGAAGGAAGTATTGTCTTCCATGGCACGACCGAGGAGTTGGTGCACTCCACCGACCCGTGGGTGAAGGAATATCTTCAGTAGGGCGCGGGACGGTTCTTCGGTGAGCGATGGCATTTTCGGTGAACGACGGCTGTGGGCGAGGGCAGGTGCGGTTTCGATGACAGCTTTCAGCGACCAGCTGTCAGCGAAGGCGAGTGCGGTTTCGTTGTCCGGCTG
>Ga0182018_10002917_pt1 | contig 16223 bp, 12 predicted proteins | sample 812P2MmetaG_FD_120490 | JGI IMG/M metagenome (GOLD analysis project Ga0182018, IMG submission 120490) | Permafrost microbial communities from Stordalen Mire, Sweden - 812P2M metaG | ecosystem: Environmental > Terrestrial > Soil > Wetlands > Permafrost | place: Sweden: Stordalen | collected... | reverse complement strand
TCCGAAAAAGCCGGTAACGATGCGCCTGGACATCGACATCATCAAATGGCTAAAGAGCCACGGGCGCGGGTATCAGACAAGGGTGAATGCTCTGCTGCGGCACGCCATGAACTCACGCTGGGCCGCGCGCCACGAGGACGAGGCCCTTCGCCAAAAGGCTCAAGCTGCATACGATGGGCTTCACGCGAAACGCGCAAGCGGCAGCATAAAACGAATACATGCTGACAAACTCCGCGCAAGAATGAAAGATGATAGCCGCGCTTCGGCACGAGTGCGTTTACGGTAGCCTGTGCCTCGCCATAACAGAAACCGCGCGTTCCGTCCCCCAGCAAGGCTTCCCGTAAATGGGGGCAAGCCTCGTTGAGCATCAAGGAATCAAGTCATCAGAGCTTCCGTGAAGTCTCGGAAACTATTCCTGGGCTCAAGTCGCAGGTCAAGCGTGGAGTTTCCCTCAGGAGGAAAAATCCACCGATGCGGGCGGGATCGGTCAGGCGCTCATGGCCCGAGCTGGTGGCGCTCAGGGCGATCCTGCTCAACGTGCTCTTCAAGCAAGCGAACGCGCAAACCCTGACGGCGGATGCAACGGCTGATCGACCAGGCCGACTGATACCACTGATACCGTTTTACGCGGAAATCCAGCGAATAAGGAAAACTATAGAAACTGTAGCCGAAGATCGGATTCGCTTGTAACCCGCACAAACGCAGGGTATTATGACGGAAGTGTAGGCATCACAACCAGATAGCAGCAACGGCGGTAATAGAATCCCTCCCTCTCCGCCAGTTCATACAATCCCAACCACTTAGCCCCTACTGAACCGTGAAAGCTCCAGGGTCAAAATTGCTTTCTAGTGTCCCAATCAGTGTCCGATTGAATCTGTCCTGCCTCGGAGATGCGGTCTTCCAGCGCCGTCATTACCTTGCGAACGTCGGCGGCGGTTTCGATGTAATACATCGCCGTCCAGATTCAAGCCGTCGCGACTGCCGCAAAAAACTTTTGAGCCACTGAGGCCAAGCTATAATCGCTCGCCTGGAGGTCCTTGCTTGATTCGACAGACGCTACTCGCAATGTTTTTAGGAGGCTACTTGGTCGCGATCACAACCGTGACCCTAGCGCAGTCTGAACACTTTTCTTTGAATGCGGAGCAAGCGCAAGCCGAGGCCGTGCGCTTTCTTGCGGACCTTGTACGAATTGACACCCAAGATCCTCCCGGCAATGAATCGAAGGTCGCGCACTATCTCGAAGGGGTGCTGAAGAGCGAAGGCATCGAATCGGAAATCCTTGAACCCGTGGCGGGCCGCGCCAGCATTGTTGCGCGGCTCAAGAGCAACGGAAAAAAACGCCCGTTACTGATCATGGGACACGAGGATGTTGTTCCTGTCGATCGATCCCACTGGACTGTTGACCCGTTTGCTGGCAGCGAGCATGACGGCGTGATCTACGGTCGGGGGGCATCGGACGACAAGGCGATGGTGGCAGCTAATCTGGAGGTCTTCCTGCAGTTGAAGCGCATGAAGGTGCCGCTTGAGAGAGACGTCATTTTCCTGTCCGAAGCCAGCGAAGAAATGTCTTCGCCCGCCGGCATGGCCACCATCGTCGATCGTTATTGGGACAAGATTAATTGTGAGTTCGCGCTCAACGAAGGAGGTGGATCGCTGGTCGAGAATGGGACCGTTAAGTATTTCGGCGTCGCGACCGCAGAGAAGCTCCCGCGAGGCTTGCGACTGGAAGCTACCGGCAGCAGCGGACACGGGTCGGTGCCCCGAGTCGACAATGCGGTCGTGCACCTCGCCGCGGCCGTCGCTAAGGCTGGAACCTGGGATACTCCCGCGCGTCTCAATGAAACCACACGTACATTTTTCGAACGTCTGGCCACAATTTCAGCACCCGAGGAGGCGGCCTGGTATCGAAACGTGCTGGACTCGAGGGTGCAAGAGGAATTGAAGCACAAGAAGCCTCAATATTACTCGATGGTGCGGACGTCCATCGTTCCCACCATGCTGAAAGCTGGTTACAAATCCAACGTCATCCCACCCTCCGCGGAAGCGACCCTCGACGTACGTGCACTGCCCGACGAAGATCTCGGAAAGTTTCGCGAGACCCTAGCCGAGTTCATCAACGATCCGCAAGTAAAAGTCGTCGCCGAAGATGTTTCTTTTTCCATGCCGGCGGCACCTCCCAGTAAGTTAAGCACGGAAATGTTTGCCGCCTTGGAGCGCGCGCAAAAGGAAGTTAGTCCCGAGGCCATAACCTTACCCACGATGACAACGGGTGCCACAGATTCCTCATTCCTGCGAGCAAAAGGTGTTCAGGCTTACGGGATCGGTGTGCCCAAGACCGAAGAAGAGAATCGGGGCGTTCACGGCAATGACGAGCGCATCGAGACCAAGCAGCTAGGGTTATTTGTGCGCTATGTTTTTGCGGCAGTTACTGGGGTCGCGGCACCGTAGGGTACGAGACGAACAGTGGATTCTAGCATCGACGTTTTGAATGGCAACTGTCCGTGCCCGGACACTTCTTCCGCGGGTGCCCTTGTTCCGCTCCGCGAGCGCCACTTATTGCATTTGCATACAAAGAATTCAAGAGTCCAGTCTCCCAGAAGGAATGGAGAACAAACCGAGCGTTCAGGAAGATAAGCTGGGGCAACCCTGATCCCGAATCGATCCATATTCCAGCCAGACCAACAGATGTATGGTCATTTCTGGACCTGTGGCTGGCGAATTGTTATTTGGCCCATAATTCGTTGGAATTTCCCGTCCTGCTTGGATTCTGTGATGCGCGATCTGGTCGTCCTTTTCGTCCATTTCATCGCTACCCTGGCTCGCTTGCTCGGACCTGGCGGTGCCCGTTCCATCGTTGCCGAGTCGCTTCTGCTCAAGCATCAACTCCTGATCCTGAATCGCTCCCGGCAACGAGCGCCGAATCTGGCCGCGGCGGACCGGATCCTTGCCGGCTGGCTGGCGCTCTGGCTGCGTCCCACTCGTCTGCTCCGCTCTGCCATTGCGCTGAAGCCCTCAACCCTGCTAGGCCTTCACCAAGCCATGTGCAAACAAAAATACCGCATGCTGTTCTCACCCAATCACAATCGCAAGCCCGGCCCGAAGGGACCGAGTGCAGAACTCGTCCATGCGGTCGTGGAGATGAAGCAACGCAATCCCCGCTGGGGTTGTCCGCGAATCGCTGAACAGATCACCTTGGACTTCAACCTTGCAATCGACAAAGACGTGGTTCGAAGGATTCTCGCCCATCACCACTGGCCGGGACAGAGCCCGGCCGGGCCTTCCTGGCTGACTTTCTTCGGCCACATGAAAGAAAGCCTCTGGAGTATGGATCTGTTCCGCTGTGAGTCGGTAACCTTGCGGACCCACTGGGTCCTGGTGGTTATGGATCAATACACGCGACGGATCATTGGTTTCGGCGTCCATGCCGGCACGGTCGATGGGGTCGCACTCTGTCGCATGTTCAACCGCGCCATTCGAGGTCAACGCTGGTTGCCAAAGTACCTCAGCTCCGACCATGATCCTCTCTATAAGTTCCACCAATGGCAAGCCAATCTGCGGATCCTGGAGGTGACAGAAATCAAGACCGTCCCCTACGTTCCCCTGTCTCATCCCTTCGTGGAAAGGCTCATAGGCACCATTCGACGCGAATATTTGAATCACATGTTGTTCTGGACGAGTGCAGATCTGGAGAATAAACTGCTCGATTTCGGGACCTACTTCAACCACCATCGCACCCATCACTCACGGGAAGGGCGAACGCCGGATATGCTCGTGTCACCACCCGTCGCCAATCTGGGCTCGTTTCGCTGGCAACCACACTGTCGAGGCCTATATCAGACACCCATGGCTGCCTGAGTTTTCAAAGATGTGCGCTTCCTGCGATATGCAGGTCTCCGTGGGCAAAAACTCGGAATGAAATCATTCGCGTTGGAGTTCTTCAGTTCTTCCATCGCAGCGCGTTTCGTGAATCTAGCCGTTTCACTGCCTCAGTATCAATTCGCCAGCCGCACCTTCTTGGGAAATGAATGACACACTGCGGAGATGGATGAGTAGGCAACGAGCCTCCGCCAATCTGTACGCATAAAGCGGGCATCGCAAAGATTGCCGGGCCGAAGGAGCCAGATGCGCGCAAAGCCAATTCCGGTTGTTTCGACAGGCCTCGGACGATGCGATCAAGGACGCCTTGAACACTCTGCTCGCTTGCCACCGAAACCGCAAGCGAGAGTAGGGTTTCAGCCTGCATCGATCGTTGCCTGAGAACCCTATCGTACAACGATCCGCTAAATAACGCGGAACTTAGTTAAACCTGGCCTCGGCCGGATAGAGGGACAACGAATCAGCTTATGGATCGAGGCTCATGTTTCCTCCTCCTCCGGAATAGTCGGAATCCCGTAGTATCACGCAATTTTTCATAAGCACCGGCGGCGGGAACTGTTAACTGAACTTCAGTCCCTGCTCCGGTCTCGCTCCAAAGATCCAATCGCGCGCCGATTTGTTGGGCACGCTCCCGGATACCGGCCAATCCCCAGTGCCCAGCCCTCCCGCCTTCCTCCAGGACGTTCGGGTCCATACCCTGCCCATCATCGCGGATACGTAAGCGAAGTCCCTGATCATCGTATCGGATCTCAGCTTCGATCCGACGTGCGCGGGCGTGCCGGAAAGCATTTTGCAATACCTCACGTGCAATCCGGCTGACTTCGTCCTTGAGAATCGGAGACAGGGTTTGTCGGTCGCCCTCTACGATCACATCGAAGATTGGCAAATCATGGTCTGCATCCTGAGAGGCCGTGAGTTCTCGACCTATTGCCTTCAGCAACTGTGCGAGGTCGGTCGGAGCGATGGGCTCGGAGCGCAAATTCTGAATAGCGTCCCGGCTCTCGGTGATTGCTTCCTCCGTCCTGGTGATCGCGCGATCGAGCGCATGACTTGCTTCTTCGGGGCTTCGGGACAGCAAGTTGCGCGCTGCCTGAAATTGGAACATCAGTCCGTGCAAACTTTGTAGAAGAGTGTCGTGCAGATCGCGCGCAATGCGAGTCCGTTCGTTCACGCGCTCATCCAGGCACAATTCGAATTGAAGGGCAATTTGATGGATGCGATAGGAGTAAGCGGAAAACGCCATGAGAATAGCCATGGCGGCACAGATTGTCGTGAACCACCACGTTCTCCACCACGGGGGCAGGATCTCGACGCGCAACGTCAAGCCTGGCTCGCTCCATGCGCCCCGGCTGGTTGCGCCCTGCACAACGAAGGTATACGTCCCTGTCGGGAGCGTCGTGTAAGTCACCAAGCGCTGGTTGCTTCCCACCTCGTGCCATTGGTGGTCCAGTCCATCTAGCTTGTAGCGGAAGCGGTTGGTCGCAGAATTGAAATAGCTGAGCGCGGAAAACTCCAACGAGAAGATATTCAGATCATGAGAGAGGCTCAGTGCGCTGATGTAACCGATCGACTTATTGAGCGGGGAGCCAGTCCCAACCGTTATCGGGCGGTCGAAAACCCGAAAATCCGTGAGAACAACTGGCGGAACATATGGACTGTCCACTACTTTATCCGGATGAAATGCTACGCCTCCATCGAATCCTCCAAAAAACATCTCGCCACTCGGGCTCTTGGAACAAGCGCCCCAACCGGTTAAGTCAGTCCCAGGAAGCCCGTCCGCGACGGAGTAGTTTTTAAATGTTTGCTTTGACGGATCGAACACCGACAGCCCGTTGTTTGTGCTCATCCATAGATTGCCGCGCTCGTCCTCAAGTATGCAGCTCACCAAATTTCCAGAAAGGCCATCTTGTTCGTAATAGCTCTTAAAGGTACCTGTCTTGGGGTCGAATCTGTCCAGCCCGTTTTGGGTGCCAACCCACATGGTCCCTGAGTGATCGAAGTGCACGGAGTTTACCCGGTTGTTGCTCATACTCGACGGATCATTTGCGTTGTGCTTGTAGATAGCGGTGAACCGCCCGGTGGCTGGATCGAAGCGTTCCAGGCCTGTGGAATGCGTGCCAATCCATAAGGCTCCGTGACGGTCTTCTTTGACCTCGATATCCTGCTCGGCAGTGCTTTGCTCGTCGGGTTTGTACACGGTGAAGTGAGAAGTCGCCGGATCGAAACGATCGAGACCATCGTAGGTCGTGGCCCACAGCGTACCGGCGTGATCGATGAGCAGCTGAGTGGTAAAATCGCTGCTCAAACTGAATCGATCGGTTGGGCTGTGCCGGAACGTCCTGAACAGTCCGGTCCTGGGGTCGAAGCGGGTCAATCCATGGCTGTCGCTCCCGACCCACAGAACACCCGATCGATCTTCGATGATCGCAGTCGGGCGCGGACTGACTCCTGGTCCCGCTGTCCGGTAGAAGGTGTATTGTCCTGTCTTGCGGTCAACGCGGTTGAGCGCGTCAATCGCGCCAATCCACAGGATTCCTTCGCGATCCTCATAGATGCCATTCACCATCGTCCCGCTCAGGCTGTTGGGGTTACCGGGCTCGTGCTTGAATTTCTCAAAGAGCGGCGGCCTCGTGGAAAATCGGTTAGGCGCCATCATGTGCATGCCCGCCCAAATGTTTCCTTCGCGATCCTGAAACAGGGTAGCCACATTGTCTTCGGCGAGACTATCCGGGTTCGCGGGATCATTACGGTAGCGGATAAACTTCCGCCCCTGCCGGTCAAATTTGAGGAGGCCATCGCCCAGAGTTGCAAACCACAGAGTCCCGTCCCGGTCTTCGAGCGTCGCCATCACCCCGGTCGGGAGCGCGGCAGAAAGGTGATCCTCATGAAACGAATAATGAGTAAGCGTATTCGTCTTTCGATCGAAGACCGCCAACCCGCCTCCTGTGCCCTGGACGATCCAGAACACGCCGAAGCTGTCCTCATAGAACGACATCTCGTAAAGGTTCTGCAACGGAACGTGGAGGGTGACCTTCCCCGTATCCCGATCGAATGCATCCAGCCCTTGGCTGGTGCCAACCCAGAACGTCCCCTGCCTGTCTTCGCCGGTTGCTCTGATCTCGTCACTGCTCAGGCTAAAGGGATTCTTCGGATCGTGACGATAGCGGATGGTCTGTCCGGTCGAGGGATCGAATCGGAAGAGGCCCCTGAAGGTTGACAGCCACAACATACCCGGGTGGTCCTGGCTGATGTTGGTGACCGGAACTGTTTCGCCTTGCGCGTCCGCGGTGTCGATGCGGTAGTGAGTAAATGTCTCGGTAACTGGATTTAATTTATCCAGGAATTCATCGCATCCAATCCACAGCGAGCCGGAACGATCTTTGAACAGGGAGGAAATGTAGACCCCGCTCAGACTGTTCTTGCGCCCGGGCTCGTGCTTGAACACTTTGAACTTGTAGCCATCGTACCGGTTCAGCCCATACTGTGAACCAAACCACATGAAGCCCTGATCGTCCTGCACAATCTGAGTTACTCTCGTTTGTGATAACCCCTCGTCGGTGGAGAGTCGTGTGAAACGGATACCTTTGCCGTCGACCACAGGCAGAGTAACTACCCGAGGGTTCACACGCGCCTGTGGCACCACTCCGACATTGTTGGGCTGGTTCTCGAGGCGGCCCACTCCGTCTCGGGCCATCCCGAATGTGGCATCACACAAGAGCGCGACAAGGGCGCAGCAGACAACCAAGTGCAACATAGCGGCATACTCAAATCCCAGGTGGGTTGAGGTGCCCCACGTCGAGTCCGCCTGAATGGGAATGAGAGACTGGTCAGACCAAGGCTGGACCCACCATGGTCCGCTCTTCCCATACACAACAACCTGTTGACCGGCACGGGCGCCCTCAACACGCCCTGCGATGACATCAACTCTTTCTCGGCCCCCTTGTGCCGCTGGTGGGATCTTGGTGAATTCAATGGCAGGTCCGGTGTTACCTTGCCGCGCTTGGCAACCACTCAACAGCATATAGAAGACCAGTGAGAGAGAGCGTTCCCACCTTGGGCTGGTACGGCTTCGCAGCCTCACTGCCGAGCTTCTCGCGACAATTCCCTGACACATTTAGGATGCCTCCTTCGACGCGTGAGCCTCCAGCACAGAGGAGATCCAGCGAAGAAGGTTAGCGCGTACTTCGGCACGGTTGACCTCATTGAGCATTTCGTGCCTTCCGCCCGGATAGAAGTCATGTGAGAGGTTTTGAACGCCGACGGCGCGGTAGCGCTCGATCAGGATACGAAGTCCTTCCAGCCGCTGGCCGACCGGATCATCACTCCCCGCACACAGGTAGATGGGCAGGTCGCTCCGTATGTTGGAGACTGGCAGCGTCGGCAAGAATGGAGGAGGCGGCCAAAAAGACTCGGTCGACGAAGGCCGAAGGGCGCCGAAACACGACGGATCATTCATAAAGGCATCGACAACCGCCGTCTCCCGGCTCAACCAATCGAAAGGTGTCCGCGCGGGCTGGAAGGCTCGGTTCAGGATGTTCTCTTCTCCTTGAGGCGCCGATTTTGCAAGTTGCACCAGTCCATCCAGCGCACCGGAACCAGAGAGGGCGAGGCCGGGCGATGACACGGCTGTGATCGATCGCGTACAGTTGCGCCGCAAACGATCCCATGCTGTGCCCCAGCAAGATACGCGGTTTCCCAGATTCTCCTTCTTCGCGATCAGGGTCAGTTGAAACATATCCTGGGCAAGCAGGCAGAAGCCGCCATCCCCAAAATCCCCCAAGGCTTTGGGCGAAGGTGCGGTGCGGCCATGGCCGCGGTGGTCGTTACCATCGACAACTACGCCTGACTCCACCAAGAGTTCGATCAGACCGTCATATCGGCCGATGTGCTCGCCCATGCCATCTGCGATCTGGACGACTCCACGAGCGAGTCCGCAGGTATCCCACCGGACACACGCGATGCGCAAGCCATCAGTACTGCTGAATTGAAACTGATAGGAAGGCGTCCTTGGGGCAGAAGCTGGCAACATCGCGACCTCTCCGCGCTTTTATCAGTCCTCACAGTTGCAGAAGAGCAGCCATTCACAAGTCATTGGAAAAACAGAGACACTTCACGACGCGGCACTGGCAACTGGTTGGCCAATGCCAAATCGCTTGGCAGGGGACGATTCAGACCGCTGGGGCACCGATGAAACTGGTTTCATCCCGCAATCGTCCACGCTGGATTTACAACTCTGCCGCCATCCTCTGAGCGTCGGCAGCGCTTTACGATCGGCACACGGTATCCAAAGGAGGCCCACCGCAGAACCGCGGTTTTGCCGAAAGGCAGGTTTCATTATGCAAAGTCACTACTGTCCGGTTGAGGACATTCGGCACCGGCGTAAGCCATAGACATTATTACGCTTAACTGTCTGTTTGATTTTTTTCGATTTGAATTGACCACAGCCCATTTGGGCCTTCCATGCTCCAATCAGGCGGCGCGAAATAATGGAGCATGAATACCGATCGAACCGTCTTCTCTCAGTTGATGGACCATTTGCCCACTTATGAATTCCAAAAATGTGTCGATCGTTATTCCGGAGATTACAGATCCCGAAGCTTGTCATGCCGCGACCAGTTTCTCGCCATAGCCTTTGCGCATTTGACTTATCGCGAGAGCCTTCGCGACATCGAGACTTGCTTACGGTCCTTTAGGGGCAAGCTTTACCACAGGGGCTTCCGCAGCACGATCGCTCGTTCGACACTGGGCGATGCCAATGAATCTCGCGACTGGCGGATATATGCGGACTTTGCGCAAACGCTGATCGCGATCGCACGGCCGTTGTATGCTCACGACCCCATCGGAGTGGAACTGAATCAGGGTTTGTACGCGCTGGATTCAACCACAATTGACCTCTGCCTTTCCTTGTTTCCCTGGGCCAAGTTTCGCCAGCACAAGGTAGCAGTGAAAATGCACACCCTGCTGGACTTGCATGGCAATATCCCCACGTTACCTCATTCACCTTCTCCCGCACCTGCTGGCTGCGTAACGGTTTTAGGTATCGCATCGTCGATTCCATGTCCGAATGACCGAGCCACTGCTGGACGGTCCGGAGATCGACAGATTGAGTTGTAAGTCTGCTCTTCAACTTTGCATCAGCAGTCGCGCTTCCCCGCAGGTACCGTGCCAGTTCTCGTAGATGTAAAATTCACTGCCTACCATTCGCGTCTTTCGGCACCAGTTCTATATCTATAGACTTCTGCTCGCCCCCTTTGGGGGAGAGGGCCGGGGTGAGGGGGTCTTGTACTCATTTACGCGAGACTCACTAGTCTTAACGTGCGCTCACTCTTTGGGCATGGCGGGCGCATCCAATGCGCCTGCGGCGGTGTATTCGATGGGTACAACCCGATAACGGTAAACCATGCCGTGATCTCCCACAACGTATGCTCGATCGCGCGTCGGCAGGCTGAACGCATTCGGTTCGACGGGGAATTTGAATTCGCGTGACGTCCAGCGTTGTCCGCCATCGGTGCTAAAATAGAGCTCGCGGCCATTAAAACTCCATCCGACTCCCGGATCCGCAAATAGGAACGTCGAGCCTTGAATCGCTGCACCTGGGTTCCAGGTAGCGCCGCCATCGGTGGTTTTGTAAAGCGGGCCGCCATGGCTGCCCTTGCGGATGAATCCGGTGTCCGCGTCGAGAAAGAAAACGTCGCTCACATAGCCGTGACCGGGTAGAGCATCTGTAACTTTCAGCACCCAAGTGGCGCCTCCGTCGTTGGTCTTGCCTACGACTGCGATATCGCTTTGATCGATCCAGGCGACGGCGTAGCCGGTGGTCGCGGTTGGAAAATGAAGCCTGGACCAATTGCATTCAACGTTTCGAGGCAAGCCATCCACCTGGATCTTGGCCGAACACTGGTTAACCTCATTCCAGGTGTGTCCTCCATTGGTAGTGTGCCGGATTGAGGCGCCTCCTGAGATAGAGACACCATTCTTTTCCGATGTGAAGACATAGTCGATGGTGTAATGGTCTATCGTTGCGCCAGCGACCCACATCTGGCCGTTGGTGGTGTGAAGAAGATCGCCGTAGCCCTGGCGCACCCAACCGTGGGTGGCATCAAGAAAGAAAAATTTGGTCGGAGCAGTTTCCTTGCCTTGCGGATCGCCCCATTGAACACTCCAATGTTCGCCACCGTCCTGCGTGTTGAGGATGACGCCTGCACCGCTACCCGTCCCGCCGCTCACCCAGCCGGTCTGCGCAGAGGCGAAGTAGACTGAGTTCAAGCTGATGTCCTCAGTATAGTTCACGTGTTCCCAGATGCCTTTGTACCGGGGCTTAGCCTGTGCGGCCGGGGTGGGCTGCCTAGCAGGGCGCTGCGCAGGCGTGCTTTGCGGGCGAGTAGTCTGCGCCGACAGCGAGAGAACCGAAGACAAGAGGGTGGTAATGACTGCTGACACCAGCACGGCCGCTAACGCCAGCGCGACACTTGCCGCGGGCCGTCGCATCCTCCAAATCCAATTCCGACGTTGCTGCGCGTTCTTCATAATCGCTTCCTCCAGAAAACTGATTTGTACACGAGACTCTTCAATCCATCTTGTGCCTGATAACGCGAAAACGCACGAGCAAATGGCTCACGCTTGACGAAATTATTTTTGCTGTAGGGTGGTGCAGGTGATGGTTGTAGGGTAACGACTCGTCTTATGCAGCGTGTATTGATCGGGACATGTTGGTTCTCCTCGCGAAAGAAAATCCACCAAGTATGCCCCTTGTCTTTCCACAACCCCGCGCGATAATGTCGCAACGTTATGCTCCTTCATGCGCGTGAAAGCCCATCCTTTCTGATCCTTTCTGAACTGTCGTCAAGGCCCTTGCTAAACAGGGAAGGTCCACGATGGAAGGATCAGCGGCACGCTCTACGCTCCCATTACGAAGAACGGACCTCGGTAGGTAGGAGGATCAGGATTATTCCGGTAGCCGTGGATTGACGAGGGCGGGTAGCCGGGTGCTGCGGGAGTCCTGTTAACGAGAGGTTAGCGACCGGCCGGTGGTGGAGCCGAATGCGGCCGGTATCGACGTTGGCGCACGAGAAATGTTTGTAGCTGATTCATAGAATGTGGTAGCGGTATCGGTACGACCTAGATTTCGGGCACAGATCAATCCGGAACCGCTTGCGAAAGGGTCTAATCGACCCAATTACGATCCGCATGAGCGCTCCTATTGCACTAGACGGTAGAGATCCACGCCGCCGTTATAGTTGGGCACATAGATTTGGCCTCCGTCAACCACCGGAGGATCAAACTTGTTGAACAGAAACGTGATCGCAAAGCGTTGTGAGTCCCATAGAACTTTTAGCGAACCATCGGCAGCGAGGTGCACGGCGTCATAGACGAGCAATCGTCCATTTACCACCTGGGCATTTGCGTCTCCGTAGGGGATCGTACAGACGAGGATCGCCGAGTTGGGATCTGCTCCATTGCTTGATCCGGAACAAAATCCGCCAGGCATTCCCCCAGGTGGATTCCCTCGTACGTTCGCGCTCGCGAATTCGTTACTTTGCGCGATGTACGTTAGCTTTCCCGTCGAACTGACGCCCCATTTATGCAATTGTGAATTCTCGCCCCAGGCGAAAATAGTCCACGATTGCAGGACCGGATCAAAAAACTGTACCGGTGTCATGTGGAGATGTGCCGTGTCGCCCCATGGAAGGAAGTTCAATGAGCGGGGATCTGTTGGACAAGGATCAACCGGCCCCGGACTCATGGTCAGCCAGACAGGTGACGCCGCGAGTTTAGCGCAGTTCACTTTAGGGTTTGCGAGGTCGGCAAGAGTTGTCCCGCCGAGGCTGGCCGTCTTGATTGGATAAGCGATTCCGTCCTTTCCGGTAGCTACGCAAACGCCGATGGAGAAGAGGCAGGCAGGCCCAGCCGAGCCCCAATCTTCGTCTGACCAATTACCGGAGGCCATCTCCGGAAACACCAGCACGATGGGAGTGCCTTGGTCGCCGATCATTTCCAACCGTTTAGCATTCTTGAGCGCAATGTTCATGCCGCTGCCAACGGGCTTAACAGCTTCTGACGGAGAGCTCACTCCGGCCAGTTTCTCAGCTGGCGCTGTCGCTTGTCCGCTTCTGACAAGATCAGTCCATGGTGTCCAGTGGTCTACCACATGCAGACTGGCCGGAGCTCCTCCTGAAGAAGGCGTGTAGTTCAATTTGAGGAATGACTCTCCCCACTGAGTCGCACCGTCGAAGTCCCCATTGCCCGTGAGTACGTAGAGCGAGCCTTGCGGATCTGCAGCTGCACCTTGCCCTGCCATCCATACGCCAGCACCCTCGCCCGCGGTCATCGCCAACATCGCGCTTACCTTGTTGCTCGCCACATCGAAGGCAAAGCAATAGCCGGCAGCAACTCCCGCTTGAGTTTCGAAGATCGTCCCCGAACACCCAAACACCGTTTTCACACCGTCGACGTTCGTCTCCACGAGAGAAGATCGCTGCTTACGCATCGCCGCGTTGAAGTCTTGGGTTCCACTCTTCCCCTGGATCAGCACTGGTGGAACTACTTGAGTTCCATCCGCGACTTTCAGCACGAACATAAAGTAACGCCCCGTTTGGGGGTTGCCGGTTTTATCTGGTGAAACCCAGCAAACCTGGTAGAGGCGCTGCGTGTCCGCGTCGATGACCCCAGTTGAGAGGCATCCCCAGAATTGATTGATTTGATGGCTGTCAATCCTTTGTGATCCAGTTATTGGCATTCCCAGCGTAACCTGCCAGATGCCGGAGCCATCATGTGCGTCGACTCCACGCACTCCGTCGGCCATCGACGGAAGTACCATGACATCCTGGATTCCGCGCGCGGTCTTTACATTCGGCAAGATGAGAGGCTGCGCTTCCATACCCCGCGCATCCCCGATAACTGGAATAATCGTCGCCCGCACAATCCCCTTGGATTCCACTGAAGCTTGCGTGAGTATTGTCTCGTGCTGATTCCAGCCGCTTCTTGAATTATCCCCAGAGCGGGTGAGCCACGCCACAAAGATTGATTGGGACACGCAGCTCTCAGCGACTGCGAACAGAAATGTGCAGATGAGCAGGCATAAGTGACAGGGTTTCATGTGTCCTCCTATCAGGCAGTCACAACACAAGAATCGGAAAATCCATTAAGCTGAGCAGCGCTTCATCCTCACGGCTAACAATACGCGGACCTATCGCGGACCGCTGCAGATGGTTCCCACAGAACCCAGCTAGTGACGCAGGCTCGTCTCGACCGATACTCCCGACCCAAAATCTGTCGGCGGCCGCCGCGAACGACAGCCGCCGCCCAAAACAGCCGACCCGCTCACTTCCATACGGAGGGAGGAACAATGATGTCATCGGCGGGCACAAGCGTGTTCACCGAAACGTGCGGCCAAGTCAGGGTAGCAAAATTCAGCAGCACTATTTGGGAGTACTGAATCTGTGTGAACGAAACCGTGATCTCGCGCTCCTTGTCCAAATCAAACGGCGGTGTCACGCAGAACCTCGGCACGTGCTGACCAGGAACGCTCCGTTTGGCTTTAATCAAGAACGGCGGGTTACCCACCCTATAGGGGCCCACCTTAATAACCTCTTCGACGGTTTCAATCCAGAAGACGGCAGTCATCTGCAAGACCTGAGCGTTGGGTGCGGGGGGTGGGACCGCGGCCTTACCCAGCAGGAATGCGATGTTGTCGGTTCCGCCGCCGAAAAGCCCAACCGAAGGCGGCGGGGCGGTGGAAACGAAGATGGTGGTGGTGCTGATGATGTTCTGCTTGCTAATGTGCGCCCGCAGCAGACTGTTGGGATCGTCCAGCATCGCCTGAGTGATGGTGCCGCGTGTGATGAACGGGCCCAGATCCTGAGGGATTCTCGGTGTGTTCGGATTGCTGGCGGTCTGGCTGGCGAACTTGATTTTAGTGGCAGGGTTTGCCGTTAAGAACGGCGTAATGTCCACTGCGGCGATCGCCGGTGGCCCGGGCTTCGCGGGATCGACGAGCCCTTGAGCCTCGATGGTCGTGCCGTGGGGAATGGAGGCCATACGCGTAACCGTCTCCCCCAGCTGCGGCACCGTGGTTGAGGGCACGTGAATCCAAATTCCGGGCTCGACGTGGATACCGACACTTTCACCGTGGATCGTAATGTCGTTGATACTCTGTAGATAAGGAACCCCGTTGAGGAAAGCGTCTGGCTGCGCCGCCGTCCCGCGGTTCGGAACCGAGCCCAGGCTTGGCGAGAACGAGAGGGTCTCGGAGGTGAGGTTCAATTCCAAAATGTTGTCGCGGGGAGGTGGGGGTGGGGGAACTGGATTCGGGAGTGGTGTTGGCGTAGCGGTACTATCGGGCCGAAAGATGGTGTTGAAGCCGTTTCCGACCCAATCTCCAACGAATGCGGAGAGTGGACCGAGCGGCGGTGGTGGTGTGGGTGGGACTGGCTTAGTATGATCCGGGCGAAGTTGCCCGAACACGAAGTCACTGGGGAGCTTGATGGATGCTCTGGGGTTCGTGTCGCTCATTTGTAATTCTCCTTCTTAGTGCACGGTTCGATTCCTCAGCAAAGGTTTATGGGACGCCGAAGATTGTTATGTACGTCAATGCTGCCTGTGCTGCGAGACACACCTACTGGATTGTTGCCGAAGGTTGCGCTTAGCGAACTTCTGAATTCAAATGCGTGCAAATCTAGTTCACGCAGTTTCCTTGCCATCTTCATGCGAACCGGGAATCTCGATAACCGGTTCTCTTACACAGTGTTAGTGGTTATTCCAGCGGAACAAATAGTTAGTGGAGACAATGTGCGAACTATCACGTGGGATAAAGGGCTATCTATTTGGATAGCGAAACACCTTATGCGCTCGACACGAGACTGGCTCATTGACAGCACTCTTAATACGCATTGAAATTACCTCCTCGAAGTCTCCTGACCACAACGAATTCTTCTTTGGATGGATAGTGCTGAAAGCAGGATTATCGTTTCAGCCCACCAAGCAAAAGCTCAAGATGAAGGGGCCGCTTTTTACGAATTCGCGACTGGACGCGGGTACATGAGGTCGCTGAAGAGGCTATACAAGTCGTCGTTCTCCCAATAACTGAGGTGTGCAGTCCATGGCGTCACCCCGCGCTCTACCGGCACATCGACGTCGGCGTTATAGAACTGCATTCTCCCGCTGATGATATCGAAGGGCGAGTAGGCGTTATACCAAAGAAAGTCCACGGCGAACGGGATTTTTTGGGGGAACGGGTGGGGCACCGCCATCTCTGGGTTCGCCTCCGGCGGAAGCGGAGTTCGGAGACGGAATGAGTGCAGTGTGTAGAGAACCTGGCTAAGCACGTTGGTACGCAGATTGGTCCTGGC
>Ga0182018_10002915_pt1 | contig 16225 bp, 9 predicted proteins | sample 812P2MmetaG_FD_120490 | JGI IMG/M metagenome (GOLD analysis project Ga0182018, IMG submission 120490) | Permafrost microbial communities from Stordalen Mire, Sweden - 812P2M metaG | ecosystem: Environmental > Terrestrial > Soil > Wetlands > Permafrost | place: Sweden: Stordalen | collected... | reverse complement strand
TGCTTGAGCCCCGTTGGATTGTTGGTGCATATCCGCTTGACCAGTGAGCTGTTACGCTTTCTTTAAAGGATGGCTGCTTCTAAGCCAACCTCCTGGCTGTCCGAGCGAATACACTTCCTTTCCCACTTAGCACATAGTTAGGGACCTTAGCTGGCGATCTGGGCTGTTTCCCTTTTGACCACGGAGCTTATCCCCCGTAGTCTCACTCCCGCGCATTTGTCCACGGCATTCGTAGTTTGATTGGATTTGATAGCCTGAGTTGGCCTCTAGTCCATTCAGAGCTCTACCACCGTGGCAATTCACGCAAGGCTGTCCCTAAAGACATTTCGGGGAGAACGAGCTATCACGGAATTTGATTAGCCTTTCACCCCTACCCTCAGCTCATCAGAGCGATTTTCAACTCACACCTGTTCGGTCCTCCAGTCGCGGTTAAGCGACCTTCAACCTGGCCAAGGGTAGATCATCCCGCTTCGCGTCTATTCCAACGTACTTGTCGCCCTATTCGGACTCGGTTTCCCTACGGCTCGCTTGCGCTTAACCTTGCACGTTAGAATAACTAGCCGGCTCATTAAGCAAGAGGCACGCCGTCAGGCTTTCATGGACCGAAGTCCATGCATGGCCCTCCGACTGCTTGTAAGCATACGGTTTCAGGTTCTATTTCACTCCCCTCGCAGGGGTGCTTTTCGCCTTTCCCTCACGGTACTGGTTCACTATCGGTCGCCAGAGAGTATTTAGCCTTGGAGAGTGGTCTCCCCAGTTTCCCACCAGATTACACGTGTCCGGTGGTACTCAGGATGCCGCTTCGAGTCTGATCGGTTTTCAATTACGGGGCTCTCACCCTCTATGGCTCCGCTTTCCAGCGGATTCATTTAACCGTCAGTTTGGTAACTCTACTTATGCGGTCCTACAACCCCCAAAGTGCAAGCACTTGGGTTTGGGCTGTTCCGATTTCGCTCGCCGCTACTTTCGGAATCTCTGTGATTTATTTTCCTCCAGGTACTGAGATGGTTCACTTCCCTGGGTTAGCTCATACCCGCCTATGTATTCAGCGGGCTGTAACGGGAGTTCATCCCGCCGGGTTTCCCCATTCGGAGATCCTCGGATCAAAGCCTGCTTGCGGCTCCCCGAGGCTTATCGCAGCTTGCCACGTCCTTCATCGCCTTCTGGCGCCAAGGCATCCACCGTACGCTCTTAGTAGCTTAATCATAAAACTCACCCAATCCGTCTTGGCTGTTCGGCGAAGCTTGGACGGAAACGTCCATCCATGCTTCGTTTTGCAATTTCGACGTCCTGACTGTCTGCGGCTCCATATACCTTGTGTTTCGGCCCTCTTGGAACTGGGTAGGTCCCCGAGAACCGGACATTGGCTTTCGTATCCACATTTCATCAGGCAATTGTTTGAGCTGCCTTTGTTTTCCACAGTTTTGCTCAACTCGAGCAAACTTGTAATAAATCCACACCATGGCGTTCCGGCGGACCGTAATCCGGTCGGAATTATCGGCGTGGACTTGCCAGCCTTTCTGTTGTCAAAGAGCGTTTGCCCTGATCCCGTCAGAGCGCCCCAGCATTCCGCTGCGGCATCGCCCGGCATCGCTGCCGAACAATAAAAAAACCCGGCGTCGAGCGCCGGGCTAAGCCACCAAGCTGGTGGCTCTGCGCGTAGCTCGACAGATTTCTATCCAGTGCTCGTAAAGAACCTCACTATAGGGTGTACTACCGGCCTTCGCTTGATGCTACGCTGGGAAGACGCTTCTTCTACCCGACTGTGATGCCCTGCTGGCTCAACTACCCCCGAGCCATTTGCAAGTATACTAAGTTTTTTGGGTTCGTCAAGCCCCTGCAGAGATTATTTTTTGCTTCCTGTGGTTTGCTGTGCAAAAGCCTCCAGGACGCAATTCCCCGCAAGCTGACTCGACTGCAGGGCAACCGGGCAAGCCTGGGCCTGCAGCTTTCTCCAGACCAGCTAAAGATCCTCGATCAAGCCAGCCAAATCGAGCCCGGACTCCCTTACGCCATGTATGAGAAGGAATTTGTCCGAGCCATCGCCTACGGCAGACTTCGCGACCAGATCCTGGCCTAGCCAACTTGGCGCCGGCCTAATCGCTGCGGCCGCTCTCGCGGGTAAATCCGCGCGCTTAGAAATGGCGCGGGCCCTTTAACTAACTTAGCAGCGCGTGAAACCGCGGATCCGACCGCAGCGAATCCAAATCCGAATCTTTCGCCGCCCAATTCTTAAAAAAGGTGCCGTGTTCTTTCGTCACCTTCGCCAGGCATTCGAGCGCGTCTTCGGTTTTGCCGAGCAGCGCGTATACACAGGCGACGTTGTACAGAATAGAGGGTTCTTCCGAATCGATCGAAAGAGCGCGGCCGGCCCAGTCGTATCCTTTTTCCGGGTTTCCTTTGCGCGCCAGGAGTCCCGCGCCGAAATAAAGAGCGCGGGCATCGTCGGGGTGATTCTCGACGTGCTTCTCGATGAGCTGCAACGCGCGTTGTTCAGCGGCGGCAGCTTCCACAGGCCTGCCAAGTCCGTGGTACACGCCGACGATCAGGCTGAACGCCTCGTAGCTATCGGGGTTCAGCCGGGACGCTTGCTCGTAAAGTTCCGCGGCCTTGGCCAGGTCGCCGCTTTGAAACGAAGTGCGCGCGTAGAAGTAATACGCTTCGTAGAGCTTGGGATTGAGCCGGATGGCCGCTTCGAATTCTTTGCGGGCCTCGGCAAAATTATTCTTCAACGCAAAAGCCAATCCGGCGGTGGCATGCGCTTCGGCTAATTGGGGATCGAGATCGAGAGCCTTTCGGCTCGCAGCCTCCGCTTCGTTCAGGTTGTCCTCGCTGCTGTCCCAGTACATATAAAGAAAAGAACAGCAGTCCGCCACGCCGGCGTACGCGCGTGCGTAATTCTGGTCGATAACGATGGCGCGCGCGAACATCTGCCGCGCGTAATCAAAGCCTTTGCGGCGAAATTGATAGAAAAACTGGCGCCCGCGCAAGTAGTAATCGTAAGCCTGGGGATTATCGGTCTGCTTGCGCGCGATAGCTTCTTCTTCCTGCGGAGAAAGCTTGATGCGCAAGGCTTGGCTGATGCTGCGCGCGATCTCGTCCTGCACCTCGAAGACGTCCTTGAGCTCGCGATCGTAGCGTTCCGCCCAGATGGAGTGGCCGGTTTGCGCGCGGATCAGCTGCGCGGTAATGCGCAAGCGGTTGCCGGCGCGACGCAAGCTGCCGCTCAGCACGCAAGCGGCGTTGAGTTCGCGCCCGACCTGCGGACCGGTGACCGGCTTGTCGCGATACGCCACGACCGCGGCCCGGGGAAACACCTGCAGCTCCTTGACCTTGGAAAGTTCGGTGATGATGTCTTCGGTCATACCATCGCGGAAATATTCGTCGTCCTTGCTGTTGCTGAGATTTTCGAAGTACAAGACGGCGACGGATTTTTCGGAGGCCGCTGCTGCGGGTTGGGCGGCCGTAGCCGCCGGCCTTTTCGTGTCGCTGACGCGGCCTGAGGAATCGCGATCACGCTTGAGTCGCTTGAGGTCCGTGCGGATTTCCGACGCGGTCTGGTAGCGCAGGTCGCGATCTTTCTCCAGCGCCTTGTTCACGATGCGATCCAGCTCCGCCGGCACGGCAGGATTCAGGCTGGCCGCCGGCTTCGGGGTTGCATTCAGAATGGAATCGAAAATCGACGTCGAAGTATCGCCGCCAAACGCTAGACGGCCCGTGGCCATTTCGTAGAGCACGCTGCCGAAGGAGAAGAGGTCGGTGCGGGGATCCAAATCTCTGCCCAGCGCCTGCTCGGGCGACATGTAGGCCATCGTGCCGAGGGCCGTGCCAGGGCTGGTCACAAATTCGCGACCCGCATCGACCGTGGCTAGTCCCGAGACATCCCCGGTAGAAACGGCCCGCCGCGCTTCCATCTTCGCGAGCCCGAAATCCAAGATCTTGGTCTGGCCCCGCTGCGTGAGAAAGAGATTCGCCGGCTTGATGTCTCGGTGGACGATGCCTCTGCTGTGCGCGGCCGCCAGCGCGTCGGCGATCTCGATCCCGGCATCCAGAATCAAATCGATGTCGAGCGGCCTGCCGTTGATGCGATGCTTCAACGTCTGACCTTCTAGCAGCTCCATCACAATAAACGGCCGGTGATCGTATTCTCCGACGTCGTGAATCGTGCAAATGTTCGGATGGTTCAACGCCGATGCCGCACGCGCTTCCCGTTGGAATCTCTCGAGGGTCTGCGCGTCGGTCGGTGTGTCCTCGGGAAGAAATTTGAGCGCTACGCTGCGGTCCAGCCGGGTATCCTCGGCGCGGTAAACCACGCCCATCCCGCCGCCGCCTAGTTTTTCCTGAATTCGATAGTGCGAGACCGTTTGTCCGCTGAGAGATCGAGGCTCCGTCATGGCCCGGCAATCTTAGGGTGCGGCCACACTCAAGTCAATGCGGGCGAAATCCGGGTGAAATCCGGGCGAATCGCGCGATAGCCCGATCCATCCATCCCAACCACGGCCGATTTTATTAAAGAAGCGCGAACGCCGTCAGGCCAGATCTTCGGAGCGGATCGGTAGACGGCGAATGCGCTTGCCGGTACCAGCAAAGATGGCGTTGCAGACCGCTGGCGCAATCACCGGTAGACCAGGTTCGCCGATGCCGGTGGGTTCTTCGATGCTGTTGACGACGTGAACTTCGATCGTCGGAGTCTCGTTAATCCGCGGCATCTGGTAGTCGTGGAAATTGGATTGCTCCACGCGGCCGCGATCGATGGTGATGGCGTCCTTCATGAACGCCGACACACCGTAAATCGCAGCGCCTTCCACCTGTGCGGCGATACCGTTGGGATTGACGGGACGGCCGCAATCGACGGCATAGACGATGCGGTGCACGCGCACCTGGCCGTCCCTAACGCTGACTTCGGCGACGCCAGCGGTGTAGGACTCGAAGGAAAAATATCCGGCGATGCCACGATAGACCCCTGCTGGCAGAGGCTTGCCCCAGCCGGCTTTCTCGGCGGCAAGTTTCAAAACCGCTTTCTGACGCGCCGTGTCGAGCGGCTTCCCTTCTTTGGGATTGGTGAAGTCGGGGATCTTGCGATCCTCGCCAATCAGGCGCAAGCGAAACTCCAGCGGATCGGCGCTGGCAGCTGCGGCAAGTTCATCGACGAAGCTCTCTACGACGAAGCCGCTGCTGGAATGCTCGACCGAACGCCACCACGCGCGCGGAACGCCGGAGTTCGCCAGCGTGTACTCGATGCGATAATTTTGGGTTTGATATGGAATGAAAGAGGCCGTAGCGAATTCGCTTCCCTCAGGTTTTTCCGCGCCATCCTTGTCCCACACGGCGGCGATGGATGTGGAGGTCTGGAAATGTTTCCACGCCGCCAGGTTGCCGTACTCATCGACCGCGCCTTGCATGTGGTGGTAAGAAGCCGGCCGATAGAAATCGTGCTGCATGTCATCTTCGCGGGTCCACAACACCATCACGGGCTTGTTGCCGATGGCTTTCGCGACCTGCGCGGCTTCCATGACGAAGTCGGCCTGGTAGCGCCGGCCGAACCCGCCACCCATCAGCGTGGTGTGGACCACGACGGATTCATGCGGGAGCTTGGAAACGCCCGCGATGATGTCCTGCGCCCACTGCGGAGCCTGCGTCGGCACCCAAGCCTCGGCGCCGTCAGGACGAAGGTGCACGGTGCAATTCATGGGTTCCATGCAAGCATGGGCGGCAAACGGAATCTCGTACACGATGTCCACTTTTTTCGCCGCGGAGGCCAGCGCGGCATTGGCATCACCCTCGTTGCGAAACACTTTTCCGGGCTTGGAAGCGTTCTGAATAAATTGTTCGCGTAGCGACTTCGACGATTCCGCAGCGTGCGGACCTTCGTCCCAGGTAATGTCGAGCGCTTTGCGGCCCTGCATGGCGGCCCAGGAATTGTCGGCCACGACGACGACCCCACCGGCGGTGAATGAGCCCTGCGGGACTGGATCGATCGAAAGCACATGGCGCACCCCGGGAACCGCCTTCGCCTTGGCCGCGTCGAACTTGGCGGGTTTGCCGCCGAACACGGGGCAGCGTGCGATCACGGCGTAGACAAGCCCGTCGGGCCGCGCGTCGATGCCGAATTTCGCGGCGCCGGTGGATTTCGCGCGCGCCTCGAAGCGATTGTGATCGTGGCCGACGATGGTGAAATCGTTGGAATTTTTCAGCGGCACGCTGTTGAAGTCGGGCACCGGCAGCTTTGCCGCTGCGTCGACGAGCTCGCCATAGGTGAGAAATTGTTTGCGCGCGCCGTGCAACACGCCGCCGTCTTTCGCCTTGCACGTGTCGCGGTTGACGCTCCAATGCTGTGCCGCGGCGGTGATTAGCATTTCGCGGGCGGCGGCGCCGGCCTGGCGCAGAGGCAGCCACGATCCAGCAACACTTCCGCTGCCGCCGGTGCCGAGCTCGTAGATCGCCGGATTGGTCGGCGCTTGCTCGACTCGGACATGGTTCCAGTCCAGATAGAGCTCTTCGGCAAGGATCATGGGCAGAGCGGTCATGATTCCCTGTCCCATTTCGGATTTGCCGAGGATCAGCGTGACTTGATTGTCCGGAGTGATGCGTACCCAAGCGGTGAAAGGATTTGCGGGCTTTTTCTCCTGGTCTTCGGCGGTCGCGGCGCGCGCTGACGGCGAAAGGTGGAAGCCGATCATGAGAGCAGCGCCAGCGGAGGCGCTTGTCTTCAAAAAGTCGCGACGATTCAATACGGAAGCAGCGCTCATAATACACCTCGATCGTCTGAAGAAAAAACAGCGGCTAGGCGGCGGAAGTCGCTTTGCCCGATTGCATGGTGGCGGCGCGATGGATGGCTTTGCGGATGCGTTGATACGTGCCACAGCGGCAGATGTTGCCGCTCATTGCATCGTCGATGTCGGCGTCGCTCGGACTGGATTTTTTTGCGAGCAGCGCCACCGCGGACATGATTTGTCCCGACTGGCAGTAGCCGCATTGCGGCACATCTTCCGCCATCCAGGCAACCTGAACGGGGTGCGTGCCGTCGGCGGAGAGACCTTCGATGGTGGTGACACTCTTGCCTGCCACCTTGGCAATGGGCGTGATGCAGGAACGCGTAGCTTCGCCGTTGATGTGCACCGTGCACGCGCCGCACAGCGCCATGCCGCAGCCAAATTTGGTTCCGGTCATGTTGAGGGTGTCGCGGAGCACCCAGAGCAGGGGCATCTCCGGGCTGACGTCGACGGTTTCCGCCTTGCCGTTTAGGGTGAAGTTGATGGCCATGGAGCCCTCCTTGGAGAGAGGCATATCGTACAACAAATCGCGGTCAGGATGAAAATCACCGAAATATCGTTACCGAGGGTGCGTGACGTCGAACTGGAGTGCAGGTACGCCGCCCTTCGGCGCCCCTCCAAGCGTTTCAGACGCAACGCGATGCGGAGTGTGAGCACTGCCAGAATTTAAGCGGTAACCACGGTTGTGGGGGCTTCGGTCTCGACGCCGCGCCAGCCGACCGGGCGGCCGCTGACGGCTTCCTTCACGGAGCGGAACAGCACGACGTACATCAGCTGCCGATAGTAGAAGCGCTGGAGCAGCACCGGGAAAAGCAGTGTCCAGTCTTCCTTGCGCTCCAGCGCGAAGGCCACCACGCAAGTCAGGAGGTCGATGATCAGGAAGCCGAGGAAAAAAAGCACGGAGCGCTCGACGTCCGCGGTGGTCCAAATCTGTGGAAGGTGGGCAACCTTTTGCCCCAGCGCCCATAGGACGAGCGATCCGAAGAACATCAAGTCAATGACCGGCGATATGAGCGGCAGCACCAGTTGAAAGACAAAGATGTTCGGCAGCGCAATCCAGCCGAGGGTCCCGTACTTCGGGCGGAACAACGTGCTGCTGTGTTTCCAGAAAGCTTGCAGGGTCCCAAACGTCCAGCGGAATCGCTGGCGAATCAGCTGGCCGGCGGTTTCGGGAGCTTCGGTCCAGGCGATGGCTTCTTCGTCGTAGCCGATGCGCCAGCCGAGACGCCGGATGGCGATGGTGAGATCGGCATCCTCGGCGACGGTGTCGGCGGTAATGCCGCCGGCGGCTTCGATGGCTTCTTTGCGCCAGGCACCCAGCGCGCCGGGAACGACGGTGATGCAGTTGAGCAAGTCGAAGGCGCGCTTTTCCATGTTCTGGCTGGTGATGTACTCCAGAGCCTGCCAGCGCGTGAGCCAGCGCGACCGGTTACCGACTTTAACGTTGCCCGCCATGGCGCCAAGCTGCGGATCGGAGAAATGCCGCACGAGTTTGCTGATGGCGTCGGGCTCGATTTCCGTGTCGGCATCGATGGTGACCACGATTTCGGTGTGCGTTTCGCTCATCGCGCGGCTGAGGGCCGCGGATTTGCCGCGGTTGACCTGCTGGATGATGTGCACGCGGGGATCCCGACCGAAATTCGTGTCGAGTAGTTCACGCGTGCGGTCAATCGAGCCGTCGTTCACGACGATGACCCGCAAATCGGGCAAGTCGGAAGCCAGGACCGAGGTCACCGTCTGGACGATGACGGATTCTTCGTTGTGCGCGGGAATCAACACGGTGACGCTGGGAGGAGGATTAGGCATCACCGCGTGGTCGGGGCGAAGTTTTTCGATCAACGCGAGAATCCCGATGATGAGCGCTCGGCCGCTGACCAGGACGATCCCGACGATAAAGATGGTGGCGATTCCGGCCCGCAACCAGCGATAAATTCCGAAAATGAAACCATCCGCGCGCGCTTGCAGCCGCTCACCGGCGGACAGGGGCATCATCACTTCGGCGCGGGTTTTGCCGATCAGGTCCGAAACGGAGACGAATTCGTAGCCTTGGGCGCGCAGCGCGTCGATGATTCTGGGCAACGCGAGGACCGTGTGGCTGCGGTCTCCGCCGCCGTCGTGAAATAAAATGATGTTGCCATCTTCAGCCTGCCGCATCACGTTGTTGACGATTTCTTGCTCCGGGATTTGTGCCCCGGCGACCTGCTGCCAGTCGTGGGCATCGATCTTCTGGCCCACGATCAAATAACCCATGTCCTGGGCGATGGGAAGCTGCGCGACTTCTTCGGCGTATTCGGGCTGATGATCGATGCCGTACGGCGGACGGAAGAGAATCGATTTTACGCCGATAGTGCTTTCGATCAGGCGCTGCGTAAGGTTCAGCTCCCAGCGGATTTGCGTTTTGGTGATTTCGTCAAAGTTCGGGTGCGTGTAGGTGTGATTGCCGATTTCTTGGCCCTCGGCGAATTCACGCTTCAGAATTTCCGGAAATTCGCTGGCCTCTACGCCAATCACGAAAAAAGTGCCGGGGACGTTCTTTTCCTTGAGGATGTTCAGGATCTGGGGCGTCCAGCGAGGATCGGGGCCGTCATCAAACGTGATGGCAAGTTTCTTCTTGGCCGCGCCAATCTGATCGATATCGTAAGAGAGCGGATAGGCCTCGTAGGTTTCGTCGGTAAAAAGATCGGTGGCGGCATCGTAGATGAAAGAGCGTTTGCCGCGCTTGGGAGTATCGACGAAGCGCCACACGTCGCCGTTGCCTTCGAGGATTAGGTCCGGGCCGGGCGCGATGTCGGTGAGCGATTGACGGATCGCGTCGTCGGGGCGCGTGGCGTCCCAGATGCGCCAGATGGAAGTATCCGAGTGTCCCAGGCGAAACATCATGGTGCCCTGCACACCCATGCGCTCGCTGGCGCGCAACTGGTTGTACCCGGTCACCGCGTCAAGCATCCAGACCTGGTGGACGCGATTATTTTCGTCCACGTAGGAATAACGCGGATTCAAGGAGGTCTCGTCAAAGTCGATGTCGGTTTCCGATTCGTAGGCGTGCAGCAGAGCTTCTTGCACGCTGAACTCCGTTGCGGAGGACCACTTTTTGTTGGCTGCCTGAGGCCAGTCGTAAGCGAAGTTGGCAACGCCGACCACAATTTTCTGCGCGGGCACCAGCTGCAGGATCTCGCGCAGATTTTCGACGAACCAATCCTGCGCAGCGATGGGACCGGGCGGCGAGGAGACCCAGTGCTGGTCGAAGTTCAACAGAACGATGGCGTCGCATTCCTTGCCGAAGAATTTGTAATCGTAAGAATCGTCGCGCGCGGGCAGCTCGACCATCAGCTTCAGTCCCACGGAGTGCAGGGCGGGCGCGAGTTCCGCAACGAATTCGCGGAAATCAGGCTGGGTTTTGTCTGGAATCGACTCAAAATCGACCACGATGCCGACCTGGTGGGATTCGACGGCATATTCCACAACTCCGCGAACCAAACTGTGGCGGGCGTCCTGATTGGCCAGCAGTTGAACCATTTCGCTGACGCGCCAGACCTGGCCGTCGTAATTGTTCAGCAGGCCCATGATGGGGAGTTCAACGTTTGCCGATTTCATCCAGCGGTGCAGCTTGTCGTCTTTCAGCAGCGATATAGCTTCGGCAGGGCTGGCTTTCACGGTCTGGTAGCGTTCGTAATCGACGATGGTGAGCTCGCCGTCGGACGTGACGGCGTGCAGTTGCTCGGGAATCAAGACGTCCAGATCTTTGTAATGGCGCTTTAAAGACGCCAGGCTGTTGGAATCCCAGCTGACGTAATAAGCAGCGCGCAATGGATCGTAGCTTGCGGGAACGTTCCCAAGGTTGGCTACGCGCCGTCGCCGGCCCTCGCGCACCGGAACCGCTTTCGTCGCGGACTTGAGTTTTAACGCGCGATAAATCGGACGCGTGTCCGGTAGCAGGCCCGCGGGAAGTTCGACGCTGGCTGCGATGTTGACGAAAAAATAGGCCAGCAGCAACGTCAGCAAAGCCCCGGAAATTTCCATGACTCGGCGCGTGCGTCGCCAACGGACGCGTTCCGCGTCATAGAAAATCGGTCCACGTTCCTTCATGAAAACCTTTCAACCTGTCGACATGGCAGGGGCCTGATCGTCGGGCAGGGCTGAGTCCGACTGCCTGAATGCGTCTGCTCTATTGTAAGATGCGTTCCATCGATGAAGCGAATTTTCTCGCATCCCCTTGCCGCACTCGCTGCTGGTCTGTGCCTGCGGCTCTTTTTCGTTTCGAAGTACCCTGCGAATTCTGGCGATACCGTCTTGTATGAGCAGATGGCGACCAACTGGTTGAAGCACCACGTTTACGCCATGGAGGTGTTCGGCCAGATTACGCCGGTGGACCTGCGCATGCCGGGATACCCGGTATTTCTGGCATTCGTGTATGCCATCACGGGTAGAACCGGGCCGGACGCGCGGCTTTGGGTGATGATCGCGCAAACTGTAGTGGATTTATTTTCCTGCGTGTTGATCGCGATCTTGGCGGCGACATTGCTTTTGATGGTGAACGAGCGCAATCCGCCAACGCGCGTATGGGCGGCGGCGCTCTGGCTTGCGGCGCTTTGCCCGTTCACCGCCAATTACACGGCGGTCACGCTCACGGAGGTTTTCGCCATTTTCTTCACCGCTGCCGCGCTTCTGCCGCTTTGTTTGCTGGTGGGGCGCACTCGCAACAATGGTTGGATGTTCATCAAGAAGGATTGGCGCTTGGCGAACAACTACGGATATTTGGCGGCGTTGGCGGCGCTGGTAGTTGGCCTCGGCACACTGTTTCGACCTGAAACACCACTGCTGCTTGTAGCTGCATGGGTCGTTTTGGGATTCGTGTTGGTGTCGCAACGCGAGGCGAAGCGGTGGCTTCGAACTGTTGCCGGCATGGGATTGCTATGCGCGCTTCCCCTCGCGCCGTGGGCGATGCGCAACGCCGTGACGTTACACGAGTTTCAGTTTCTGGCGCCGAAGAACTCGAATTTGCCGGGTGAGCTTGTGCCGTACGGGTTCATGAGCTGGGAAAAAACCTGGCTGTATCGTTTTCGCGACGTTTACCTGGTGCCGTGGAAGCTCAACGACGAAGCGATCCGCATCGAAGACATTCCCGCGCGGGCATTCGATACGCCGGAGGAACGTGAGCGGGTCGCGGCGATTCTTGAGCCCTACAACAACGATCTGACGCTGACGCCCGAGGAAGATCAGGCGTTTGGCGAACTGGCGCGCCAACGCACTGCTCGCCATCCGTTGCGCACCTACGTGTGGCTGCCGCTGGCGCGTGCGGTGACCATGTGGTTTACGCCTCGTATCGAGCTGATTCCCGTGTCGGGCACGGTCTTTCCGCTCGTCCAATCGTGGGAGGATGACAAAATCGATCAGTCGGTGACGGTGGGATTGTTCCTGCTTAACATCGTTTACGTCGGGCTCGCGATCTGGGGAGCAGCACGGCTGTGGAGGCAGAGCGCTGCGGTGCGTCCCGCGGTAGCGGTGCTGATCGTTTTTATTCTGTTGCGCACCGCATTTCTTACGACCCTGGAGACGCCGGAGCCCCGCTACGTCCTGGTCTGTTTCCCCGCGCTCATCGCGCTCGCCGCGCAGGTCTTCTCGCGCTCCGCAGAACCCTAAGAATTTTTCTCAACCTTCGACTGGTTCGGGATGGATTGTGACGCGATGCACTTGCGGAAAGCGTTCCTTCACGCGGTCTTCGAGGGCGGCGGTGACATCGTGGATTTGCGTGATCGGCAGGTTGCCCTTCATCGTGCAATGGCATGACGCGAGGATGCGGTGCTCAACCTGGCGAACATGAACGTCGTGGCAATTCACCAGCTCGTCGTACTCAGCAGGCAAGTTGTTGAGGAATTCCTCGATGGACCGCGACAACTGCTTCATTTCGCCGCCACCAACGTCGGGTGTCGCAATGTGCCGGCCGAGCGGCTCTATGTGAATGTTCACCTCGATGGGTCCGTCGCGTAGCTCGCGGATGCCGTCCTCCAGCTCGGAAGCCTGGCGATGCGCGTCCCGGAGGCTGAGGTTTTCGTCCACCTCGAGGTGCAGCTCCACAAAAAGCTGGTTTTGCTGCTGCAGCGCGCTCAGGTCATGAATGGCCAGGCCCATACGCTGCGCCACCGCGCGGATCGCTTCGAACAGGTGTTCGCCCTGCGGAGCGCGCGGTTCTGCATGCACCATCACGTCCGACGGCACAATTTCGCCGATGCGCTTCTCGATGGCGTCGCTGAGAGCGTGGACCTGTTCGAGGCTGGCGGTGCGCGGCACGCTCACGGTCGCGTCGACAAAATGGCGGTTCCCCGCGCGGCGAACGCGCACGCGATCCACATCCAAGACACCATCCATGCGCGCAACGGCGCGGGCGATTTCTTTCTGCAGCCCCTCCGGCGCCACATCCAGCAGCGCATCGACGGTGCGTTTGCCGAGCCTTGAGCCCACCCACAGAATGACGCCGGCGACCGCTAGAGCGGCGAGTGCGTCGGCGTAGACCAACCACGGCATGTTCCAGGTCTCGCCCGCCCACACCAGTCCGATCCCGGCAATCACCACCAGGGTGCTCCACACGTCGGTCGAGAAATGCAAGGCATCCGCTTCCAGCGCTTCGCTGGCGTATTTCTTGACTACGTTCGAAAGCGCGCGAGCGCGGGTAAGATCGATGGCCAGCGCCGCCAGCAGCACCACGATCGCCGTGATGCTAGGCGCAATGTGCACGCTGCGGAAAAACAAACGTTCGAACGCCTCATAAATAATGTAAAGAGCGGTGAGCACCAGCAGTCCGGTCTCGACGAAGGCCGAGAAGTTTTCGAACTTGCCGTGACCATAAGGGTGGCGCTCGTCCGCGGGCTGATCGGAAACCCGCACCGATAAAAATGTAATCACCGCGGCGACTAAATCCAGGCCGGAATGCAGCGCTTCGGACAACACGCCCAAGCTGCCGGTCCGCAGCACCAGGAACGTTTTCAGACACACCAATACCACGGCGGAGCCGACGCTCAACAACGCGGCCCGCTTCTTTTCTCGCACTTCGCCGGCGAGCGGATTCACCATAAAGGCCTGCCTAGACTACCTCAACTGCAGCCCATCGACCCGCCGATTGCAGTCAAGACGAGCGCAAACCTCCCGTAGTATTTCGATAGGGAGCAATCCCCAATACGGCCCAGTTGTAGAGGAAGTAGGCGACAGAGGACGTGGTCAGTAACGGTCGGCAAGATGCACGAGGAAGCGGAGGTGCTTTTCTCTGTGCGGAATTGACCCGGTTGAGAATGTGCACCTGTCACCGGCGCGTGATTGGCCAACCGGTAATCTGTGGAAAACCCCGGAGGCGGTGAGCCAAGCTAGCTCTTGGTCGGCAGGAAACGAAGCGCGGCTGAGTTCATGCAGTAGCGGAGGCCGGTGGGCGCGGGGCCATCGGGGAAGACGTGGCCAAGGTGCGCTTCGCAGAGGGTGCATTTCACTTCACGCCGGATCGTCCCAAACGAAATGTCTTTCTTTTCGTAGACGTTTTCGTCAGCGATCGGCTCCGAGAAGCTGGGCCAACCGGTCCCGGAATCAAATTTCGTCGCGGAATCAAACAGCGCGTTGTCGCAGTCGATACATCGAAACAAACCCGCTCTATGTTCGTCATTGAGCGCGCCGCTGAACGCCCACTCCGTGCCGGCACGCCGCGTCACGTCGTAGCTGAGCGGGCTGAGCTGCTTCTTCCATTGTTCCGTTGTCTTCCGTACTCTGGGCAGGGATATCTTGGCCAGCCGGCTACCGTCGTCTGCAAATTTTACGATCGCGACTGGCCCGGCATCCAGGTTTGCCTGCGGGGCCTCGTCATCCGCGAATGCGCCAGACAAGGAGCGCTGCAGCCCGATCAGCACACCGTACGCTCCCAGGGTTGCCGCTCCAAATATGAGACCCCGACGCGTTATTTCTTTCATGTGAGCAATTCCAAGGAGAGCGCTTGTTCCCGTGAATGATCTCATTGAGGCGTTCCGCAGAAACCAAGCTCAGTCAGCTCTCACCTTGCATTACGTTTTGCAGCGGCGATCGGATGCCCAGCCAATCCAAGCCTCGCATCGAACCTTATTTCGCGGCGCTCATTGGCGGAGCTGGCAGTAGTGGCAACCGTTTCGGCTCCCCACGCGCCCCGCGAACCTCCAGCTCCTCAAACAGCAGCGAAGGCGCCACCACCGACGCCGGAAGTCCACCTTGCGCCGATCCGAAGGCCCCCAGCGCCGTGCCGGAAAAACCTGCGATCTGGCTCTGCATGTAGTTGTAAACGAAGTTGTCGTTGCCAATACCCGCGAGGTTCCTCAGCGACCTGCTGTTTACGCCGATGATCCGAGCCCCGCGAATCACTTCCTCGCGCCCATCCTCGGGATAAATCTTGTACACCAGCAATGGCAAACGGTCGCCGGTACCCGCGCCGCCGCCATAGCTCGCCAGCAACTCCGAAAAATCTTCCTGGTGCAGCAAGCTCAGCGACGGGTTGTCCATCTCCCGCACGATCACGCAATACGCGAGTTTCTCCGCGCGGCACTCATCCAGAAATTTCTTCTTCAATTCCCCTGGCGAAATCTCATCGGTCGAAGTAAAAAACAAATTGCTCATCGTCGGCTTGGCGTCGGTCAAAAATCCCGACCGCCCGTGTCCGTTCGATTGATCAGAATCATTGCCCGGCCGGCGCGACATCAGGAGCGCCTTAAGCGTGCCATTTTCCACCACGGTCACTTTCTCCGCGCGCACGCCTTCATCATCCACGGAATAGGATCCGATCAGCGGTGTGCTGTGAAAGTCCTTGGCCGAGGGATCGTCGACAACGCTGACCGACGCCGGCAAAACTCGCGCCCCGAACCTGCCCGTCCAATCGCTCTTGCCCCCGAGGTTACCCAGCATCTGCTCCACAATCGGTTGGAACGAGATCGGTGGCCGCGACCCGTTCATCGCCGGCCCCAAAATCTGCGCCAGCAAAGGAGCGGCCGCGCGCGCTTCGAACAGCACCGGACCGGTGTAGTCCTGCGCCGGCTGCGACGCACGCAAAGCCATCAACTCGCTGCCCGCAACGTTCAGTCCCTTACGCACCGCATCCACGTTCGGCAATTCGCCCGGCTTCGGCGCGTACGCGGAATACAGATAATTCAGCGGCATGCCGTCCTGGGCCAGCGTGTTCATTCCCGCTTCCACCGCGGCGAACGTCCGATTCGTGCGAATCTCCGTGCCTTCGCTGGTCATCAGGTATTCCGTGGCGTACACCAGATAATAGGTAACGCGTGATTCATAAATCTCCGGAAAGGCACGCAGCGTTGCCGACGAATCGCGGGCTTCCTGCTCCCAATTGCGGCTCGACCAATCCGGTGTGACCAGCGGATCGATCAGGTGAACCGACTCGGCTTTCGAGAAATCGTCGATGTCCGACTGCCGCGCCAGGCTGCTCAGATATGCTT
>Ga0182018_10002914_pt1 | contig 16230 bp, 13 predicted proteins | sample 812P2MmetaG_FD_120490 | JGI IMG/M metagenome (GOLD analysis project Ga0182018, IMG submission 120490) | Permafrost microbial communities from Stordalen Mire, Sweden - 812P2M metaG | ecosystem: Environmental > Terrestrial > Soil > Wetlands > Permafrost | place: Sweden: Stordalen | collected... | reverse complement strand
TTTCACCTCGCCCCCAGCGGCCAGGACATCACTCTTGAAAATCTCCGCATCGTTGCGCCGAGCGACTCTCCCAATACCGACGCTATCGACCCCGGCGGCCAGCGCATCGTTATCCGCAAGTGCGAACTCGACACTGGCGACGACAACGTGGCACTTAAGAACGGCGGCCACGACATCCTCATTGAGGACCTCACCTGCCTCCACGGCCATGGCATCTCCATCGGCAGCGCCACGCGCAACGGTTTCAGCCATGTCATCGTGCGCCGCTGCACCTTTGATGGCACCGACAATGGCCTGCGCATCAAGTCCTTTCGCGGCGGCGGCGGCGAAGTCCACGATATCCGCTTTTCCGACATCGTGATGAAGTACGTCCGGCGCCCCTTCGATATCAACATGCTCTACAACGGCAACGCCGGCCTCCCCACGGACGTCGGTCCGCGCAAGGCCGAGGCCGGCCAGACCGAGAACATTCCCAACTTCCACGACATCCACGTCACAAACCTCACCGTCACCGGTTCCCCTATAGCCGGCCGCATTCTCGGACTTCCCGAACAGATGGCCAACGCCATCACCTTCACCAACGTGAAGTTCCAAAGCACGCGCGGCTTCCTGGTGCAGGACGGCAAGGATGTGGTGTTCCAGAACGCGCGCATCGATGTCGCCATCGGCGACCCGCTGGTCCTCGACAACGCTTCCATGAGATTCAACGGCGTCCCAAAGAGTGGTTCCAGCGGGGGACCGCCCGATGTCTTCTATGGCGGTAATTAGGTGTTGCAGTTCATCGCGGCGGCATTTTCCGCTTCACCTGGTTGAAGAAGTTCCGCAGCGTGTGATGTTGAAGGAACCTGTTTCCGGGCGCGATGCTTCGGGCCCCCTGAGCACGGCGAAGCGCCCGGCGTCCGGCGGTGCGTCCGGATTCGATGTCCGCGTATAGAAAACCTGCTTCTCCATTGTGCGTGAACTCAGGACGGAAGCCGGCATACGGAATGGATCCCGGCCTATCCGGGGCGAATTCCCCAACGTGCCCTATCGCGAGAATCCCAGAAGATGCGTGCAATTCGCTTCTCAATTTCGACGTCAACGCCACGCAACGTGATATTGTGCGCGCGGACCGCAGCCTTCAGTCCCCAAGCTGAAGACCGAACAGCTCATCCGTCTGCGCGACCTGCACCGGTATAACCTGAAGGGCCGTCCGTGCTTACCTTCTCAAGAAAGCCTTTCAGCCGCTTCCGGAACTACAACTCGCCTGCCTGGGCCGCGTAGCGCCTCGATGAGCGGCGCCGGCAAACAATTCGTTCCCGCGTCGAACTCACGAAAAGGATCGCCCGGCCGCTTCGGCGGCGCCGCCAGCTTATCCTCAACCACTTCCGCGCTCAAGAGCTGCTTTCCAGCGGCGTCGTCGAGGGTCTGAACAACAAAGCCAGACTCACCGTGAGAGCATCCTACGGCTTCCGCACCTACCGTGTCGTCGAACTCGCCCTCTACCACTCACTTAGCGAACTGCCTGAGCCCAAATCCACCGGCGATTTCTTCTGACGAATCGACTTAGGAAGCGTGCCATAACCGAACGGCATGGCGAAGCCCTGCGACGCGATGACCTCTGCCCGTCACGGCGGCCAATGTGAGATGTGGCTTTCCGCGACCGGCGAATATGCTGGAGCCCGGCAGTCCCTTCGGACAAACGGAAGCCCGGCCATTGTCCATTAGTCTGATTCTTCACGATGAAAGGCCCAATGGCAGAAGGCTCTCAGGAGCCTCGCCGCACCGGTAATGCCCTTCTGACGAACAAGCAGCCTGGAGAACAACGCGATGGACGCGTACTTGCATATATGTCCTATGAAGGGGTCGCGCGACGCGCGTCTGAACACACTGTGTGCTTATCGCGCGAAACCTGGCCGGTCAGTAAGTCCTTTACAAGCCGGGAAACATGCCCGGCTCACCATGGAGGTTATATGAAAGACTATCGATTGCCATACAAAGCGCTCGTCATTCTGACATGCGCACTAACGAATTCGTGCTTCTTGAAGGCACAAACCCCTGTACCAACCGTTCCCGTGCAAATGACTGTGACGTTGGATGTGCTGGGCGAAGGTAAGCGGATGCCCGAAGTAAATCGCGAGGATGTGAAGGTCAAGCAGGGCAAGAATAGCCTGAAAGTGACCAGTTGGGTTGCCGCCTGCGACGATCGAGCGGGGCTTGATCTGTTCATTCTGATCGATGACGCTTCCGACGCAAGTCTGGGAGGACAACTCGATGCCTTGCGCGCCTTCATCAACGCTCAGCCGCCCGCCACGTCAGTGGGGATAGGCTACATGCGAAATGCTACCGTTCAAATTGCACAGAACTTCACCAACGACCACGCCGCGGCGGCCAAGGCCCTGCGCCTGCCGATCGGGTCAACAGGGGCCTATGGGAGCCCGTACCTTTCCGTTATCGATCTGATGAAACGCTGGCCGCAAAACACGAACCGCCGCGAAGTGATTATGATAACGGATGGAATAGATCGAGCCCGCGGCGGCCCACGTCCCGGCGTCCTCGGTCTGATCAGTCCGGACGTTGATTCCGCGAGCGCCGTTGCTCAACGCACCGGGACTATCATTCATTCGATCTACGCTCCCGGCGTGGGCCGCTTACACCACAACTTCTGGGAGGCGAATAATGGCCAGAACGGCATTGCAAAGTTGTCGGACGAGACCGGAGGTGAGTCCTTTTTCCTCGGCCTGCAGCCAGCGGTGAGCTTTAAGCCTTATCTGGATCGGATACAGAAGATACTTGAGAATCAGTATGTACTGACGTTCGAGGTCAAGCCAGGCAAGAAAGCCGGCCTGCAGTCCGTGACGATTACCACTGAAGTCGCAGGCGTAGAATTCGCATCGGCTGACAGTGTTTGGGTTGCCACGGAGAAATAGCCGGTAAGACCGGTGATGGGGTTGCGATGCGGTATCCCCCACGTGCTGATCCGAATCATACCGAAGCTCGGAGGACGCGAGCTACAACAGCTACAACATTCACACTGATCGAAGAAGGCAAGCTGGCAGAGGGGACCCGATGGCAGGATCAGGTGATTGAGAGCGGCAACAGGCTGAATAGGTGGGTCGGCCCGTTCACCGCGTAAGACCAATGCCCGCTCACCCTCTCTGTCCATCATGACGGTCGGCAATCATCGCGTCGCTCAGTTCCGTCATGCTGTTCGCGCCAGGGGAAAACCACTCTGGCTGTGGCTTCCAGTGGTTGGAGGCATCCTATTGAGGGCAAACCCAAATGACCGCTCCGGACGCTCCGGGTGGCGGTTGGAGCGACGATTGCCCCGATCTAACCGAAGGCCGGCGACGGCGTTGCGAAACACTCCCGGGTTGCATAACAGCTTGGAAGGCGCGCCGCCGCGAAGAGCCGAAAGAGGAGACTGACCGATGAAGAGCAATTTACTGAAGAGGATTTCCAGGATCGGATGCGCGGCGTTGTTGATTGCGCTCTGCGCCTCCGCGCAAGAGCATAAGTGGGCCGGACGAACGCTTGACGATGTCGAGTGGACAGTCCATGAGAGACTCGCCGCGCTTCCGTTTCATGGAGTCTTCGACACTCTCAATTTCGAAGTTCAAGGCAAGACGGTGGTCTTGTCGGGACAGGTAACCAGGGAGAATGTCAAACACAATGCCGAACGCGCCGTCGGACGGCTGAACGGTGTCGAAACCGTAGTCAATCATATTGAGATCCTCCCTTCCTCCCGGCGAGACGACGCACTTCGCATGAATGTATATCGCGCCATCTATGGTAAGCAGTCGCTGGAAGAGCAGGACGCCGGCGCCGTTCCTCCAGTTCACATCATTGTGAAGAATGGATTCGTCACGCTCGAAGGCGTAGTGAATTCGGAAGCCGATCGAGGCATGTTTCGGCTGCGGGCGTTCACCGTAACCGCCCATGTCGCCGACAATCTACGAGTGTCATCGGCGCAGTAATGAGAAAGATCCTTATAAGGAGGGATAACCGTGAATAAACACGCATTGATGAGTGCTGCAAGTTTCTTTTTTCTGATGCAGCCGGTACATAGTGCTACCGATTTCCGCCGGGCTATGATCACCGGCGGCAATTGGAACGGAACCGCAAAGTGCACTATTGAAGTAACTGTCGACGGGGCCGCCGAAGTCGAAATCTCGGGCGATTCCGGACAATTGAGAACGTTGTCGGGGCAAGCCGCCGTCTGGCGCCGGTTCCAGTGCACTGAACCAATGCCCCACAGTCCGGTGGACTTCCGCTTCGTAGGGGTCGACGGCAGAGGAAGCGCCCGGCTTCTTCGGGATCCTCGCGCCAGCGGCGGGAGGGCGGTGGTTCGTATTGACGATCCCAGCAGAGGCCGCGAAGGCTATACATTTGATCTTCAATGGCGGGGACCTGGAGGAGGGGGTTGGCCAACCATACCACCGTCCGTCCCCACTGGTCGCGGACCTGGTCGGGGCGGATTCCCCATAATGAGGGCAATTCAAGCCTGTCAAGATTCTGTGACCGTTCGGCTCAACCAGTCAGGGTACCCTTACGTCGTTTTTGGGAACGCGATTCCGGACGACAATCCGGGGCGGCAAGGCCGGGTGACCGGCTCTGTAACTGGAAGGCAGCGATTCGGAAGTACACTGTTCTCATTTTCTTGCTTTGTCGATTTTAGCTCCGGGTGGGTTAGTTCGGTCGATGTGCGTCGTCAGTACCGGTGATCCGTGGCGTAAGCGACATCCGTTCGAAACTAATCAAGGTGCTCCAGTTCCTGTACAGAAGGAACAGGAACTGGATCGGACCGATGCCACCATGCTGTCAGCACCAAAAAAGCCGAGCGCTAAGAAGTGGTTGAGCGGATGAAACGGTACTGGGCGAACCGGCTGCTGGCCGCTGTGCCCGTGACGCCGGAATATGGATCTATTGCCCTTCCACCCTTGTCCCTCGGGATGTCGCGGGGAAAATCGAGGTTGTCAGTACTGGTGGCTTCCGCCGCCGGGTGCGCCGCCTGCACGCAATTCGGCCCGGCCACGTGCCGCCTTCTGCTAAACGCCGGCTCCCCGATTTTTACCACCCACTGCTACGCGCGTTTCAATTTGAAGAATCGTTTGTGTGAAAAATGGCCGCAAAAATGACGCCGTTCGGGCATACCTATGCAATATCGCGAGATACGGGGATCATGCGGTACAATTCGGTCCAATGCATCGCCCCGCTGTTTCCTATCAGTTTGACGATGTCATCCTAAACCCCGAAGCCTTTTCCGTCGAAAAATCCGGCCGGGCGCTCGCCCTCGAACCCAAGTCCATCCGCCTCCTTCTGTACCTGATCCAAAATCGTTCGCGCGCCATCGGCAAGGAAGAACTCCTGCGCACCGTGTGGGAAGACGTCGCCGTGGGCGACAACGCTCTCGCCCGCGTCGTCGCGCAACTTCGCAAGGCGCTTGGCGACGACGCCAAAATAGCACGCTACATCGAGACCGTTCCCACCATCGGCTACCGCTTCATTGCCGAGGTAGCCGAACTCGCCGGTCGCGTTGCAGGCCCCGCCGCCGCACCGAATCTCCCGCCGCAACATTCGCCCTGGCCCCCTTGCCGCCGCGCTGGTATCGCGCTGCTCACCATTCTCATCGCCGCGGCTCTCTTGGTTCGAACCCGCTCCGCCCAGCCACCCTCGTGGTCCGGAACGGTCCTCGGCGGTTCCATCATCGCCTCCCACCCCAGGATCTCCCCCGATGGCCAGTTGCTCGCCTTCCGGGCCATTGTCGACGGCCAGTCTCAAGTCGCCGTCATGAAACCCGACTCCTCCAGTTGGACCGCCCTTACCCACGACCGCACCAACGGAGCCGTCGCCAGCCTCGCCTGGTCCCGCGATGGCAGTAAGATCTACTTCGATCGCGAATGGGGACCGGGCCGCATCTATTCCATCGGCGCCCTGGGAGGCTCGCCGCGCCTGGTTCTCGAAAATGCGTGGATTCCCGAGCCGCTCCCCGACGGTTCCCTTATCGCACAGCGCCCCTCGTCGGAAGGCCTCGGGCAGTTGCTCCGCTTTTGGCCCGATTCCGGCCGCACCCAAGTCCTTCCGGCTACGGTCCGGCACCTCGATTCGCCCAATGTCCGGGCCTTCCCCGATGGGCGCGAGATCGCCGTCTTCGGACTCCCGGCCAACGCCACGGGTCCGCCCCGGCCCTTCGCTTTGAATCTGCAATCGCTCGAAATCCGCGATCTCTCCTCGGGCCTGGCGCCGGAAATCCTTCGCGAGCCGATCGCCGTCACCCCGGATGGCCGCTCCGTTTTGATCCAACGCCGCCGCGGCGACACCATCGACACCATCGCGCTGCCGCGCTTCGGCTCCGCGGCCCCACAAACGCTGATCTCGCTGCCCGGCATCGCCGCGCCCATTTCCCAAGATGCCGGAGCGGATGGCTCCGTCTATATGGACCATTCCGGGTTTGAACGGTCCATCCTGAACCTCAGTCCGTCCGGATCCGTCCAGGCCGAGATACCCGTCCCGCAACTTGCCGAGGGCGGCGGCCGGTACGCCGTCATCGCCCTCCCCGGCGGGGCGGCCGTTTTCAACGTGCGGCGGCGCGGCCGGTCGGAGTTGTTCGTCGGACGTAATGGCGCGGATCCCCAACTCCTCCTCAACACCCCGGAATCCGCCAGTCTGCCCGGCGCGCTCCTCGGCGCGGGAAATCTCGCCTTTGTCATCGGTGGCGGAGATCATCCCCATATCGCCATCGCTTCCCTGAGCGACGGCCGGGTGGTCCGCCAGTTTCCAACCGATGCCCGCTCGATCACCGCCATCACCGCGCCCGCCGATGGGCAGACCATCTACTACGCCTCGGGCGGGGTCATCTGGGCACAACCCGTCTCCGGCGGCGACCCTCGAAAAATTGGCGCCGGTTACGATATTGCCGTCGAACCTTCCGGAAAACTGCTTTATCTCATGCGCACCGGAGCGGATGGCTACCAGCTCTACCGCATGCCGGCCGCTGGGGGCGAGGCCACGCGCGTGTTTCTTCCGCCGGGCTTCAATCTGACCCCGCAGCCGCTCTCGCCCTCCGCTGTCGACCGCGATGGCCGCATCCTGCTTCCCGTCAACGTTCTCGACTTTTTCTTTTTCCAGGCCGCTCTCTTCGACCCCGCCCGTAACACCATGAAACTCATTCCCGTGCCGCCCCGCATGGTGGTCGCAAGTCCCGGCTGGACCCCGAACGGCAACATCGCCGCCCTCGTCAGCCGCTGGTCCAGTTCCCTCTGGCGTTACCGCATCTCTATGCAAAATAAGGCCATGCGGTAATTTCGTCATCTCCATCAGCAATCCGTCATCGGCCGTTCCGCCGCCCATAAACAAATCACCGCGCCGTCAAGACCATCATCGGCCGCAAGCCGCAAGCTCGGCCGATGCGACTTGCATGCTTCCTTTTCATTCTCGCGGCCGCTTCGGGCGCCGCTCAAGACTTGGGCGCCCGAACAGGCGTTCCACTCAAGACCTCTCTGGCCGGCCACACCCTCGTCCTCAACGAGGTTTTTCTCAACGGCAGCGGCCCGTACCGCATGCTCATCGATACCGGCAACGCCACCAGCATGGTTCGCCCCGAAATCGCGCACCGCCTGGGCCTGAAGACCGCCTACACCGTCGAGCAGGCATCGCTCGCCCAGATTCGCCGGGTCCCCGTGGCGATCCTCGACGAGGTCCGCGCTGGTTCGGTCTCCGATCGATCCGTGGAAGCGATTATCGGCGATGTCTTTCAGCAAGGCGTCGACGGCGTCCTCGGCGAGAGCTGGCTCGTCCGCCACGACTATCTACTCGACTATCGCAACCGCCGGACCGCACTCGATGGTCCGCCTCCCGGCTCCGGTATCCGGGTCCCCCTCCGATCCACAGACGGCCGGCCGGCAGTCGCCGCCTCGATCGATGGCCGTATACGGGATCTGGTGGTGGATTCCGGCGCCTCAACCGTCGTCCTCTACGAAAAGCCCGCCCCCGACGGCGCCCTTCCCACCGGTGTCGATACCAACGGCGGCGCCGCGCGCGCACAAAAGTGTACAGTCCGCTTCGCTCTCTCTGGCTCCATCGATCACCTCATCGATGCCGTCCGCATCGATCACCTCATCGATGCCGTCCGCATCGACGTCCACGGTCTCGGCCCGGGCCTGCTTCCCGCCAGCGCCTTCGCCTCGGTGTTCGTCTCAAACCGCGAAGGCTTCGTTGAGTTGACTCGCTAGCCGGAATTTTCATCCAAGCTGGCTGTTGTTGGAAACACCAGCTTTTGTCAGACTGGTGTGACCGGGACGATTGATGAACGCGAACCAAGAAATTCTCAAAATCCAGGAGAACGGATACTGCGTGCTCAGGGCACATTTGCCGAAAGGCGCGATCCATGCTTGCAGGGACGCGTTTTGGCCAATTCTTCTCACGCACCTCAATAACCACGGACACGAACCGAACCGCGGTGCTCAGCGTCACTTTCTGCCTATGCCTTTCGAGCCACCGTGCTTTGCTCCGGAGTTCTTTTTTGACAAGGAGGTTCTTACTGTCGTCCGTGGCGCCATGGACGGGCGAATAGTGGCCGACCAATGGGGCTGCGATATCCCACTTCGGGGGTCGGAGCACCAGGGGTTTCACGTCGACTATCAGCGCCCGCTGTTTGAGGAGGTTCCCGACCTCTCGCTGCCTCCTTACATGCTGGTTGTCAGCTTTGGCTTAGTCCCAATAACGGCTGCGCACGGCCCCATCGAGATCGCGCCCGGCACCCACCGGATGCCGCGTGAGGCAGCGATACGATCCGTTGAATCCGGTGAAAAGGAGTTGTGCTCCGTGCTGTTGGACATCGGCGATGTACTCATTCGCCATCCTTGGACGTTGCACCGCGGCACACCAAACGAAACCGATACCCCACGGGCGCTTGCAACCGTCCGTTACGTGCGCCGCTGGTACGCCGACCTCAGCCGGGAAGTCAATGCGATCCCCAGCGCCATTTGGGAATCGCTGACGCAAGAACAAAAGGCGCTCATGCGTTTTCCGATCAAGAACTGAGCCGGTTGGCGCCAAAGCCTTGCGCAAGGCCATCCTTGACTTTTAGGAAACCGGCACTTTCACTGCGAGATATCCTCGACGGCATCGACATCATCGTTCCAGTTCGAGCGCGGCATGGATTTGGAAGCGTACCGGGACGACCCCATGAGGCCGTTGGTCATTTCCTCGGCTCCGATTCGAAGAGCAGCGGAGCGAAATCGTCCAGATAGCGGCGCCACACGATCCAGGTATGGGCTCCCGGGCTGCTTTGAAACGTATGCTTGATCTTTGCCGTATCCAGGAATTTTGAGAAGCTGTCGGAGGCGCCGAAAAGCCCGTCGTCCGTCCCGCAGCCAAGCCAGAGCAAATGCAGTTTTTGATTGGCGGTTTGGGGATTCGCGGTCAATCCAGCATATGTCTTCTCAAACTCCGCGGGACGTATGGCAGCGCTGAAACCGCCCACATAACTGAAGAGTTCGAGATGGTTCAATCCGATTTTCGAGCGACTCAATGCCTCCCATGGAGAGCCCGGCGATCGCGCGGTGGTCGCGGTCACTGTAAGTCCGGTAGTGCGCGTCGATGAAAGGGACCACATCGCCTAAGAGGTCACGGCCGAATTGTTCGACCGTGGAGGAGAAACCGCCGCCTGGCCCGGCCGCGCCAGATCCGGGCGGGGCTCCGTAGCCGAAAGGCATCACTACCACAAACGGCCGGGCCTCTCCAGCCGCCAACAGGTTATCGAGAATCAGGTTCACATGGCCCAGACGTGTCCAAGCCGTTTCGTCCGCATTGGCGCCATGATGAATTCGCCGCTCAGGCTCACTTCCGAAGCCGCGGGGGCGCGCAGGCGGAAAGTGACCGTGTGGTCCCGGCTCACTTCGGGGGAATGGACCGGTCCACGACCGGCGCCGCCTGGGCTAACGCCATTCTGGGCCCAGGCGCCGGGGATACAGCACGTCAATCGAACGAAAGCCGTAGCGAATAGCCCCATGCAATCTCCCTCGTTATTTTGCCGGCGCGGCGTCGTTGCGGAAAATGTACTTGGGGTCTCCCGCTGGAACAGCCTTGCCTTTCTCCGACAGAACCGAATTCAACCCGGTTCCGCGAAGCGCTTTCAGACCCGCGAGGGTGATGGCGGCATCCACTTCGGCGCCTAACGGATTCCGGTGGGTGGGGTCGCGAGCGCTGTTGAAATACGTAGAGACCACCTCCGGGCCTTCCGTATCGTAGCGGTCGGCGATCATGTTGTGGACATCGATCACCGGCACATGCATGCTCTTGGCAACTTCGGCGGCCCATGTGCTGTAAATGCTGGGGGCGGTGAATCGGTTGGCATTGCCGAGGTCGAGATCCGGCTCGGGAAGGCGCTCAATGGCGCCATCCTTGTTCCAGCGATCTCGGATGGTGAGAGTCAGAATTACCGGGATGGCGCCCTTGGAACGGACGCCATCGACGAACGCACGCAGGTACCAGCCGTACGTGTGAACCACTTCGTGCTTGCCCGTGAGCTGGTTGTCGATTTCCTCGGTGTCCTCTCCGATGCCATGCAGGCTGCCGCGCGCGACATTGTCGTTCAGAGGGAAAACATCGTTGTGACCGAACTGGATGAGAACGGTGTCACCCGGTTTGAGTTTGGCAACCACACCGTCCAACCAGCCCTCGGTAATAAATGTGCGGGAGCTGCGGCCTCCCTTTGCGGCGTTGACCGCTCTGATTTTCGATGGATCGAAGTAGGCAAGAAACGGAACGCCCCAGCCTTGAATGGTTGCGACGCGGGTCTGTTCTGCCGCGGTAGAGTCGCCCAGTATATAGAGTGCGGGTAAATCCGGCGCATTTCCGGCGGGCCCGGGGGCGCCTGCGGTGGGTATGGCCGGGACAAGAAAATCGGCCAGAGCGCAGTCCTTTAGGGCCTTGAGGCCCTCCACCACGGATTCGGCATTCAGCCGTGCGCCCGCCTTGGTGGTGTGCTGCGTATCGTTGAAATAGGGGGCGGCTTTCTCGCGGCCCAGCGCATCGTAATGGTTCGCGGCAATGGTGTTGAGGTCGATGTAGCGCGCGCCGGCCATGCGCGCCGCGTCCGCGGCCCACGCGGCATATCCATCGAATCCTCTCTTGATTTTGCCCTCGATCCACGTGTTCCGAGGTACTGGCGAGCAGACGATCGGAGTCGCGCCCTTGGCTTTGGCCTCCAGCGCGTAACGGCGCAAATACCAGCCGTACGTATGGATCGTTTCCTTCTGATGGGTTACTGGCGATTCGATTTCCTGGGTTTCGTCGCCTATCCCATTCAGGCTCATGCGATCCGGATAATTCTGTGAGTTGGCGGCGTCATTGTGCCCGAACATGAGGAGGACATAGTCGCCTGGCTGCAGCCGATCCAGGACCCTAGCCCAGGCGCCCTCCTCTATATAGCCGCGGCTGCTGCGCCCGCCGAGACCTTCGTTGTACACGTGGAGCTTCGCCGCATCGAAGAGCGGAATGAGTTCATAACCCATGCCCCAGGGGCCGCGCTCGCCGTTGTCTGCGCCCGTTTTCATGATGGAATCGCCCACCAGGAAGAGTGCCGGGTGTTGTGTGGCGACTGGGGAAGGCGAATTCTGGGCGACAGCGAAAGGCACCGGCAGGAGTGCGATTGCTACCCTAAGAGCGGCGGCGACATTCATGGTCGAATTCTCCCGTATCAGGGACTGTTGTCGTGAATTCGCAGCCTGCGTACAGGCTGGCGACTATCTCGATATTACACCAAAGAGAATTTCTCTCGGGGTGAAGGATCCCCGCATCCCTGCGACCTACCTGGGCGTCCAATTCATCGGTATGCCGCGGGGACCGGCCAGTCAATGCCCACCGCCGAGGATTCTCCGATATCGCCGCGAATGGGCCAGATGAGCTTGACGGCTGTATCTTTTGAAAGTGCCCGGCGCGAACCTGAATGAAGCCGTCGCGATGGTTCCGGACGGACGTCGGCGGGCCATGGCGGATGGTTGGGTCGGTAACGACCTACCGGCCGATCACTCGCCTCGCCTTCCCATCATCTTCGTCATAGTAGACGCCTCAAGCACGATTATAGCCCGACCCTCCGGACGCCTCCTCCGACGTCGTCTCCTAATACCCCAGCAGCCGTTCCATCTCGGCGGCCAGTGTCTCGACCTGCGGCAGGATCGCCGCTTCCAGTTGCGGATGATACCCTACCCACGTGTCCAAGGCGCCCACGCGGCGCACCGGCGCATCCAGGCTGGTAAACAGTTCATCGCCGATGCGCGCTGCAATTTCGGCTCCGAATCCCCATGAGACGCAGTCCTCGTGCGCTACCAGTACCCGGCTGGTCTTCTCTACCGACGCCCGAATGGCCTCCCAGTCATACGGCGCCAGCGAGCGTAGATCGATCACCTCGACGCTCACATCCGGATTGCGTTTCTCGATGCCCATGGCCGCCAGCAGCGCTTTCTGCACCAGCGCTCCATAGGTGACGACGGTCAGATTCTGCCCCGGCTTCACCAGCCGCGCGCGGCCAAAAGGAATCGTGAAATCCTGCCCCGGATGCGGCGAGCGGTTGTAGGGCTCGCGATACAGCTTCTTGTGCTCCAGAAACAATACCGGGTCGTCGGAGCGCAGCGCCGTCCGCAACAGACCGTACGCGTCGATCCCCGTCGAAGGCATCACCACGCGCAGGCCGGGAATGTGGGTGAAGATCGATTCGCCGCACTGGCTATGATAAATCGCGCCGCCGTTCAGGTATCCGCCGATCGGCACGCGGATCACGACGGGGCACGAAAATGCGCCGTTCGACCGCCAGCGCAGAGTCGCCAGCTCATCGCGGATCTGCATCATCGCCGGCCAGATATAGTCGAAGAATTGGACCTCCGGCGCCGGCTTCAGCCCCCGCGTCGCCATGCCGATAGCGCGGCCGACGATCGCCGCTTCGGCAAGCGGGGTATTGAAGCTGCGCCGCGTCCCGAACTCCATCTGCAATCCGGCCGTTACCTTGAACACGCCGCCCTTGCCCTTCAGTTCCGCCAGGTTCTGCTCGCGGCTGCTATCGGCCACGTCCTCGCCGAACACCAGGATATCCGGATTGCGCCGCATCTCCTCGCGCAGCGCGGCATTGATCAGGTCCACCATGGTCATGGGCGCGCCCTGGAACTGCGGCTGCGCGGAAAACTCTTCCGACGTCGGGTCGACGGTTTCCGAATACAGATGGCGCATCGTCGAATCGGGCGAAGGCGGCTCGTCGCGCAGCGCCTGGTGCGTGGCCTCGTGGATCTCCACGTCGATCTCGTGGGTGATGTTCTGCAGCATCTGCCGGTCGATCACCCCCTCGTCGATCAGGAGCTTGGGGAATGTCAGGACAGGGTCGCGCCCGGCCTCGGCGTCGCGTTCGGCCTTGGTCTTGTAGGTCCGCTCGTCTTCGGAGAGCGAGTGCGAATAGGGCCGGATCACGTGGGCGTGCAGCAACGCCGGTCCCTGGTGCTGCCGGCAGTAATCCGCGGCGGCTTTCACCGCGCGGTAGGACGCCAGAAAATCGGTGCCGTCGAATTCCTGGCTATACAGGTCCGGAAAGCCCGCCGTCAGCTTGGATATGCTGCCGCCCGCGGTCTGGCATTCGATGGGGACTGAGATGGCGTAGCCGTTGTCTTCCACCAGGAACACCACCGGCAGCCGTTTCAGGCAGGCGATGTTCAATGCTTCCCAGAATTCGCCCTCGCTGGTGGCGCCTTCGCCGGAAGCGGCCAGCGTCACTTCGTCGCTTTGCGGGTCGCGGTAGACGGCCGCTTCCGCGCAGCCCACGGCCTGCAGAAACTGGGTGCCGGTGGGCGACGATCCGCTCACGATGTTGTATTGCTTGTGGCCCCAATGCGAAGGCATTTGGCGGCCACCCGACGCCGGATCGGCGGCCGCACCCACAGCCTGTTGGAGCATCTCGTACGGGGTGACGCCCAGCGTCAGGCAGAGCGCGCGGTCGCGGTAGTAGGGGTAGAACCAGTCGCGGCCGGAGCGCAACACCATGCCCGCCGCCACCTGCACGGCCTCGTGCCCGGCCCCGCTGATTTGGAAAAAAATCCGGTTCTGGCGCTTCAAGGCGATTTCGCGGTCGTCCAGCCGCCGCGCCGTATGCATCAGGCGGAAGGCGCGGATCAAGTCGTCGGGTTGCAGATCGTCAAACCGTCCCGCGGGTGCGGAACGCTGGCTGGCGGTTGGCGAAGTCACCGATCGTTTTCCCCTCCACCAGTGTAATGGAAACTGTGCCGATTTCCCGCCCGGCCTGCTACCGTACGAATATGCCGAAACTGCTGCTGTGGCTCGCGCTCTCCGGGACCCTCGCCGCCCTCGACGCGGCCCCGAAATCGCTCTTCTACCTGAGTGGCGACGCCGCCGGCAGGGAGTCTTTCCTGGCCCATGCCGACAAGGTGGATATCCTGGTTCCCACCTGGTACCGCACCGATGCCGGCGGCATAGTTTCGGGAGGCCCCGACGAAACAGTGGTGGCCGCCGCCCGCGCCCATCACGTTCAGTTGATGCCCATCGTGGTGAACCCCGGCTTCGACGAACAGAATTTCCACCAGCTCCTGCTCAGCGACGCCGCCCACGCGCGTCTGATCGCGTCGCTGGTGGCCGAGTGCCGGAAAAACGGCTACCTGGGAATCCAGTTCGATTTCGAACATATCTTCGACGCCGATCGCGACGCCCTCTCCGGCCTGGTTCGCGAGGCCGCTGCCGCGCTGCATAAAGAGAGCCTGCAACTGTCCATCGCCACCGTGCCCAATGCCCCGGGAACTTCGGGAGACGGCGCCTTTTCCAAGTGGATCTTCGCCAATTGGCGGGCCGCATACGATCTGAAAGCCATCGGCGAGGCCGTCGATCTGGTGTGCCTGATGACGTACGACGAGCATACGCGCTACACGCCTCCCGGTCCGGTGGCCGGCCATCTCTGGACCCTCGAAAATCTGGAGTACGCGCTGCGCGTGGTGCCCAAGGAAAAGCTGTCGCTAGGTATTCCCCTATACGGATACCACTGGTTTGCGGGCGACCCCGGCAAGGACGAGAAGCCCAATCCCGCAAACGTCACCGTGGGAGCCGCCGACGTGGACTCGCTCCTCAACACGTACCACCCCGAGGTGCAGTGGGACTCCGTCGATCGCGCGTCGTGGTTCTGGTTCTATCGCGATCAGACTCGCGAATGGGTGTTCTTCACCGATCTCCGCACCTTCCGCGAACGGTGGGACCTGGTGAAGCAGCGCGGCCTCCAGGGCTTCTGCTCCTGGGTGCTGGGCAAGGAGGATCCGGCTATCTGGGAGCTGCTGCCGGCGCACCCGTAGTTGGTACACTAAACCCGATGAATCGCCGTTCCTTAGTCCAATCCATAGCTGGCGCGAGCCTGCTTTCTCAGACGGCTCTCGCGCAGCAGACCACCGCCAAGACGCGCGTTTACCGCCTCGATTATTTCGCTTATCGCCAAGGCGACCAGGCAACCCGGCTGCACCGGTTCCTCTCTTCGCAAATGCCGCTCTTCACGAAGCATAGGCGTGTTTGCGGCGTCTTCACCGCCGTGATGGCGCCGCACGCCCAGACCACCCTGGTGCTGAGCGGATTCTCCAATTTCGACGGCATGGCTGCCGCGGAGGACAAGATCGAGGCCGACGCCGGATACCAGAAGGCTCACGAGGAACTGGAGCGCGGCGCGGAACCGCCCTTCGATTCCCTGCAGCGGGTGTTTTTGGCGGCCACTGACTTTTCGCCGGAAATCGCGCCGCCCGCCGAGAAGCCCAGGAGTCCGCGCTATTTCGAAATGCGCGTCTACCATTCGCCCACCGATCGACAGTTAGGCTTCCTGCACGAACGCTTCGCGGGGCCGGAGATCCGGATCTTTCACCGGTCCGGCGTGAACCCGATTCTCTATGCCGATACCCTCTCGGGTCCCGACATGCCGAACCTTACCTACATCATCCCGTTCGCCACTCTGGCCGACCGCGAGAAGGCATGGGCCGCCTTCAGCGCCGATCCCGAATGGGTCAAGGTGCGAGACGAGTCCGTGGTGCGGGGCGGACAGATTGTGGCGTATCAGAATCTGTCGCTGTGGAAAGCCACAGGTTTCTCCCCGATTCAGTAACACCTGCATAAATAAACCTGGGGACAGGGTCGAAAAACCACTGCCTCTCGCGCCCATCGCGTCTCCGTGGCCTCTCGCGCCCATCGCGCGCTGGCTACCGCTCGCGTTCATCGCGCGCTCCCATC
>Ga0182018_10002912_pt1 | contig 16234 bp, 24 predicted proteins | sample 812P2MmetaG_FD_120490 | JGI IMG/M metagenome (GOLD analysis project Ga0182018, IMG submission 120490) | Permafrost microbial communities from Stordalen Mire, Sweden - 812P2M metaG | ecosystem: Environmental > Terrestrial > Soil > Wetlands > Permafrost | place: Sweden: Stordalen | collected... | reverse complement strand
GGTTTGCACGCTATTGCACGCTGAAATCTATACTTTCCTGTATGTTTTAGAAAACAATATGGCGGAGAGGGGGGGATTCGAACCCCCGGTAGAGCTTTTGACCCTACGACGGTTTAGCAAACCCTGGACGACCGTTCCTGGTCGGTCCTTCGCGTCCCATTCCGAGCCCGCTAATGCCATGGAAACACGCCACTTGCGGCCTGCTTCTAGCCCCATCCGTACCAGCGCGTGACCGCCAGTTTTGCTAACGGACTGGCTATCTCCATTAGCAAACCATTAGCAAAAACCAGCCGGGACGCTCCAGTGCCCAGCCCCGTTGCCTGCGCTCCCATCCGCGCATACTGGCCCATGGGCATCCGAAACCACCGAATCGCCGCACTGCGCAGTCGAATAAAATGATCCTGTAATGGAAAACTGTATTTTCTGCTGAGCCGACGTCACATACATGATCAGCGATTCCTGCCGCGGATCGAACGGGTTCGATGTCAAGTGCTCCCAATGCGGGCGGTACGTAATCAGCACGACCCTCGAAGCCGAGTTGGCAAACCAGCAGCGATGGCCGACCGAGCGGGAGACAGTTGCCGCGGCCGTAAGGTGGGCGTTCGAGAGCGAGGAGAAAGTTCTGCTCTGCTCGATGCCAGATGTTCTTGGTCTGGTTCGCCGCCATATACTAAGCCAGGAACAAAGTTCGCGGCCGTAGAGAGAAGCTACGGCTGGCTATGGGGCTGCCAGCCCCGTGGCGGGCTTCGGTGGATTCGGCCGGCTTACTGGGATCTACTTACTTTGTGAAACGGCCAGATAGATAAGCGTGGCGAATGCCGCCAGCACGAATAGGATGGCCCAACGGCCGAAAGCCGAGGAGCCATCGGGCTCAACGCCGGCACGCGGAGTATCATCCCAATCACCCACCTCGATGTTGACACCGCGCGTCCATCCGTTGCCACCAGTCAGGTCGGATATCCGGCATCGGATTGCGTCTCCCCGGTCGAGTTGGCGGCTGAGGCCGCTTGCGGCATTGGATGCCGGAATATATCCAAGTTGCTCACCGTTAGAGCGCAAAACCTTGATTGCGTTTGAGTCGAATGAATTATCCGGTTCACGGACCAGTTGGAGGTCCTCACCTACGTGGCAGCGCCCGATGATCGCCTGCCGAGATGTCCGGTTGCTGTTGCGGTGACTGACTCCGGCGATCTTGGTGAAGAAAGAATGCTTCGGGGGCGGTTGGGGACCATTCGGGGGTAGGTCTTGGCGATCCTTGATCTTGACGTCAAACGCCAATCCACAGCCAGGGCACGTGATTTGCGAGCGCTCGATCAGCCATCCCAACGTTTGATGAAAACCCTTCCCGCAGCCAGGGCAGGAGAGATCGATGCGCTTGTCGACGTCGATCGCAGTGTCGAATCGAGGAAGTATGCGAAGTGGTGTTGCGGCAGTCCGCGCGCTCGCGGCGACGCTCTTTAGGCAGGTCTTGCAGGTGACTTCCTCGGGGATTGAGGATCGGATGCCTTTGCCGCCATGGCCGCAGGCTGTCTTGGAATCGTCTCCGGCGGAATAGTGAACGACAGGCACGACCGTCTTCGATTGTAACCAGTCGCGTGCTCACGCGCATCCAAAGGCAAGAAAGCCCGCCACGGCCTGGGGGTCGGGCGGGCGAGGAATGGCGTTCAAGACTGCCGGCTCATCCGGTACGTGTGCTCGCCTCTGGCGGACTTGTAGGACTCGAAGGCGTATCCCTCTAGCTTCCGCGCGGAGACCATGAACCCGCGGCAGGTGTGCTTCTTCCAGCCCGTCTGCTTCATAACGTCCACCAGCGTGGCGCCGTTCTGCCGTAGCAGCATGGCAACCACCATGGCGGCCTTGGTGCCGGCACGCGGGGCGGCGCTTTCCTGCGCCTTGGCCCCATTCTTGGGCGATCTGCCGACCTTCGTGGCGGGCGCTTTCTTCGTTGGCGCGGCGGCCTTCGGCTTGCCGCCTTTGGTACCTTTCTGGCCCTTGGGCGCAGCCTTCTTCCGACTGGCATCCTTCTGCGCGGAAGCCAGCGGCGGCGCAACAGCGGCGGTTCCTATGGTATCGATCGTCATACTCGTCTCCTTTACCGCGATCATTGCGGTCACAGACATCAATCGCTCCGGCGCGCCGCAAAAGCAACGGGGGATCTGATTCGCCTTGCACCCGGCGTCGGCCCGTACGGCTGCCTCCGGTCATCGCGTTTTGATCGAGAGAATCTGCGCGTGCGATGCGGATTTCTCTTGATCGTTTTCTGCTTCCGAGTGATGAATGGTGTTGTAAAGGAGATAAGCAGATGGCACGGACCACGAAGATCAAGACGAACGCGACGACGGGTTTCGCGATTGAGATCAAGGACGACACCGAACTGGATGGAATCCTGATGGTGGAACTGGTCGTACATGGTAGCGCGATCCCGTACAACAGGCCGGTCGCCGCAGTAGTGAGCATCAACGAGGCGCGTGAGATCGCAGCCAGCCGGAATAACCCCGAGTCCTGCACGTACCGCCTTTGGGCGCGCGGCATCGGTGGCGAATACATCGGTGTGCCGGTAGAGATCCTGGTGGTCAAGAAGTAGGCGCACCCACCGCCCGCCCGCGCCCGCCCGGTATAGGCGGGCTTGCGGACATGAAGGAGAACAAACATGGCAACCGCAAAGCAGTACCCGCAAACCGGAAACTTGGTGGGGGTCGTCCCCACCAACCGGCTCGCCGTTGGGCGGGGAGTCGGAACAGTGACGCGTACGGGCGATACGCTGGTACGCGTCCGCTTCCGCGCACACCCCGAGCGCACGGTGGCATGCCTCGTCCGCGATTGCGCCGTGCTCGAGGTGCGCGCATGACCCGCACTAGAGCCAAACAATCCGCCCAGACCGCGCCACAGGCGCGGCAGGAACGCCCCCATACCGCACGCGCGACCAAGCAGCCCACCAGCACCAAGCGGGCGCCCAAAGCCGCCCTGTGCGCGAAGGACAGCCTGCCCACGAGCACAGCCCGCGCGAGCGAACGCGCGACGGTCCTGATGATGCTCCAGCGAGAAGGTGGCGCCAGCCTGGGAGAGATCATGACCGCCACTGGATGGCTGCGGCACACCGTTCGCGGGTTCCTGAGCGTCCTGGGCAGCAAGGGCGGCCACCAAGTCACCGCCGCCGACCGCGAGGACGGAGTCCGCATGTACAGCGCGAAGTAGCCCACACACCGAACCAATACCCTGCGCCGCCGGCTTACCGCTGGCGGCTTTTTCCGTCTTGGGCTGCCGTCGCTGGCCACGGGGCGCTCCAGGAGCACCCTCTTCGTCCGACCCATCAACGTATGTAACGCTTCTTCGGCGAAACCCGGCGCCTCCTGGCGCGCAAGCGGGCCTGCAGTATTCCGATGCACGCGTGCTGAAAACCAGTGCTCGTGCTCAATCTCACAACGTCGCGAAGGTCTTCGTCAGTCAGCCACGTGAGCTTGCAGCCGAGGTACTTGCCGCCGGCGATTCGCGACAAGATGCTCGTACCCGGCCGAGGCTGGCCGTCATCTTGGCGCGCACTTTGCGCTGCCTCTTGTACAGTGATTGTCATTTCTTGAAAGTCCCGAATGTTTAGAAATTGGGGCCACACGACGGCGGCTCCCAGAGAGACGGGACTGCGCGGCGGCAGTGCGCCTGGAATCGGAGCAAGCGCGGGTGGCAGCCCCACCCGCAGTTCCGGAAACGTTTTAAATACTCAGGGCACGCCCTCAGCCGCGCCTCCCGGGGAGGAACCCCGCCGATATGCGAGGAAAGGAGACCCAAAGAGGCGCGGGGACAAACTCTTTCAGATACCGCGGGGTTTCAGGATGCGCGCGATCTGAAGGTGATTGAGTTCACCGTGCTCCGCGAGCTCGGCCGCCAGGCGCGCGACCAGTGGCCAGTGGCGGTGGACCAGATCGCGCGTCTGCGCGCGGAGGCGATGTGCAATCCGAAGCGCCGATCGCCAGCCGTACGGCGGCTCGAAGTTACTCAATACCAGGCAGGCCCTCGCGGCTCTCTGCACATCATTTTCGACCGCACCCGAAGGAGGCGCCCAGTCGGCGGGCGGCTCCGTCGTATCGCCTGCGGCGGCAAATCCACCTGAAACGCCGTCTCCCACGCGCACGCCGCGGTTGATGATGATCGATAACCGCCACACGTGCTGCCCATGGAGGTACTGGAGGACACCGTGGCCGGCCTCGTGGAAGCTACGTAGCTCCTCGGGCGTCCGCAGGACGCGCCAACCAGGAGTCGAACCCCGAAGCGCGCGCCGCACGGCGGCATTGCCGGCGAGGTAGATTGTGACCGCCGTCTCAAAATGGTCAGGGCCTGGATCATCCGGCGAGCCGGCTGGAGGAGCGCTAGCTGCGCTCCCCTCTGGAGTAAGATCGGCGGGCGCCACTTACGCCACCGCCGCGGCGCGGAAGATGTCGGACCCAATCTCATAACCCAGCGCCCCCGACACCGGGCCAGCAGGGCGGCGTGCCAGGCTATGGACCTGGATGTACGATTCGGTTGTGTCGATCCGGCCGTCTTTCCACACGAGCGTGTAGCGGCGCAGGTTCTCGGCGAAGGGTCCGCGACCGGCCTTGCGCTCGACGTCGGCGGCCCATTCAACAACATCTTGGGACGATGGGCTGTCCGACGCGTGGTGCAACGCGGCAGCGATCAGCGGGTCGATGCTAGTGGCGTCGTCGAGCGTCACGGTGCCGTGCCGTGGCAATTCGCCTTCGAGTGCGGCGGCACGCTGCTCGATAGCCATCGCCTGCGTCTCCAGTAGTTGCGATTTCGCCGTGGGCTCCCCGGGGGCCGTCACGCTTACGGTTACGTGCGTGCCTTGTAATTCGTTGATGGCTCCGATGTGCTTGGCGACTTTCGTCTCGATCATTGCGATCTGCGCGCGCACCCCAGAGGCTTGCTTGCGGAGTTCGGCAGAAGCCTCGGCCCGCTTGCCGCGCGCCGCGTCCAGGCGCCGCCCGCGCACGGTGCGAATGGCACTGTCGATCAAGGCCACTTCGGCCTTGGCGTGCAGAACCGCGTCGACCGACGCGCTGGTAGACTGGCCATCCTCGGCGTCCACGTAGGCGGCGCCGGCATCCACCTCGGCCTGCGCGATGCGCTCATTTGCTGCGCGGAGACGCGCGACTAACTCGATCTCTTTCTGTGCGTGCCGTTCGATTGACATGAGTCTCTCCTGTTTTGATTAACTTACTAACGAAATGTCTTGCCGTGCTGGGGAGGCGCGCGATGCGTTACTTGTCCCGAGGTACGAACGGGGTCGGCTGATAGTCCTGTGGATCTACCTGCCGAACGCCGCCATCCGGCCGGATGATGGCAGCGCTCTGTTGCTGCGCGCCTCGACCACGTGCGGCGCTGCCCGCCTGCAGCCAGCCTGGGCGATCAGGAATCCACGAGCGACCGCCCGATGCAGCGCGACGGTCGCCCGAATACCACGGATCTGGGCGCCGCGGCGGCGCGGTCTTCCACTGCGAGCCCGGAACGTCTCCGGACGCCTTGGTGGCCGACTGGGGCGCCGACCCTGGCTTGGCAGCAGGCTTCGACGTGTTCGCCGTCGCCGAGCAGCGCTTGCAGCATCGGGGGCAGTAACTCTTCCCGATCCCCAGCAGCGGGCGGTGCAGTATCTGTGGCACGCTGCCACAGGCCGCGCAGCGCGTCGTGTTGTTACCTCGTTCAATGCATGCCATTTCGATCTCTCCTTTTACTCTTTCTGCCGGCCCATCTCCGCAACGTGGTCAGCTTGACGATTTAGGCGAAGGCCGGCCATCACGGCCGCCTGCAGCGCGGCATAGGCGTAACAGCGGCAGTCCAGAGCTTCGTCTCTGGTGTCTGGCTTTTTTGACCACTCGCGATGCGCGAAGCCGCGATTGTATTTGATCTTGCAGATCCCGGAATTCAGTTGCTCGAAATACGTCCGATCAAAAACGTCGTTGATCGGCCAATGGCAGTAACCGGGCCCTGGCGCCGCGATCCGGAGTCTGGCAGTAATCGCCTCTTTCGCGCTATCCGAACCAACAATCCACAGCGGGCGCTTGTCGGCGCTCTTGCTCGGGGCGCGAGCCCATACGGGGCGCTGGCCGGCCGCGCCCTTCGTGGGGAATATGTGCCGATGCGATCGCTCGTTGCACCACGCCTGCACAATCGGCTGGCGGTACCCTGCGTCGACGCAGGCTGCGGCGACCACAAGATCGGGGCCATGCGGATGGTGGAACGAGATGCCGAGCACCTGGTCGAGTGCATCCCAGACCTCGGCCTGCACGGTGTCCCCAGGTAAAATCGCATATCCCAGGCTCCACGACTCTTCGTCACGGCCCCACCCTACAAGCTCGACTTCAATTCGATCCATCTGCACGTCGGCTCCTGCCGTGATCAGGACGACGCCAGGGGGCAGGCGATCTTCGGAGTCGTAGTCTTCGCGGCGTGCCAGAAGAGAATCCACATCGGTATTGGTGCCCCCCGTTTCGTCTTCCCAGACCTCGGCGAGAACGGTGTTGATGAACTCCCGCAGACGCTCGGGAGATTTCTTGTCGGCGAGCCACTTGCGTGCCAGGTCGGTCCACTTCCGCCAGGGGCTGTAGAGCCCGCTGATCCAGAAGCCTTGGATCTCGCTCTCCGGCCGCGCCGCCCGCCACTCGCCACGGGCAAGCATCCAAGCCTTGTGGTGCTCTCCGATCAACTCCCCGCACAGTTTGTTGTCGCAGCGGTATTGCGCTTTCTCCGGCCGACCCTTCGGCCATGTTACGTTGCCCCATCGCAGGACTTGGAACGTCTCGCATTTCGGACACGGCACCCAATAGCTTTGCTGGTTGCTCTCCTCCCATGCCGCGGCGATGCGGGACGCATCTTTCACTGTCGGAGTCGAGCACAACACGATCTTCCGGTTCCAGAAATTCGCAGTTCGGGTGATGGCGAGGTTCACCGGATCGCCTTCACTGCCTGCGCTGGCGGGGTAACGGTCCACTTCGTCGAGAAGGCAATACCGGATGCTGCGCATGGCCAAGCCGGCCGGCGAGTTGGACGCCGACAGGGTGATGCTGCCGCCGGTGAACTTCTTGTGCAGGACCGTGTTGTTCGAATCGCGGCTGCGGGAGTCGGCCACCTTACCGCGGAGGCACGGCGTGTCACGAAGCATTGGCGCCAGACGGTCCTTAGAGAATGATTCCGCATCAGCTTCACGTGGCTCGACCAGCAAGATCGGCCCGGCATCGAGGTCGACGATGTAGCCGATGAAGTTTTCGAGGATGGACGTCTTCCCCAACTGTGCGCCGCTCATCAGCACAATCTGCTCGCACGGGTGGCTCGGAGAGAGCGCGTCCATGACGGCGCGCTGGTACGGAGCCCGGTCGGTGCGCCATTCGCCACGTTCGGCGGCAGACTCAGAGCTTAATCTGCGGTTCGCATCGGACCATTGCGAGACACTGAGGTCCGGCGGTGGCAGCAGGACGGCGGCAGCAGATTCCTGGACGTCTTCAATTCGCATACCGCACCTCCTGGCTCAGCGTCTTCAAAAGCAAATGCATCTCGCGCTTCAGGACATCGCGCACCTGGCGCTCGTCGGAGAGCGCGGCGATCTCCGGCGCGAGCCTGTCGGGGACAGCCAGCGCACGCTCTTTCAGGACCACCAGGATCGCCGCCCAGCGGGCCTCGACCAACGCGGCGTCGATCACCTTCTGCTGGCGGGCGTCGAGTTCCAGCTTCCGGAGTTTTGCGCGGTACACCATGTCCACGGTCTTGGCCTGGGCATAACTGCTCGGCGGCGGCTGGCCGCCCAGCGGATCGGCAACCGACCGCGGCGCCGATGGTGGCGGTGGCGGCGCCTCTACTTCGACGGGCCTGTCATCCAGAACCGCGTCGGAGGCGGCCACGTCCACTAACCGCCCGCGCAAGATCAGGATGCCGCGCTGGGCGAGTCGGGTAACGTAGGAGCGGTTGACCTTGCGGTGCCGGCTGTACTCGGCCATGGTCATCAGGCCGGCTGGGGATTGTTTCATGTTGTTGACTCGTGTTGACTCGCTGTTGACTGCTTTTTTCGGGCTGGCGCTACCTGAATGCCGCTACCTATCTACCCGCGCGCAAAAGGTCGCCAGACAGTACCTTGAAAACGGCCGCGGCTTGCCGGCGGTACTTCGCGTGCCTTGGCCACGGCGCGCGGCGCTGGCGGCCACGTGCGCCCGCCAGCCCGCGGGTGGTGGGTTGGCACCACCACGGCCGGCAGGGGCAACACAGGCGCCCGGCGCGGCTATACCTCAACGCCGCGCGGCATGTCCTGCTCAGGCACGAAGGCCCGCAGCGAGGCTGGTAGCCCGCCACGCTCCCGCGCGGTGATACACCGGCACGGCCGAAAGGCCGGCCCGGATAAGGAGACCAAGACGAGCACGCCGTCGCCATGGCAACGACGGCAGTCGGCCCTGCCCGTACCCAGCAGCGCACGGACCGCGCGCGGTAGGCGTTCTGAGTGATTCGCTGTTTTCGGCATAAGATCGCTCCCTCTGTTGGTTTTCTCGGCACAACTGGTTTCCACAGAAGGCCAGACCGTGTAGGCGTGTAGGCGCGTGTAGGCGGTTTCTGTAACTTCCCCTCATGAGTGGCTCTAAGGAAAAGTTACTAAAACTGACTACACGCGACTACACGCCTACACGCGCCTTCACATGATCCCTGCCGTGGTCTCGTCTGCCAGGAGGCCAATACCGTGCCACCCGGCTCCCGCGTGGCGCCGCTTCGATTCGCAACGGCGAGCCTGCAGTCCGGCGGCGAATTGATTCGGTGTCAGAGGGTGTTTCTCGCCGCGCTCTTTGCAATAGTCTTCGTAAGCCTTTCGGAGGTTACCGATCGTGATCCACGCCGATTCGTGCAGCACGCAGCAGTCGGCAATGAAGTCCTTCAGTGGGTCCATGTCCAGCCTGTACTGCTCGGTGGCATCCTCAACTACGGCCGGCACTCCCAGACCCTCTTCCTGCCAACGAAGGCACCCTTCAACAGCCCAGGCCAGGATCGCCGGCCCGGACTCACGCACATCTTTCAACCGCGCCTTGATGGACGGGTCACGCTTCTCTTTGGGAACCACCTGATCGAACGGAACGCGCAAAATCCGGCGCCACATGGCGGTATCGTCGTGCTTCACCTTCGGCTCATGGTTTGCTGCCAGCCACAGTTTGAACTGCGGCAGAAATTCGAACCCCTGCTGGTAGAGCAACCGTGCGCGCACGGTGTCGCCACCTGTGAGCAATTTCGTCAGCCCTTCGGCCAGTTTCTTGCCCTCATCGACTTCAATGGAGACCACGAACCGCCGGCCGGCGAGCTCCGTGCCCTTCGCACGCGGTAGCCACACCGCGTAGCGCGGGCGGCACGGTTGCCCGCGTTCGCCTCCGCTGGTACGTTCCTACCACCTCGGCCGCGACGCCAACGTGGAGCCTCTGTGCGCGCGGCGTGGGCGCAACAGGCCACACCACGAGCAACCCGCCCGCATACGGCAGACCGCCGTAATATTGGAAAAACTAAAACACAAGACGACACTCTCTCACGCGCGCGGTACACAGGTGTTTTGGTAGTTGTGGTAACAACGTGGTAGCTATAGGTGTATGCAACATCGTAAGCTGTAAGTGTTATGTTTGTGGTTGCTTGCAGTAAGTGAATCCTACTGCATACACTACATACACCATCTTTTGAGTTGCAACCTATGTACATCTCTTTTTCCCCTTATAGTGTCCCTACCGTATGCACCTCGGGTCCCGTTTGCTGCGGCACCCGCCAGACGCGGACGCTCGTCCTTTTGCTATCGCGCTTAACATTCAGGTTCGCCGGCTCGGCGCCGCCACGGCGCATCAGGATGCATAGTTCCTTCGAAGGCACCCGGTCGCCATGGTTCTTGTAGATCCACCGCCTGAAGTCCGATAGAAATAGGTAAATCCTGCTGTCCTGGGAAAATGGCATCTGGCCTTCCTGCTCCTTGAAGGAGTCCAGTACCGGCCGCGCCGCTAGATAGGCGGTCAGCCAACTGTTCGCCAGGCCGGCGTTGGTGCCCTCGTCGCCCACGGCGACGTCCACGCAGGCGTCCAGCAGCGCTTGCTGGATCTTGGCCCACTCTGAGTTGCGCTTGAAGGTCGGGATCATTCGGCCGGCAAGCTCGGCTATTTTCGCCTGCAGTTTGTCTGCTCCGATCAGGTTCCTGACGTCTCCCAACCGGATACACCCGCTCGCCGTCTCGATCGCGTACTCGCGGGGCTCTGACAGGTACCGCTTGATGCCAATGATCTTGTGTTCGCCAATGAGACCCAAGACATTCGATAGCTGCTCCGTGATCGCCGCCTTCCACGCGGGATCGTCCTTTGCTGTATCCTCCGACGAAATCTCCCCATCTTCGCCGCGCTGCCGTGCCTTCGGCGCAATCAGTTCCTCCAGCTTTGCGACCGCGCTATCCTGCCGAACCTGTTTGTTCTCGGACCTGTGAGCAGTCAGCAGGGCTTCGATTTCCGGTTCGGGCCACCCATCCGCGACGGCGCATTGCGCCAGGACGTCCAAGCAACTGCGGCATGCGCCCTTGTGACACCACATGTCCCGAAACTTCGAATTGCGCGCGATGAGTCCGGGAAAGCGAGGAAGCGTTGCCGGTTCACCGGGCACTGCGTCCGCGCCGCGCGGGCTTTGATGTTTGTGCGAAAGTTCGCTTACACTGGACATGTCTTCACGTTACGTTCCGAAATTCCCAAAGCCTGGTTGCGGCGGCCACCGCACCGGGCTTTCGTGTTCAAGGGCACTATTTCTTTACTTCCCGTGCCGTCCGCGCGGCGGCGATTTGCTCGTACAGGCGACGCGTTATCGAGAAAACATTAAGGACGATCACGTCGTCGTGACCGTGCGTGCGCAGCCACTCTTCCAGGGAAGCTGTTGGCTCGAGCCGAATCCGAGCACCGCTAGTTCTAGAATTCAGCCTGATCGCGCCGCCACAGCGCGGTCGGGCTTTTCATTTTTCGCTACGTGGCGTTGCCGCCGGCCGCGTTTACGCGTTTTCCAGACTCAGCCGCGATGAGGTCCGGTGAATTCCTGGACTGAACGGGGAGGTCCTAACAGTTGGCCTCGGCCGCGTACCAGCGATCCGTCAGCGCGAATCGGCCGGGTGGTGCGGCTTGCGGCGCAGCTCCACGACGACGGAAGGGGACGGACGGCTCTAATTCGACGCGCATTGCCGATTCCGACATAATGCCCCGCCGCCACGAGGTCCAGCACCGCGGCCGGCGGAACGGCGCCACGCGAGAAGCTGCGCTCGTCGTAAACTTCGACGGCGTGGGTCTGATTTCGGAGGATGGACAGCGTCTGAGGAGTTGAAAATTGCATAAGACTTAGTCTTCCCATCCGCGGTGGCCGCGGACGGCAATGATGCGCTTCAGCCCAGCAATGACTCGCTCCTCGATTCCAGGCCAGTCGATCATGGTCACGCTTGTCAACTGCAAGTCGCGCATCGCTTTGCTGAGGTCGCGCACCTCGACGCGGAAAGGATCTGGCCCGGTGAACTTCTCGGCGTTGGCCAGCGTCGCCTCATCGGCGGCAGCGCCGAACATCCCCCGGTATGGCGTCGGCGGCGTGAGAGTCTGTAACTCGCCAGCGTCAACATAAAGGATGATGGGGTTTTCGGATTGCGCGTTACGGTTGAGATTCCAAAGCTGCACGTCGGTCCACGAGGCACACAGCAACTCGGGAAACTGGGTGGCGAACCGGATTTCGAGACTCGCATCCAACACTGCTTTGATGCCCCCAAGACAGAGCACGTCGAGCACGGACATGAGCCGGCGGCGCTGGGAGCGCTGGAAGACCTTGTACGTTCGAACCTTGTCGCTGGTACAATCGCTGCCAGTCTGCACCCAATCTTTCAAACGCTCTTCCTCTCCCCGAAAGTCTCTGGTAAATTCGAACGGACTAATCAGATCGCGCTTGTACCAGGTATCGATGGTGGTCACCGGCAGATCCACGACGCCCAGCGACTCGCGTTGCGTGAACTGGGGCTCGTCGATCTCGAAGTTCATCTCGTACAGATTCGCTGTTTGCATATAGTTGTCCTGCCAAGCCCAGGTCATGATCGCCGCCCGGATCGGCGTACCGGCTGATGCCTTAAAGTGTTTCTGGCATTTGCCTGTACGCCTCAAACATGACATGGGTTTGCACGCAAAGGTCAAAGGTAGCGGAAGATTTGTGTGCCGTTTTTTCGGACGGGCTTAACGCGACACTCCGCGGGGGAACGACAGTCTGGCGCAGCGCGCCGGAACGTTCGCGCGAATGCCGAGAGGCGAACTGGCACCAGCGAGACGTCGGGATGCCGGCGTTTACTTTTCTGCCATCGATGCGGCCGCTCGGATGCTGGTGCAATCGTGGAGCATCGACAGCTTCACCTTCTCGATGGTTCCGTACTTGCTCCATTTTCTCGGGCTATAGAGGGCATCGGCCCGAGTCCGCAGACTTGCGCACTTGTCGGCCACGAACGGCATCCGGCGCTCAACGAGTGCGGTCTCGTCGGTAATCCGCCGTTTGGCCTCTTTGTTGTCCCAGCCGGGTGTGTATTCGATGAGCAGGGTCCTCGATCCTCTGAACCGCCCCGATGACTTCATCGCGTGAAGTGCTCACGCCTCAAATGTAACGCATGTCACCTGGGCGCGGTTCGGGCCGGTTGGTCGGCATGCACGGCGCGAACGTCGACGTCGTGGTATGCCGGATCGCCTGTACGTCTGACGACTCTCCAATGAAGCGCGCTGGTCGACAGGTCCAGGCGGCGAGCCGCCTCCGTCAAGCTCACGCGATCGCCGTCTAGGATTACCCAGCGGGTATCGCGACGGTCACGCCGGCCGCCGCGGCGCGACGGTTGCGCCGACTGGACCGCCTTCTGCAGCGCTTTCTCTAATCGGAATTCAAGCTTCGCGATGGTGGCGCGCAGGCTCTCGACACACTGGCATCCCTGGCAGGGACGTCCTCCGGGAGTCTCGTGTTGGCCCTCGCCCGTCATGCCGCAGCGCGAGCATGGCCGGGGATATTGCTGGTCTGTAGCCATCGGCACCAGTCCTACGCTGCCGGTGCCTGCTTTGATGCGCCGTTCAATAGCGCGTCGAATGCCGCACGCGGTACCAGCAACCGCTTGCCAATTCGGATCGCCGGAATCTGGCCGGCCTTCGCCGCCTTGAAGGTCGAGTTCCTGCCTAGGCCGAGGGCGCGGCCAACGTCAGGCCACAGGTCCAGGGTGAGCCTTGGGATTTCGGTTCTTGCCTGATTGGTTTGGTTTTGCTGGTCTTGAGTTGCCATGTAGTCTCCTGTTCCCACTTGTACCGCTTGCGCCTATAACGTGTACAACGTATAATGGCGTTAGTATGGAAAGGAGTTTTGAATGGTAGCCAGAATTCGAAAGAGGACCTGCAAATGGCCGCGCTCCTCGCGCTACGAGTTCCGCGACGGGCGCATCGCGCCGGCCGACGGCGCGAAAATCCACTGGTACGATCCTTGGAGCGATTACCTTCGGTCTAAGACCGAGACGCGCGGACAGTCGCCGTATATGTCCCTGGTCGCCCTTGTGGACTGCCTCAAAGAGGAGTTCCGCGCAACCGGGTGGAACCTTCTGGAGAGCGCAGGTGTTCCGCCAGTGCTCTCAGAGCAGACGATGAGCGCGGTGATTGCCTGGACGACGGAACATGGCCCGCTGGGTGTTTTCTCCCAAACGACGCCTCAGATTGAGGATCCTGCTGCTGGGCGGGCATGGACTCTGGCAGGCGGGCGGTGGCACCAATCACAGGTGTGGCCAGCGCGCCCACCACAAGACGGAACGTGCCTGATGGCCCCGGTTCTTGGAGGGCCCGATTTGGAGAGGCGCGACTCTCGCGCCCATCTTTTGAGATTCCTTGGCCCGCATCTTCCGGCAGAGATGCCAGCACCAGACTCCGAGGAGTTCTTCGCCCTGTACGCCGAACCCCTATGGGATTGGATCGCGGCAGCGATGACCACGGCTGAGGCGATCTTCGAGCGCGACGAGGATACGCTCAACGTCCTGGCCGGCGCAGCCGCCCGTGTGCGGCGATTCGAAGGCGAGCGCGTTCAGAGTCGGATAGTCTTTCCGTCGCTCCTGAGCGCGTTTGCCGAGATGTCATTCCAGGACGTCGAGGGAGGCAATCGGCTCGGGAAGTGCGCCTTCTGCGGTGACCTCTTCATTACCGACCGGAAGTGGACTGCATTCTGCAGCCCGCGATGCGCCACGAAAGAACGGCAGCGCCGGTTCCTGGAAAAGAACCCGGCGTATTACCGGCGGGCCGCGCAGCCAAAAGCCACGGCGGCATCGAAAAGAGGGAAGGTGAAGTCATGAGAGGCAGCATCCTTAAACGTTCGAAGGGGTCCTATACGCTCGTCATCCCGATTACGGACCCTGTCACCGGCAAGGTGAAGCAGAAGTGGATCAGCGTCAAAGGGAAAAGGGAGAAGGCAGAGGAGGAGTTGGCGCGGCACGTGAACGACGTCAACCGCGGCTTTTTCGTTGAGCCAGCCAAACTGACGGTCAGCGCGTTTCTGGACAAATATCTTGCGATCCACGCCGAGCAGAATGTGGCATCGACGACCCTGGCCCGTTACAAAAGCATCATCGAGCACCACCTGAAGCCCGCGCTTGGCGGCCTGCCGCTCGTGCGGTTGACTCCGATTCACCTGCAGGAATTCTATGCGAGGCTCGCGAAAGGCGGCCGAAAGGATGATCATGAAGGAGGGCTCTCCTCGCAGACCATCCTGCACACGCATCGGTTGATTTCGGCGGCGCTGACGAAGGCGGTCAAGTGGCAACTGCTCGCGCGCAATCCTGCCGATGCCGTGGAACCACCGAAGGTTCGGCCACACGAGGTGCGCGTGCTCGATGCGGCCGGAACCGCACGCCTGATCACGGCTGCGGCGGGCACTATGCTCTACTTGCCAATCCTCCTGGCGGTGTGTTGCGGTCTGCGCCGCGGCGAGATCCTGGGACTCCGGTGGACGGACCTGGACGAACCCGCGGCGATCCTATACGTGCGTCGTGCCGTCGAGGAGACAAAGGCCGGCGGGATTGGCTTCAAGGAGCCGAAGAATCGCCGATCGAGAAAGGTCGCGTTGCCCGCCACGGCACTCACAGCGCTCCGGTTCCGTCGCGACGAGCAGAAAGTCGTGAAGGAGCAACTCGGAGCCGACTATCACGACGATAGCTTGATCTGCTGCCACCAGGACGGAACGATCTGGGCACCGAGCGCATTCACCAGCGCCTATCGTGCGCTCCTGAAGAGGCGCAAGCTCACGGGCCCGAACTTCCACGCGCTACGCCATGGCAATGCCAGCCAAATGCTGGCAGACGGCGTTGACATCGAGACGGTCTCAAAGCGCCTGGGGCACAGCCGCGCGTCCTTCACGCTTGCGCAGTACTGCCACATGCTGCCCGGCCAGGACCAGGAGGCGGCGCGCCGAATCGATGAAACACTCCAGAAGGCGATGGGCGAGGTGCAAAAGGCGGCTGCCGATGCTCCGCACGCAATGGACCTGAACGCGCCCGGCCGCGTCATGTAGGCACCGCCGCGGGCACGGCGGGCGTGAGCGGTTACCGATTTTACGGAGATCCTCGGGTGATCACGGCCGAGGTTAAGGCAACGCCGATCAAGATCCCGATCCAGAGTGTCAGCACAAACCAGAAGAGCATGCGCGCTTTGCGATTAAACAGCGCTGCCACAGCCAGGGACAGCACCAGCAATAACAGAAAAGCCGGCCAGTAACGGATCATTCTTGGGGATCTCCATTATAGATTTTGTCCCGAAGGCTCAGTGTACATCCCGGCACCGCGCTCCATCACGCGTCATTTGCCCGCCGTGATGCACACGCGCACCGTGTTGGCCGACGCGGCGTTTCTTCCGTAGTCGCAGTGGCCGCCCGTGGCCGCCCGTAGCCGCCCACTGCGGGTCGGCCATTAGCAACCGGAAAGTTCCATTAGCAAACCATTAGCAAAAAGCCAGAATCATGCGGTGGGCTGGTGCGGCTCCAGGTTTCAATTTCGCGGAAGTCTTTTGTTCAGTAAGGCTGGCGGAGAGGGAGGGATTCGAACCCCCGGTACAGCTTTAGACCGTACGACGGTTTAGCAAACCGCTGCTTTCGACCACTCAGCCACCTCTCCCCGGTGGAACAAGCTTTATTTCAGCGCCTTGCGATCACTGTCACTATACCATATTCACCCCACGGCCTTCCGGTT
>Ga0182018_10002911_pt1 | contig 16236 bp, 9 predicted proteins | sample 812P2MmetaG_FD_120490 | JGI IMG/M metagenome (GOLD analysis project Ga0182018, IMG submission 120490) | Permafrost microbial communities from Stordalen Mire, Sweden - 812P2M metaG | ecosystem: Environmental > Terrestrial > Soil > Wetlands > Permafrost | place: Sweden: Stordalen | collected... | reverse complement strand
TTGGCATGCGTGCCCGAACCGACCGCCAGGTTCACATCCGGCGACGGTATCCCAAGTTGCTGGAAGAACACGTCGGACATGTTGACGTCGTAGTGCTGGCCGGTGTGGACGAGCGTCTGCATCACATTTTTCCTGTCCCTAAGGGCGTTCAGGACCGGAGCGACCTTCATGAAATTGGGACGGGCACCAACGATGTGAAATAGGTTCACAGAATTCTCCAGCAACGTGTATATCGAGCTCAATCGAGCCTAGGGATAACTCGCCGCGCACGAAACAATAGCGAAAATCAAATCGCGGACCTAGACAGGGTGGTTGATTAGAGTATCAGATATTCAACCGGGTTTCGTGGTGGGCGGGACCGTGAACAGCGATAGCAGCGTCAGTTCCAAGAATAGGTTTTCACGCGACAAGAAGAGCGATCGACAGCCACAGTCGCACGGAAGCCACCAGCGACGCTGAGGTCTGCGAGAAACCACTGTTTGCGAGCTTCGGTGTTTCCTCGTATTTCTTCGAGCTCAGGACTGAGATCGGGATGGGTAGTGACGGAAAAATCTGCCAGCGGGAACGAAAGACCGTCACCGGTAGCTTTTAGAAAGGCTTCCTTACGCGTCCAGCAGGCAAAGAAACCCGGCACGCGGAGATGCTCGGGCAAAGCCTGAAGGCCGGCCCGTTCGCGAATCGAGAAAAATCGCTCGGCCAGTGAGCTGGTATCGACATCGCCGCGGATTTTCTCGATGTCGACGCCCAGCCGGTGCTCGCTGGCAACTGCAATCAGCGCTATGTTTGCCGAGTGGGATACGTTGAACTGCAGCGTACAGTGGTTTTTCCTGCCTTCGAGCTGGGGCTTGCCGCTGGCCGGATATTCGAGACGGATCGCGGGGGCAGGAATGGCGAGGTAGGCGGAAAGCACTCCTCGAAGTGCAAAGCGACATCGGGTAAAATGAATGCGATCTTCCTCGAAGTGAAATCGGCCGGCGCGCGCGATCTCATCGGGAGAAAGAACGCCGGCTTCAGAGCCAGCTTTCTCCGGTTCGTCAAGACGCACCCTCCAAACATCGACGCAGTTAGTCGTCAATGCCAGCATGGAAGGGGCTTGCACCCACGAACCGTCGTGGCTTTGCTTCGGGTCGCCGGCGATCGCACTGACTTCCTTCATCTCTGGTCCTGGCCACTCGTCGCTGCCATGATCGTCGTCCATGGCAGTCGCGTTCCCGAGATTACGATGCATATTGTAAGCTGCGCTTCTCCTGGTCATCATCCGCAAGGTCCCTTGCTGACATAATACAGCCCCATGCACTCCCTTATCCTGACCAACTTGCTTACGTTTGTATTTGTCTGCAATGCCTGCCGATTATCTGTGATGACAACTTCAACGGTGGTTATAGTAACTTATGGTAACAGTATCTTAAGTAACATTATTGAAGTAACATGTAGTAACATGTTGAAGTCACTCGTCGTAACACTACACACTCGGGCCATTTTGACGATCGATCTTGTCCTGTAGAGTGAAATGCGTTATGACTAATTGTCTTCGCCGCATTCTCGTCCTGTCGATTCTACTCCTCCCCGTCCTTGGTCAGAGCGCGTCCGCGTCCAACACCGCGGTCAATCTCTCCGGCTATTACAACGTTGATGGCATTGCGACGGGGGGAAGCGCCCCGAAGAGCGGCGGCTTCAACGGCGACGGTTACGCCTACAACTCGAGCCAGCTCGGCACTTCACTGAGTTACAACGGTCTTGGCTTTCCTCTTGGACCGGCCAACGGACTCGACGCAGTAGACTCGGCAACAGTTCCGGTTGCTGCCGGGCAATACAACCAGCTTTATCTGCTGGGCGCTGGTGTCAATGGGGCGCAGACCAACCAGACCGTCGTCATCACGTACACGGATGGGAGCAACAGCACGTTCGAGCAGAACTTCAGCGACTGGGCGAACCCGCAGAACTACCCGGGGGAAACCGTGGTCTCGCAGACTGGCAGCGTCATCGGTCCCTACGGACAATACACCTACGCGGCGGTCAACGTGTACGGATATTCCTTCAATTTGACCTCAGGCAAGACCCCGCAAAGCGTGAAATTGCCTAACAACCGCAATGTAGTCTTCCTCGGAATCGGATGGGGCTATGCGCCCGATACGGTGGTCAATCTCTCCAGTTATTACAATATCTATGGCATCGCAACGGTTGGGAATGCGCCGAAACACAGCGGTCTCGACGGAGATGGGTTTGCATACAACTCAAGCCTGCTCGGCACCTCACTAAGTTATAACGGCGTGGCCTTCCCTCTCGGTCCGGCCAACGCACCAGACGCGGTAGACTCGGTAACAATTCCGGTCGCTGCCGGGCAATACAACCAGCTCTATCTGCTAGGCAACGGTGTCAATGGGGCGCAGACTAATCAGACCGTGGTCGTCACTTACACGGATGGATCCAGCAGCACGTTCGAGCAGAACTTCAGCGACTGGGCGTATCCGCAGAATTACACGGGGGAGACTATCGTCGCACAGACCCCCAGCCGCATCGGCAGCCCTTATGGACAACCCGCCTCACCGGCCGTGAATGTGTACGGATATTCCTTCAATTTGACCTCGGGCAAGACCCCGGAAAGCGTGAAGCTGCCGAACAACCGCAACGTAGTTTTCCTGGGAATCGCCTGGACGGATGCGGCGGCGGTCAATCTTTCCAGTTATTACAATATCTATGGCATCGCAACGCTTGGGAATGCGCCGAAACACAGCGGTCTCGACGGAGATGGGTTTGCATACAACTCAAGCCTGCTCGGCACTTCAGTAAGTTATAACGGTCTGGCTTTTCCTATCGGTCCGGCCAACGCACCGGACGCAGTAGACTCGGTAACAATTCCGGTCGCTGCCGGGCAATACAACCAGCTCTATCTTCTGGGCAACGGTGTCAACGGGGCGCAGACTAACCAGACCGTAGTCGTTACGTATACGGATGGCTCCAGCAGCACGTTCGAGCAGAACTTCAGCGACTGGGCGTACCCACAGAATTACACGGGAGAAACTATAGTCGCGCAGACTCCCAGCCGCATCGGTAGTCCTTACGGACAGGTCGCCTCACCGGCAGTGAACTTGTACGGATATTCCTTCAATTTGACCTCGGGCAAGACCCCGGAAAGCGTGGAGTTGCCCAACAACCGCAACGTAGTTTTCCTGGCAATGGGATTTGGCTATGTGCCCACCACCGGTGCGCCATCTGGCACATTTACTCTCGTTCAGCACGTCCACAACGCGGCCTGCGCGAGTTCGACGACGTGCGCGATCACTCTAAATCAAAGTATTGCCGCTGGGGATCTGCTGATCTTTGAAAGCTCAATGTACCCTGCCAGTGTTATGACGGCGACCAACAATGGCGGGACGTTTGAACAATGTGTAAGCTGCGTTGGATTTGATCCGACGAATTATTTGGAGGAAACGTCGGGTGGCTGGATTTTGTCGGCCTCGGCGCAAGCTTCCCCAATCACGGTCACCTTCAATGCCCTAGCCAGTGGTGAGATGGAAATGTGGGAATACTCCTACACCGGAGGTACGCCGGGCTTTGACGGCGCCAATCAGAATGAAACGCAAAACAGCGCCAGTCCGGCGGCATTCCCCTTCAAGCCAAGCGGGAGCAACGACATCAGCGTTCAAGCCTGTCGTGCGGATGAGCTTTGCGATTCGGTGAGTTCTCCGTTCACCAGTGACAACACAGGCAACTATTATGCTTGGGCGTATCTTGCCAATGCGACGAGCTTCACCGCTCCTACTTGGACGCTCGCCAGCAGCGGAACTTCTCAGCTTACGCAAATGGAGTTCGGCTTCGGCGTCTCGCCCTGCGCCAACACCACGTTCGTGGATTTTGGAGGCGCGAACGGCAGTGCGATCAGCCAAGCGCAGCTTGCTTTAGGCACACACGGCTGGCAGGGGGGATATTGGACGATCAATGGGACCGCTGCAGACTTAACTTTCGAGACTGCGGCCTCGCAAGGGTTGCAGAACTCAACCGGCAGATTGTGCGATGGCGGAACTTATACGGACTCCAGCACCACCGGGCTGCAGTATTCGACCGCGAATCCGCAGACTTATTTGCAGATGAACGGCACAAACGGCATGTTAACCGGGACATCGGTTTCTGCCGGCACCTGGTACTACTCCACGCTTCCGTCAACGGTGACAAGTCAGACAGACAACCTTGCCATCTTTGGGACCGGCGGACAGGACTATGTGCTGCTGCACGAATTTAACGATGGAGGTGGCCGGCTTGCAGAGATCGAATGTGGCAGCGGGACGAGCTCAGAGAATGTGGCTCTTGCCCCTTCCACGTGGTACTGGGTTGAAATCGTGTACAACACAACCGGGAACCACACGATGAAGATTTACAACAATGCCAATCCTCCGGTTCAGATGGGCAGCACCATGACCTGCCCCTCAAAGGGCACAGAGCAACCGGCATACGTAACCATCGGGAATGTGAACTCCGACAGCACATTGCCTAGCGGCTACATCTTCTATTACGACGGCTTGAAGATTTCGCTGGATGGAACCGACCCATTACTGCCGTAAGATCGTCGAATCTTATATTGGCGATGAAGTGGATGGGTTCTGCGGCAAGCGCGGTCGTCGGACACGACCGCACAAGTATCGGGACCTCGATGGGATTGCGATTCTGGAGTGCGCGCGAAAGGCGATTGCAGTGACCAGCAGCGCGCACCAGATTCAATTCGAACCATCGCCAGAGGACGAGCCACAGCAGCGGCGTCCGGATATTTCGAAGGCGAAGCGGTTGCTGGAATGGGAGCCGAAAGAGGATCTGGAGGGCGGGTTCAAGCTGTCCCCGGAATATTTCCGCAAGGCCATGGTCGAGGCCAAGGAACAGTCAACATGACGGCGGGTCTTGCAGGCGATCAAGGTCGCATTAGATTTCGATAGACGAGACGGCGGAAAAGGGACAGCCATCAATCATAGTATTTCCTCGCAATTCCCGTCACCGGTTCTTTTTCAAAGAGAGACTCCCTAACCTTCCAGCAGGCAAAGAGGTTAATGGTGGAACGCCAACAAGAACCGCCACCTCGATGGTTCCGCCGATCCGAACAAATTCAATCTCCGACGATTCACAGGCGATGCGATCAGAAGCCTCTCTTGATTGCGAGATACGGTATCAGAAGCATCTCGACAAACCCAGGAATGGGATCCTCCGGACTGAAGACCGCTTCGGTGCGGCAAGTTCGCAAGGAGCGCAGGTAGGTTCGAAGATCCAGATCGCCACCGAGATAGGCTAGAAACGCCGCTGGAATGTCGGTTGTCATCCTAACCCATCCGATGCCCGATTGGCCTTTGCACGACGAAACCGATTGGCCAATCTGATCCAGGTAAAGCATGTGAGCGAAATCCACAGATGCACTGGCGCCGAGGCTGTGGTATCCCCAGGTTCGCGCATTCACATCCAACAGCTTGTACTGCGAATCGCGAGGATCGAGCTTGTATTCGACTTCGACCAGACCGTAGTAGTCCATGGCTTTCAAAAAACGGTCGGAAAGCTCTTCCAGAATCGGAATATCGACGCTTTCGACATAAGTGCTTGCTCTTCCGAACTGAAGTGGATGCTGGCGACGGCGCTTCGCGACCATGCTGCCAACCGCGCGCCCGTCGCGAAAAAAAACGCAGTAAGAAAACTGCTGGTTGCCGCCACCAGGGACGACTTCCTGAACTATGAGTTCGGATGGGTCCATAAACTCGGATGCTTTCCGAACCAGTGATTTCAGTTCCTCGCGGCTATCGGCACGCCATGCCTTTGCTTTAGTGGCGTAGACGAAGTGTTCTTTGATGGCCGGTTTAATGGCATAGGGCGGCGCGAAATCAACCCTGGACCAATCGTCGACATGCTCCAGGCAACACGCTAATGGCGTAGGAATGTCCAGCTCTTGCGCCAGACGATAGGTATTTCTCTTGTCCCATGCCCATTTCACAACTTCCCAATCCGGAGTTGGCACGCGGAAGAGCTCGCTCAACTCCGCACGATGACGCGAAAAAGCGGCGACAAGTTCGTCCCGAGTTGGATAGAGAATCCAGCCCTGCAGGTGCATCCGCCGTCCCAGATCGAGCAAGGCAGAGACCGTGGTACGTTCATCGCGCAAGTTGTTAACCCTGACCGCGTGATTGGTGTATCTGGAAAATCTGGATATCGAATATTCATCATCGACGACGCAAATTGGCACACCGTGGCGACCCAAGCTTCGAACAATGCCAAGACCCTGATAATCGCCGCCAACGACGACGGCTCCCACCGTGCCGGTGGAGGGATACGGGCTGGCTACCATAACCGACTCGAGGCTTGTACTATTCATCTCGTCGCCGACCGTTCCCGCCAGAGATTGACTGAACCAGTTCCATAGCGGCAAATTTCGTCCCGGAGACGAAGCCGAGCAGCGGGCCGAAACTCCAAGCGGCGGGTTTGCCGAGGAAATGTAATCCCGGAATCGAGGACTCCAGTCCCCGCTTAAGTACTGGATATCCATTTACTGTGTGTAACCTCGACTGAAGCCGTTGCGGTAGAAATTCGTACTTGGATGTATCTACGCGATACCCTGTGGCTAGGATTGCGTGGTCGACGAGCCGATCCGAACCATCGCTCAGCTTGAGACGAAGTTTGCTCCCCACGGATGCGAGAGAGACCACATTGCGGCCGACGGTCATTCGCACTGCGGACAATCGAGGCTGCAACCAACCGGAACCCGCAGGTCGAATCGCGCGGCGTGCGGCACGATCTTGAAACTTTCGCGGAAAGACGCGGAACAGCCGGGGTGCCGAGACGAGCCGGCTAAGACCCGCCGGTCCGACGTCCCTGTCGGAATACAAGAGCCACGAAAGCGGTCCCAGATGATGCAGCCGGGGGTGCAATCCGACCCAGTTCAACGCCGTTTGCCTTACGATGACCTCGACTTCCGCCCCAGACTCATGCAGCAACGCGGCACTCTCCAGGGCGCTCTGCCCGCCTCCGATGACGACAATGCGCTGCCCTTTGAACCGGCTAAAATCTGTGTGCGCCGAGGAGTGAGACGCCAACTCTCGCGGAATCCCACTGAACTCCTCAGGCTGCCGGACAAAGTTTCCGATTCCCGTAGCCAGAACCACCCGGCGAGACTTGAAGACCTCGCCACACGCGAGAGTCACTTTAAAGCCGCGATCCTCGATGTCGATATTCGTGACGCTACAGCTCTCAACCCCAGGAACCATTTGGGCCTGATACCAGCGGCCATATTCGACAAATTGCTGCAGCGGGATTGGCGCCGGCACCGGATTGCCGGTCGCGACACGGTAGGCGTCCAGCGTTACCATGTCATCGGGATCCGCAATATGTGAAGCTTTCCAGCTCGACCGCAGAAACATTCCGGCAGGCATCTGATTTTTCCAAAATGCCATTGGCTCGCCGAAAACGCGCGTCTCTATTCCCGCCGCTCGCAGAAAGGCGGCGGCAGAAAGACCGTAGGGACCTGCTCCAATAACTGTAATGTTAGTATCTTGCATAGGCGTCTAACTCGATCAACTTTGCTCCTTCTACTCGCGATCCATACTGGTTGCGTTTCCCAGATTGCGGCCGGCGTGCTGCAGGGCTCGCCGTGCAAATCGTCTGGCAAATCGTTCCACGCGACTCCGGCTGCGGAACCCTCTTACGCTTGTGGCGAGTCTTCGCCTGTGTTCCAAAGATAGTGACCAGCCGGAGGCAGCACAGTTCTCGCGAACGTGCGTGACTTGGTCGGACTTGAAAATCGCGATCACGGATGGATGCGATATGCACCAATTCAGCGCAACCTGCGCCCGGGTCTTTCCCGCTGCCGTGGCAACCTGGCCCAGAACGTCACTTGGATCGCTGCTCAGCAGGCCCTGGAACCCCGTGCCCAGCGGGCTAAACGCGAGCAGGCTGATATGGTTCGCCTCGCAAAACGGAAGAAGTTCCAGTTCTGCCGATCGGTCTATGAGGCTAAACCGAACCTGGTTTGAAACAATACGGGCTTTAGACAGCGCCGCCTGTGCGCGTCGCAATTCAGCAACCGTGAAGTTGCTGACGCCAATGAAGCGGATCTTGCCCATCTCCACCAATTTCTCCATGGCAGACATGGTTTCCGCGATGGGCACGGTGTAGTTAGGCCAGTGCAGCTGGTAGAGATCGAGATAGTCGGTCCGCAGTTGCTTCAGGCTGCACTCGGCGGCTTTGATTATGTCTTTGTGGCGAAAGTGGCGTGGGGATACTTTACTGGCGAGAAAGATGCGATCGCGAATTCCGCGAATTGCTTCCCCGACAATGCTCTCGGTACCGTAGGACTCTGCCGTGTCGATGAAGTAGGCGCCGAGTTCAATGCCGGCGCGCAGGGGCTCTATGCCGCTGCGGTACTGCCACGTGCCCAGTGCGAGTTCCGGCACAGGTATGCCTGTATTTCCCAGCTGCTTAGAGTTCACGGTTAGATAAGTCGACGACAATCGAAGGAGTGAGGGCGGTTCGAGCTGATCGTGGTTGGCATTCGACAAGGTGGGGACAAAGTTCACGCGGTGCAACCTGCAATCAGGCCGCTTGATCGCCATGGCTGAGAATTTGGAGCGGGTGGGACGGAGTCGGCACCGCCGCTGTAGCCCTGGTCGGGCCCATCGCCTACTTCACCCGCGTTTGTCGCTCTTCTACTCTATCGAAGTCCCCCCTCAATGGTTCCCACAATCGCCTGGAACAGGTTACTTCCGAGTAGGCGACATTATCGATAGCCAGTTATCTTTGAGGGTTCTCGCGTCGACTCCGTACCGGCTTGTGCCAAGCGACTGTTGTCCGAGTTTAGCAGGGCGCCTTTGTCGGCAAACACCACAATGTAGTCAAACACCGAGGCATGGCCTCCGATCATACGGTACTCTGCCCATTTCTGTGGCACTCGGGAACACTCCAGACAAATGACCGCGCAAGGCGTTTCAGTGCTTGCGTAGCGAACCGTGTCATTTTGCACGCCGGTATACCACACACGTCTCGTCCTGCCGTCGGCATGAATCTGGGCCAGCAGCGGATACAAATACATCGAGCGCGGCGTCAGTGCGAGCACCGGATGTTCAAGGTAGGTATCGATAGCTACGCGGTCACAGGAAAGCTGATTCACAAATTGTGCCACCGCAATGTTGGCGGGAGCGATGGAGGTGTGGCTGTCGAGAAAGTACTGGTAGGCACGTGCATGATACAGGTTCTCGACGCGACTCCAGGGAACAAGAGAACGGGTGCGATTGGCAACCGCGAAGGGGACCGCAAGAAGAACCAACAAAGCCACGATGGCAGTTGCCGTTTTTCTGGGAAAATACCGGTCCAACATGACCCCCACAAGCGCGGCGCCTACGACAAAAAAAGGCAAAGTGTAACGGCTCGACCATTCAGTCCAACGCAAAAGCGCGCTGAAGAAAGTGAGCGACAGGAGCAAACCAACGGCATACCAGAGGGCCGCGTCCTTCGTACGATGCCGACTCTTCCAGATAACCACCAGTATGGCGGCGGCGATGAGCAGGAAGTGCAGCGGATTTCCGGCATGAATCTCGTGCAGCGAAAAATGATTCGAATGAAAAGGGTCGTCGAGATAGATCTGTCCGGACGCGTCCGGATCGACTCCAAGTTTCCAGATCGCCGAATGAAACGCGCGGTCGATGCCGGCATTCACGCACTCGCTCGGGGTAACAACATGCAGCGATGCATTACGCAGCATGCCGGCGAAGGTTCCGCGAGCGCTTACATGATCGACGACGACCTGCAGGCGCGGATATTTGCTGGGAAGCGGAAATCCAAGCGGCGAGCCTGTGAGCTGGTAGGTTCGGAGGTAGTGGGAACCATTAATCGCCAGAATCAGAACGACGAAGACGGCGCTGCGTTTCAGAAAACGGATTCGCGACGCTGGCGACCCCATCCACCAACACGCCAGAACCAGGAATGGAAGAACGATGTAGGCGCTGCCTTTGGTGAAGATCGCAAGCCCTGCCGAAAGCCCCACGCAAATCGTATTGAGCCAACTGGGGTCTTCATTCCAAAGCATCAGAAACAGAACTGTCGCCATGATCCAGAAGGACACGACGAACGTGTTCATGGGGCCCGAGGCCTCGAGGATCCCTTCTGGAATCGTAACGCAGGCGATCGCGGCAAGCGCTTGACCGCGTGGTCCCGCACCGAGCAATTTTGCAATCAGCGAAACACCAATCGCGCTGAACAGAAAAGTCAGAAACTCGACCATGTTCACGAAGCGGTCGCTGCCCGAGAGCAGTTCCGTGTGCATCATGGCAAATTCTGCCCAAGGGCCAAAAATCAGCTGCGCATAGTCGGGCGTGGGATAGAAACGTACGCTGTGGTTGCTCATCCACATGGATGCGCGCGGCAAGTGGTATTCCATCGCGTCCCACACGTTCGGCGCCGCGACCAGTGCGGTGATCGCAACGAGTGCCACAATGATGCCCGTACTGACGAGCAGAATTTTGGTTGCCCGGTCGAAAGTCGTTGCAGAACCGGTTGGCGCTGTCGTAGCCCCAGCAGACTTTCCCTTGAGCGTTCTTAGGTAAAGGAAGGCCGCCACGCAAAGGGCTAGCCAGCACAGTGCAAGCGGGCCGCGAGCAAGAAACCGCGGAAGGCTCAGAGCTTCGGTAAATATGACGACACACGTTCCGCAAAGCACTGCGGCCGTCAGGGCGGCGCGCCGCCACTCCAATCCTTTTTTGTGCAGGATCCAGACGAGCAGGCCGTATGCGATACATGGAAGCAGCAACAACATCAGGATGCCTTCAGCACGGCATCGCCGGCGGTGGAGTGGGCGTGGCTGTTTTCAAGCGTAACAATACCGAATCGCGCCAGCAGGTCTTGGACGAAGCGCGGCCGATACAGGAGCGCCCCGAGAATTGTACCGAGCGTGTTGTTAATGAAATCCATGGAATCAGAATCTCGGGTTGGCAAATAGGATTGAGTTGCTTCAATGATAAAACTGATCGCGCATCCGAAAATGATGGTTAGGATAATCGCCCGGCCGACCGGCCTTGACAACGAGAAGTATGCGCAAAAGACGAATCCCAGCGGCATGAACCCGGCAACGTTGATGAGGCTATCCTTCCAGAAAGCCCAGTGCCATCCCCAGTTTTTCCAGAATCGCTGCAGGAACGGTGGATAGAGGACCAGATAATAATCCGGGATTTGGAGATCGACCGCGGAAGGCACCTGGCTGTGAACGATTTTCCCGGAGCGTTCGGCGAAAGTATAAATTGCCACTGCCTTCTTTGCGTCCAGATCTCGGGGCTGCCCGGAGCGAGTCCATTCCTCATAATCATGGCGAACCTGGTCTGGAGTTAATTCCTGGTTGTAAATGCCGATTCCACGCAGAACACCCGACCAACTATCGTTCGCCACCGGAGAGTTGCCGACCACGATTCCTCCATTGAGATCATGGCGAGTAAGTCCAAAGTCCGGCGACGCACGGGTGAGATTGCCATCCAGGTAAACCGCAGTCCCCTGCGCACCGGAGGTCACGGTAATGAGCCGCGGCGTGCCCTGTCGGAATACGCCCTGGATGTAAATGACTTTTTCGCTTGCCTGGCGACCCGGGCCAAGGCTCTGGCGCGTGACCTTCAACGAATCGACATTCTGTTGAATCCTGAACCGCAGAGGGGTTTCCGCCGTTTGGAACGCCAACATAGTGTTGGAGTCGTCAATGTCGCCAGGCTGAACCCAAAGCTCAACGCTGCACGGGCCGTCCGATGGCCCATCCACACGGAGTGGGGTAGAGCTTAGAATCGAGGCATACTCACCGAAATACAAACCGTTCTTGTCATTCAGCCAGCGGACCTGATTCTTGAGATGCGGCGTAAATGGCGACAGGCCGGCAATCAGAATCCCGCACAGGATCAGAAAGCACGCCACCAACAGAAGCTTGTTCGCGAGCCTTCTTGGCAGTAACTCGGACCGATTGCACTGGAAGGTCATGGTGTAAGTCTGCGCCGCGCGGCGTTTCGATACTTTGTTACGAGTCCCTTCGAAAGTACAAGCCCGAGAAGTAGCCACGGAAAACTCGGGATAGAACGGGATCCAGCAACTGTGATCGGGAACGGGCCAGGCATCGACTAGGGTATAACCCAGAGACTCGTACTCGGCGATGAAGGCATCGCGCTGAAATACGCGGTAAGGAGATACGGCCCAGCGAATATTCTGCAGGGTGATGCATTCCCGGCTGCTATGAAGTGGAACGCGGTTGATAATCAAGTGCCGAGGCGGGCGAGTGAGACGCTTTAACAAGTCTGCAATGGGGGTCTCGATGTACTGCAGAGAGCCGGATGCGAGCAGGCAATTGCAGCCATCGGCCTGCTCAATTTGCGAAGTGAAACGTAGGCGGTCTTCATTTTCCTCCAAGGCAATTTTCTCTCCCGCATGAACCACCGACGGCACTTCACACACCACCCACCGCAGGTTTTCCGGATACGGAAAGTAGCGCTCCCAGGCGTAGAACGAAATCCCGACGCTGCCACCGAGATCCAGCACAGTGGGTGGTCCGTCCTGTAAGGCTTCCCGAAGCCAGAAAGCGGCCGGATAATCGCTGGCTAGAAATTTCTGATTTTTGTATCCGAGTGCGATTTCGTCGTGATCGTATCCCAACGGAACGCTCTTGGGCGCATGGGCGCGAGCATCCGCAAAAGATGTATAGACGCCGCGGCACTTCACCCACGAAGGAAGGCAGCGATTCAAGAAACGGCGGTAAGCGGGAATCGGCTTGGCGAGATTGATCAGATAAGACAGGGGACCAATCTCAAGGAGAACCTCGACTAGCGCCTTCTTGCGTGTCTTCGGGGCGAGAGAGTTATCGTCGATGGCGGCGAGAATTTCTCGCGGCGATCGCTGCTTCATTCTCTCTGCCAAGTTGGGCTTGCGAGCGGCATGTTTTGCGTACATGAAATCGCCGATGGCACGGACGGGAGAATCATTTCGTCGCGGTCTTTTCTTTCTTCGACCGGAATCCATCGCCGCGGTCTCCCCGGAGACGCCGCAGAAGCCGAACACTTCCCCGCGCCATGTTAAAGGCCGGCATATAGCTGGTCGAAATGAGCACATTTTTCGCGGCATCGACCAGAGCGGACTGCTTTGGCGGCCGGGGCGAAATTCCCAGCTTTCGCAAAAGGAAATTGGCGCGATGGACATTGGCGCGCTCCCAATCGTTCCACGTGAAATTGACGCTGAGCGAAATTGAAACATTGTCATCGTTCTGAACCCAATGTGGGTTGTTCACCGGAATGTGAACGCCGTTGCCCGGCGCCAGACGATAGGTCGTGGCGCGGCTTTGAAACTGCGGCTTATAGACGGCAGCATTGTTGTCGACGGCCCAGAAGCGTTCCACCTCGGCCACCGGCAGCACGTCGCTGTCGTTCCGATCGAACACGTAAAGGTTTTTCTCACCGCGAATCTGCAGGAGAAAATTGCACTCGCGATCGATGTGATACGGAGTGACGCGGCGTGGCGAAGTAATAAAGATGAGCGCGTCTTCCACCTTCATCACTTTTCTGAAGTCGACTCCGGTCAAGCTCTCGAACTCGCGCATGCAGTCGTAGAAGAGCGCGCCGTATTCAGGGTCTTTCTGCGCCTGATGGAGCGTGACCCACGCGCCGCAAGTCTCGATGCGATGGAGCGCCTCTTCCACCACGAACGGCTTAGGGCCCATTTGGTCCCAGCGCTGGCCGGCGCGGATGTCCGGCCCGGCGTCGTAGTACAAATCGCGCGGACGGTCGCGGCGGGTCGCTTGGGCAAGTTCGAGCAGCCGGGGCAACGCAAATAGTGGGTGGTCCGTCAGCCGATGAAGGAATTGAAACGGGAGCCGGTTGAAATCCGGACGGAAACGATCGTTCGGCTCAATAAATCGAACCGGGAGGCTGGTGCCGATGGATGCTTCGATGGATTCTTCAATGGACGCTTGCATATTTTAGCGGTCTCCTATGGAACCGAGGAGGGGTTTTGAGATGAGCGGCGGAACATCCAACAAGATGTTTCGTTCCGTCTTATCGAATCGTTCGGGAAATAGTCGTCTTCACGGCATCGGCCAAATGCTTCACAAACGGTTCAAGCAGCATGCCGGCGGGATAAACGGGCAGCGTTAGAATCTCGTGGCCTCCGCGCGCCAGCCGGCTCCAATCGCCTTCCGCCGGACTGTATTTCGCGTACTGCGTCATCGGCCGGAAATCGGTGACGACGCCATCGTAGGGCTTCGCTTGATAAACAACGCAGGCCCGGTCGTTGATCTGCCACATCTCCGCGAGGACGACGGATTCCGCTTTGTTGCCGGATTCCTTCGAAAGGAACCTGCCAAACATCATGCCCTTCCAGATCTTCGAGCGGCTCCGCAGGACTTTGACTTTCTCGTCAAGAAACATTTTCTTTTCGCCAGCATTCAGCAGAAAAAAGTTCTTGCCATGGAACCGGACTCTCTGCCCGAAGTGCCGCACTTTTCTCCAGGGGGTATCGGATGGGATGTTGCACCAGTTCATGGTGTCGAACAGAGCGAGGAGAGCGACTTCCTCTCCTTGTGCTTTCAGTTGCTGTGCCATCTCATAGGCGACCGTACCGCCCATGCAGTAGCCGCCCAGATGATACGGGCCGTGCGGCTGAAGGCGGCGGATCTCCGTCACATAAAGAGACGCCATGGCTTCGATCGTTGTCAGGCATGGACGTTCGCCATCGAGGCCCTGCGCCTGCAAGCCATAGAGAGGCTGATCGGAGCCGAGATGCCGCGAAAGGTCACGATAGATCAACACGTTTCCGCCGCCGCCGTGGATGCAGAAAAAAGGAGGCCGCGAGCCGTTGGGCTGGATCGCTACCAGCGGAGACCAGTCCGACGAAGTGCCCTCACCCTGAAGAACCTTCGCCAACTGCGCAATCGTCGGCGCCTCAAACAGAACGGAAAGTGGGAGTTTCCGTTGAAATTCTTTGGAAATCTGCGCAAACAGGCGCACCGCCAGGATCGAAGTGCCTCCGAGGTCAAAATAGTTTTGATTCACACCAATCGGGTTCGTACCGAGAAGACTTTCCCAGATTCTTTGTAGCTTCTTCTCGGTCGGGTTAACGGCGCGGCGCGGCTCTGCTTCTTTGATGGCCGGTTCGGATGGACGCGCGACTGGAGTCTGTCTTGAAATCTTGAGCTCGTGAATGCGCGCCTCGGGTGCATCGCGCATCAGTTCGAGAACTTTCCGATAATCCTCAAGAACGTGCCGAATGGTTGCCGCGTCAAAGAGGTCGGGGTTGTACTCGAGCTGGGCGCGCAGACCTTCGCGGCGATCGAGCAGGCCCATCTGCAGTTCAAAGTGCGTGCCCAGGCCAAAATCGGGGAGCGGCGTGACAGTTAGCCGATCCAATTCTCGTGGGCGCAGGAAAGCAAGCTGATAGAAGAAATAGCATTGCGATAGAGGATTCCGGCCATGGACGGAGCGCACGTCCAAGTGATCCATCAGAACTTCAAACGGCAACTCGGCGCGGTTCAGCGCGTCGAGCGTTACATCGCGCACGCGGGCCAGCAGTTCTTTCAGCGTCGGGTCCCCGGCCAGATTCAATCGCAATGCAATTGGGCTGGCAAAGGGCCCGATGAGTCCTTCGGTTTCGGGTTTGCGATTCGCCACGGGCGACGCGACGACGATCTCTTCCTGCTCCGCATAGCGACAGAGCAAGGCCGCGTAACCGGTCAGCATAACCGTGAAGACAGTTGTGCTTTCGGATTGGCCCAACTCCTTCATGGATCGCGTCAGATCCTCGGGGAGCAGCAGGGTTTCCATGGCGCCGCGAGATGCGCGGCGATTTTTAGGCGGCCGATCGGTAGGAAAATTGAGCACCGGCAACGGCGGCTTGAGTTGCGCTTTCCAGAAATCGAGCTCTTCCCTGGCCGCGTCGGACTTGAGCCACTCCTCCTGCCAGTGCGCGAAGTCGCCGTACTGGACGGTCAACGGCGGCAGGGACGGTGTTTCGCCCTTCGAGGTAGCTTCATAGATTGTCCAGAGATCGCGTTGCATGACGTTCTGTGAAAAGCCGTCGACGATGATGTGGTGAGTGGTAAGCGTCAATACATGCTCTTGGGGCGCAAGCCGGAACAAGCGGGCGCGAAGCAACGGTCCCTCGGCGAGATCGAATGGAGCACTGGCTTCGGCGCGTATGGACTCCCAGAGTTTCTGTTCTTTGTCTTTGTCTTTGTCCTTGTTGGACGCCTCGACCGGTTCCAGAGAGGTC
>Ga0182018_10002910_pt1 | contig 16239 bp, 2 predicted proteins | sample 812P2MmetaG_FD_120490 | JGI IMG/M metagenome (GOLD analysis project Ga0182018, IMG submission 120490) | Permafrost microbial communities from Stordalen Mire, Sweden - 812P2M metaG | ecosystem: Environmental > Terrestrial > Soil > Wetlands > Permafrost | place: Sweden: Stordalen | collected... | reverse complement strand
GGCCGAAACTTTTGCCGGGGGCGAGGGCAAGGTTTTGTTGGGCGGCGGTTTTGCGACGGTCAACGGTATGACTTTCAACGGGATTGCCCAGTTAAATGATGATGGCACGCCGGACACGACCTTCAATTCGGGAGGCTTGGGCGCCAACGCGACGGTCTATGCGCTGGCGGTGCAAACGGACGGCAAGATCCTCATTGGCGGTGACTTTACCTCCGTGAATGGCAACACCAACCTCAACCACATCGCCCGTCTGAACCCCGATGGCTCCGTGGATGCGGCTTTCAATGCCGGAACCGGCGCCAACGCCTCCGTTCAGGCGATTACCCTGCAACTGGATGGACGGATTCTGATCGGCGGCCAGTTCACCAATGTCAACGGCGTGGCGTTGAACAGCATCGCGCGGTTGAATGCCGATGGTTCGGTGGACGACTCGTTCACACCCGGCGTGGGCGCGAATGACACCGTGTCCGGCATCGCCTTGCAGTCCGACAACCGCATCGTTCTGGGCGGCCAGTTCACCCGTTGCAGCGGGGTCACCCGCAACCGGATCACGCGTTTGAATCCCGACGGCACGGTGGATCCGACCATCAACTTCGGGTCGGGTGCGGACAATTTTGTGGCGGCGGTCGTGGTTCAGGAAGGAACCATCGCGGGTTATCCGACGAACATCCCCGATGAAAAAATAATCATCGGCGGCGGCTTCACGCATTATGATGGCGCGGAGCATGATTACATCGCGCGCATCTTCGGCGGTTCCATCAGCGGCGTCGGCCAGTTCCAGTTCTCCTCGGCGGATTACCAGGCCGACGAGGACGGCTCCAACGCGGTCATCACCGTCATCCGCACCGGCGGCACGAGCGGGACGAACGCGGACGGTTCGGGTGACGTTCTGGTCCCCTTCGCGACAAGCGATGGGAGTGCGCACGCCGGCGTCAATTATTTGAGCGTCATGACCAATTTGGATTTCCCGCCGGGCGAAGTCCAGCAGACGGTGGCCATTCCGCTGATTAATGATGGCCTCGTCACGTCCAACCTGACCGTGAATCTGGCGATCAGCCCGGTGACCAACACCGAATATGGCAATCAGCCCACGGCCGTCCTCACGATCATCAATGATGACACCGCGGTTGCTTTCGCCTCGCCGGCCTATCAGGTTCCGAAAAATGTCGTGAACGGCGTGGCCACGATCAACATCCAGCGCTTGGGGGGCACCAACAGCGCCTGCACGGTCGTCTTCAACACCACCACCAACGGGACGGCGGTGATTGGCACGGATTACACCCCGGTCACGAATGCGCTGGTCACTTTCAATCCGGGGGTTACCAATGTGGTGGTGACGATTGGGATAAATAACAACGGGATTCCCGAAGGCAACCGGACGGTGACGATGCAGTTGAGCAACGCGGTCAACACGCTGCTATACAGCCCCTCCAACGCGGTGCTGACCATCATTGACACCGTGTTCGCCTCCGGCCAGTTGGATTTCTCCGCCACCAATTACACCTACCGCGCGACCGACACCAACGCCTACCTGACGGTGCTGCGGACCAATGGCTCTTCCGGCATTGTTTCGGTCAGCTACATGACGGCGGCACTGACGGCGGTGCCCGGCGTTGACTTTGCGCCCACCAACGGCATCCTGACTTTCGGCGATGGCATCACCAGCCAGACCATCGCCGTTCCGCTTCTTCTGAACAATCTGGTGCAGGGTCCGGTCACCCTGTCGGTCATCCTGACCAATGCAACTGGCGGCGCGACGCTGGTGTATCCCACCAACGCCACCGTGACCATATTGAACACCAACACCGCCTTCGCCTTCGCGCTGGCCACCAACACCGTGGCCGAGAACGACGGCTTCGTGGCCCTGAACGTCCTGCGGTTGAACAACACGAACGGGACGGTGTCCGTCAATTACTCCACGGCGGACGGGACAGCACTGGCGGCCGTGAATTACACCCCCGTGAGCGGGACGCTGACCTTCACTAACGGCGTGGTTTCCCAGACCATCATCGTCCCGCTGATTGACGACCCGCATGTGACGGGTGATTTGCAGTTCCAAGTCGGATTGTCCGGTCCGGTCGGGGGGCAGTTGATTGCGCCGAGCGTGACGACGGTGATCGAGCAGGACGCGAATGCGGGCTTGAGTTTCACCAGCGCGGGCACGAGCGTGTTGAAGAGCGCGACCAACGCGGTGATCAGCGTGGTGATCAGCAATCCGCGGGTGGAACCGGTGACGGTGAACTATATGACGGTGGATGGAACGGCGATCAATGGAGTTGATTATGTGGGGCCGACGCCGTCCTTCATATTCACAAATGGAACCATAGTTCCTGTTCCGGGATACGGGACCCTGGTGTTCGCCGGTGGCATCACCACCAACACGTTCACCATTCCCATCCTGACTAACAATTTGCCGGGAAACCGGACGTTCAGCGTGGAGTTGTTTGGTCCGACGGGAGCCGGGCAACTGGTGCCGCCGAGCGTGGAAACGGTGACCATCATTGACAGCAACCCCAGGGTGAGTTTCTCCAGTCCGGCGTATGCCGTGTCCAAGACGGGCGTGCAGGCAACCATCAACGTGTATCGCACCGGTTATACGGACAGCGTGATGTCGGTGGACTACCAGACGGCGAACGGCACGGCGGTCGCCGGGTCGGACTATGTGGCGGCCAACGGGACTTTGGTCTTCACCAACGGCGTGACCAACGAGACCTTTGCGGTGACGGTGGTCAACCTGGCCGGAACGCAGCCGCAGAAGACGGTGCTGTTGAGTTTGTTGAATGAGACCAATGCGCTCCCCCTGGCGCCGACGAACGCGGTGCTGACGATTCTGGACAACAACAATCCCGGCATCAGTTTCGCGGCGACGGCAACCGCGTTGTCGGGCAACGCGCCTTCCGTGGCCCTGACCGTGTTGCGGTTGAACAACACGAACGGGCCGGTGACGGTGGAATTTGCCACGGAGGATGAAACGGCGGTGGCGGGCACCAATTACGTGGGCACCAACGGGACGCTGACTTTCCCGGCGGGCGTGTCTTCCCAGACCATTGTTGTGCCGCTGATTGCCAACACCAATTTGACGGGCAGCCTGCAGTTCGCGGTGAATTTGTCCAGTCCGGGCGGCGGGGCGCAGTTGGTGGCGCCGGCCACGGAAACGGTGACGTTGCAATACGCCGCGCCGGTCAACACGCAGCCCACCACCGCCAACCCGGTGTTGATCGGCGGCGACTGGGGTTCCGACAGTTATGACAACACCGCCGTTCTGACGAATTTCGGGACGCCGCTGGTTTGGTTTGCGTGGACCGCCACCAACAGCGGCGAGGTGGAATTCGACACCATCGGCAGCGTGGACGACGTTTTGGGGGTCACCAATCTGGCCACCTACATGGGTGTTTTCGGCGGAACCAACTTTGATCAGGTGGCGTTGAATACCGGGTTTTACCAGAACCCGCAATACAACTATTCAGGTCAGAATATTTTCAGTCTTCCAAGCCTGGTCAACAGTCCTGCCAACTTGAACGGTGCACCCGTGAACTTGTCCATATCGGGCGAGATTTATCAGCCTTTTGCCGGTCCCAGCCCGGCCGGTCCCAGCCATGTGCGCTTCAATGCGGTCGCGGGCCAGACCTATTACGTCGTGGTGGAAACCTATCAGGGATTGTTGAGTGAAGCCGAATCTGAAAGTGCGAATTCACTGCTCCCGGTCCTTTCGTTCAACACTGTCTACAGTCCGCCGGCGGGGCTGATCAAGCTGAACTGGGCGTTTCATCCCTCGGGCGTTTTCCGCTTCGCGGCCGAGGACTATGATGAAACCGGCATGGCTTATTCCAACGGCATCCCCATGCAGCTTTACCGGGTGTCTGAAACGGAGGAAAGCCGCCGCACGACCGGCACAGTCATTGCGGACCAGTATGACTCGACAATTGACGGCACGATTGCTCCCAACGGCAACTGGGCCTATACCTTTGACATACCCGGCCTGCTGGTCACGGTGACGCGCGCGGCCGGCTCCTCCGGTCGCGTGCAGGTGAACTACACAACCGAGGACATAGCGACCAATTCAAGTTTGATGGGGACCAACGGCTTCCTTCTCAATGGCGACATGCCGGCTTCGTCCGCAGGTCAATTGATTGAATCGGGGACGAATATTACCGTGCAACAGGAAGACTATACCCCTGTCAGCGGCACGCTCACCTTCGATGATTCCGAGGTGAGCAAGACCATTTTCATTCCGATTCTGGACGACGGCGGCCTGCCACGGCTGAACCGGGATTTTCTGATTGTCCTGACGAACGCGGCGCTGGATGCCTCGGAATCCACGGACGTGCAGCCGCCGAGGCTGGATCCAACCTTCAGCCAGACGCTGGTGCGGATTCTGGACGCGGATATCAGCCCCCAGGGCCCCTCGCAAACGCGCATGTTGGTGACCAACATTGATGTCGTCAACATGGTGACCAACGTCAGCACCAACCTGGTCTATAATCTTCAACCCACCAACGGCGTGTTCAATTTTATGAAGGCGCATTATCGTGTCACCCGCGACATTACGAATTATTGGGGCGCGACGCCCATCACCGTTTATGTCACTCGCATGGGAACCAACACTTCCGGCGCAACCGTTTTCTGGCGGGTGAACAGCCAGTATCTCGACAACTCGGATGACGCCGATTTGCTGAATGGTGAATTCCCGCTCCAACCCGGCTCCGATTACGCCACGCCCGACCCGGTGGACAGCACGGGAATTTTGGGGTTGGTCCATGATTTCCAGGTCAATGGCGGCGCTTACCACGGCTCAGTGACCTTTCCGTCGGGCAACACCGCGTTTGATCCCCAGCCGATTCATTTCACCATTTACAACAACGGCCTCCAGCAGTTCAACGAGGATTTTACGATCAGCCTCTACCAGCAGGACAGCCATAATAATGCGCTTCCCGCCGGCATGATCGATCAAACCACCGTCACCATTCTGTTTGATGACAACCATCCTCCGGCCGGGTCGGTGGACGAATTTTACAATGCCGATTTCAGCCTGAGCATGACCGGGCCGTTCCTCACCGTGCCGCAGCAGATGACCCAGCCCGGTGCGGACGGCGAAGTGTATGGCGTGGCCGTCCAGCCGGACAACAAGACCGTCCTCGTCGGCGATTTCTTCTCCTACGACCAGTCCGCTGCGAATTGCATCGCCCGGGCCAACTTGAACGGCTCGTTCGACACCACGTTCAACCCCGGCTCCGGCGCCAATGATTACATCAGTTGCGTGGTGCTGACGACGAACAGCGAGGTGCTCATTGGCGGCAATTTCAGCTCTTACAACGGCTCGCTCCGCAATGGCATCGCGCTGGTCAACACGAACGGCTCGCTGGACAACGGCTTCAATCCCGGCGCCGGATTCAACGGGACGGTGAATGCGCTGGCCTTGCAGCCGGACGGCCGGATTCTGGCGGGCGGCAATTTCACCTCCTACAACGGCACGCCGTGCCTCTATGTGGCACGCCTCAATCCGGATGGTTCCCTGGATGCCACGTTCAATCCGGCCGGCAGTCTCAACGCGGCGGTCAATGCCATTGCCGTGGAATCCGGCGGACAGGTGGTTGTCGGCGGCAATTTCACCTCGGCCGGCGGCGTGCCGGGACAGGATTACATTGCGCGGCTCAATGCCGACGGGACTTTCGACCCGGGTTTTGATCCGGGTTCGGGCGCCAACGCGGCGGTCTTTGCGCTGGGCATCCAGCCGGATGGAAACATCGTGGTTGGCGGCAATTTTTCACAGATCAACGGCCAGAGTTTGAACAACATTGCGCGCCTGAATGCCAATGGCTTTTCCGACCCCAATTTCTTCTGCGGCGTTGGCTCCGATGGCCCGGTGTATGATATTACCATCCAGACAAACGCCATTTTTTCGACGACCAATTCCGGCGCGACGACCAATCCCATTGTGGCGGTTCAGACCAATTTCACCATTTACGTCGGCGGCGCGTTCACGGCCTTCAACGGCACCCATCGCCTGGGCTTCACGCGTTTGAACAGCGACGGCACGGTGGACACCACCTTCCTCGACACGGCCTACAATGAGTTCGCCGGCCTGCCGCGCGAGCGGTATGGCGACCCGGTGGGCACGGTGCTGGCGTCGGGCATTCAAAGCGATGGCAAGGTCATGATCGGCGGCAGCTTTGAACGCGTGGGTGGCGGACAGTCGGACGATGAGGATGTCCGTCCGGAGAGCGTTGACACCAACGATTTTCTCATCGCGGAGAGCTACATTTCCCAGGCGCAAAAGACCCGCAGCGGCATCCGCAACCGCAGCAACTTCGCCCGCCTGATTGGCGGCGCCACGCCGGGGCCGGGCAACATCGGCCTGCTTCCCGACAGCAGCGCCGGCTACTCGGTCCCCAAGAGCACTGCCACGAAGAACGTCAGCCTTGTCCGGACCAACGGAACTTTGGGACCGGCTTCGGTGAATTTCGCCGTGCTGCCCGGTCTGGCTCAAAACGGGGAGGATTACAGTTACTCCGGCCTGGCTCCGCTCTATTGGATTTCCTGGGAAAGAAACAACCCGATGGGACGGATGCACAGCGACGGCCTCTTTGGGAACAATGGATTCTCGCAGGATGTCTATGGCCGCATAGATGGCAATGACGAGGCGGACGTCGCCGTCAGCATCATAGACAGCACAAACTCCTTGAGCAACTTGAGCGCGCAGTTCAAGCTGACCGATCCGGCCAACGCCGACCAGTTCTATCTGGGTGGCCAGGACATTCCGCTGGGAGTGGCGCTGGGAGAATCGGTCGCGCCTTTGACCTTGATTGACGATCATCTGCAAGCCGGCACGTTTGGCTTCGTTTCATCAAATTATACCGGAGTCTTTCCGAGTGCCTCCATCGGTGTGACCCGCTCCGGCGTCAACAATTCCGGCTTGGTTTCGTTGAACTATGCCACCACCACCAATGGCAGCACGGCCATCCTCGGCAGCGATTACAACGCCGCCAGCGGCACGCTGACCTTCCAGCCGGCCGTCACGAACCTTTCGTTCAACGTCCAGATTTTGAACAGCAACTACAGCAGCTCGGTGGAGAAATATGTCAATCTCCAGTTGTCCGGCTTGAACTCGCCGGCCATTGACCTTGCTTCCTGGGGGCTGACCAATGCGGTGCTGCGCATCATCAACCCGAATTTTCAGGGCTATCTGAACTTGAGCGCCAGCGCCTACGCGGTCAATTTGAGCGCCGGGTCGGTCCCCGTCACCGTGACGCGCACGGTGGGGAGCCTGGGAACCTTGCGGGTGCAGTTTGCCACCGCCAGCGGCACGGCGGTGAGCGGAACGGATTTCGTCGGCATCAACACCAACCTGTTATGGAACAGCGGCGATGTGTCGCCGCGGACCATCATCGTTCCGTTGATCAACAACGGCGCGCTTGGCCTGAATAAACAGTTCGATGTCAGCTTGTCCGGTCCGACCTTGAACAACGTGCTCACGCCGTCCCTCTTTGCCGCCACCGGCATCACCAACGCCGTGGTCACCATCAACAACGACAACACTTACGGCGCCTTCGAGTTCAGCGCGCCGGACTACGTCGTCAATGAAGACGGCGGCAACGCCTTGGTCACGGTGATTCGCACCGGCTCGACCAATGGCACCGCCACGGTGCAGTTTGGCACTGCGGATGCCACGGCCTTCGCCGCCACCAACTACGTTGCCACCAATGGCACGTTGACGTTTGTGCCGGGGCAGCTGGCCGCCAGCTTTGCCGTGCAGATTCTCAACGATGGCAAGACGAATCCGCCGCCGGGCAGCTTTTTGTTCGTAATAAATCTGTCGTCGCCGGGCATCGGCGCCTCGCTCGGCACGCCTTCAACCACCAGTGTCCATATCGTGGATGCGCAATCGTTCAACCGTCCGCCCGGCAACGCGGACACGACTTTCAATACGGGTTCGGGCATGAACGCGGATGTGTTCGCGCTGGCGCTGCAATCCAACGGTCAGATTCTCGCCGGCGGCAATTTCACCACCGTCAACGGTGTTCCCGAAAATTACATCGCCCGGTTGAACACCGACGGCTCGCTTGACCGGTCCGGCTTCCTCTACGGATTATCCGGCGCCAGCGGCGCGGTGTATGCCCTGGCGGACCAGACCGACGGCCAGATTTTGATCGGCGGGGCCTTTACCAGCCTCAATGGCACCATTCTCAACCGCGTCGCCCGGTTGAACACCGACGGCTCGCAGGACACCAGTTTCAATCCCGGCGCGGGCGCCGACAACACGGTCTATGCCCTGGCGGAAACCTTCATCGGAGGGTCACGGGAAATTTATGCCGGCGGTTCATTCAGCACCATGAATGGGATTTCCAGTCCCGACATTGTCCGCCTCTATGAAAATGGCACGGTGGACACGGGGTTCAAGACCGGCGCCGGTCCCAATGGCGCGGTCTATGCCGTCGCCGCCTATCCGACCAACTCGCCGTTTGCCGGGAAGATGCTGATTGGCGGCGCATTCACGAGCATCAACAATTTTGCCGTGGGCGGCATCGCGCGCCTGAACGTGGATGGGTCCATTGACACGAATTTCGATTTGAACCTGAACGCCAGCAGCACGGTCCGGGCGATTGCCATTCAGGATGACGGCTCGGTTCTCATCGGTGGTGACTTCACCAATGTTGACGGCGTGGCCTTGAACTACATCGCGCGCCTGAACAGTGACGGCTCGCTGGACGCGGGTTTCACCGCCGGCGTTGGCGTGGGCGCCAATGGCACGGTGAACGGCATCGCGGTGCAGGCCGACAATCGGATTGTCGTGGTTGGCCAGTTCACCCAGGCCAGCGGCGTCACCCGCAACCGCATTACCCGCCTCATGCCGGATGGCACGGTGGATCCCACCATCAATTTCGGCGATGGCGCCAACGGCGCGGTCAATGCGGTCGTCATCCAGCCCGCCGATCAGATGCTGGTCATCGGCGGCAGCTTCACCCAATACAACGACCAGTTCGCCGGCCATATTGCGCGCGTCTACGGCGGTTCAATCACCGGCTCCGGCGCGTTCGAATTCACCTCGGCGGGTTATCAGGTGGATGAAAATGGCGTTCAGGCGCTCATCGGCATCCTCCGGGTCGGTGGCACCAGCGGCACCAATGCGGACGGTTCCGGCGATGTCTTTGTGAACTTCTATACCACCAATGGCACGGCGGTCGCCGGGGTCAATTACAGCAACGTCAACGTCAATGTGGATTTCCCGGTGGGTGAAGTCCTGAAAATCATCCCGGTGCCGGTGATGAATGATTCCAACATCTCGCCCAACCTGACGGTGAATTTGGTGCTCACCAATGCCACGCCCCCGGCCGGCCTGGGCAATCAGGCCTCTGCGGTGCTGACCATCATCAACGACAATGGCGCCGTCAGCTTCGGCTCGGGCAATTACTCCGTGGCCAAGAACATCCTGACGGGCTACGGCCTGGTGGATGTCGTCCGCCTGGGCACGACCAACGGCACCTGCTCGGTGGACTATCTTACGACCACCAACGGCTCGGCGGTCATCGGCACGGATTACTATCCGACCAACGGGACGATCACCTTCAATCCGGGCGTCACCGACGTGCAAATTCAGGTCCCGGTCATCAACAACGATTTGCCCGAGGGGAACCAGACGGTGGACCTGGTGCTGACCAACGCGGTGGACACGATGCTCTATTCGCCGTCCAACGCGGTCCTCACCATCATTGACACGGTTCAGGCCCCCGGCGAGCTTTCGTTCTCGGCCACGAATTATGTCGCCAATTCCAGCGATGGGAATGCCTATCTGACGGTCGTCCGCACCAATGGAACTTCCGGCTCGGTCTCGGTGACTTACTCCACCGTGCCGGGAACGGCGGTGCCGCAAATCAATTATCAGACCACCACCGGCACGCTGACCTTCAACGACGGTGACACCAACAAGTCCTTTGCCGTGCCGCTGATTTACAACAGCGCCGCGCAGCCGGCCGTGAACCTGTCGGTGGTTCTGTCCGCCCCCACGGGCGGCGCAACGCTGGTTGCACCCACCAACACGACGGTGACGATCCTGAACACCAACACCGTGTTTTACTTTGCGGCGGCGACGAACGCGGCGCCGGAGAATTCGGGCTACGTGGTGCTGACGGTGCTGCGCAATAACACGAACGGAACGGCGAGCGTGAGTTACGCCACGGCGGACGGCACGGCGATTGCCGGGGTGAACTACATGGCACAGAACGGGACGCTGACCTTCGCCACCGGAGTCATATCCCAGACCATCACCAATACGCTGTATTACGATACGCAGGTGACGGGTGATTTGCAATACACGGTGAGCTTGTCCAATCCCAGCAGTGGAACCTACCTGACCACGCCCAGCACGAACACCGTGATTGTCCAGGATGCCGACGCGGGGTTGAGTTTCACCAACGCCACGATGAGCGTCTTGAAGAACGGGACCAACGCGGTCATCACCGTGGTCTGCGGCAACCCGCGGGTGGAGCCTCTGACGGTGGGATTCTTCACGGCGGACGGGACGGCGACCAACGGGATTGACTATGTTGGGACGAACGGGACCCTGGTGTTCGCGAACGGAGTGGCGACCAACACGTTCCTGGTGCCGATCATCAACAACAGCATCCAGGAGAGCAACCTGACATTCAGCGTGATGCTGACGAATGCAACCGGGACGGGCCAACTGGAGTCTCCGAGCAACCAGGTGGTGACGATTATTGACAGCAATCCTTATATCAGCTTCTCCAGCCCCACCTATTCGGTGATCAACACGTCGTTGGTGGCGACAATCACGGTGTATCGGACGGGCTACACGGACAGCGTGATGTCGGTGGACTACGCGACGGCGGACGGGACGGCAACCAGCGGGGCCAACTATGTGGGGACGGGCGGAACGCTCGTGCTCACGAACGGCGTGACGAACGCCACGTTCTCGGTCATACTGATCCACCAGCCCGGGGTGCAGCCGACCAGGACGGTTTTGTTGAACCTCTCGAACCCGACGAACTGCGTGTTGACGCCACCCACCAATGCGGTTCTGACCATTTACAGTTCGGCGCCGGGCATCTCCTTTACCGCGACGTCCTTCACCAACATAGAAACCGGCGGCTCGGTGGCGGTGGGCGTTCAGCGCATCGGCGATACCAGCGGTTCCGTAACTGTCAATTATGCCACGACCAATGGCACGGCGATTGCGAATGTGAATTATACCGGGGTCACCAATACCTTTACTTTTGCCCCCGGTGAAACATTGGGGGCCATCATCATTCCTTTGCTCTATGACAATCAGGTGACCGGCAATCTGACGTTCGGCGTCAATCTGTCCAATCCTGGCAATGGGGCGCAGTTGGTGTCGCCCACCAGTGCGACCGTGGTCGTGCTGGACGCCGATGCGGGTTTGAGCTTCACCAGCGCGAACTTCAGCGTGTTGAAGAACGCCGGCATTGCCATCATCACGGTGGTTTGCTCCAATCCGAACGTGGAGCCGGTGTCGGTGAATTACGCCACCGCCGACGGGACGGCCACCAACGGGATAGATTACCTGGCGGCCAGCGGCACGCTGACCTTCACCAATGGGATTGCCACCAATACCTTTGCCGTCTCAATCCTCAACAACGGTTTGGTGACGGGCAACCGCACATTCACCGTCAGCCTGTCAAACCCGACCGCGCCGGGGCAGTTGATTTCGCCCAGCGTGCAGACGGTCACGATTATTGACAGCAACTCCGGCTTGAGCTACTCCAGCCCCACTTACACCGTCGACAAGAACGGCATTGCGGCGACCATCAACGTCATCCGCACCGGCTTCACGAACAGCGTTGTTTCCGTGAACTTCCTGGCCACCAACGGCACGGCCGTGGCGGGAATAAATTTTGTGTCCACCAACGGAACGCTCCTGTTCTCGAACGGGGTGACCAGCCAGTCGTTCTCCGTTCCGATCATCAACACCACGGTCGTCCAGCCGGATGAAACCGTGTTGCTGTCGCTGGCCAGCCCGGTGGGCGCCCTGATCGTGCCGCCCGCCGCCGCCGTTCTGACCATTCACGACACGAGCGGCAGCTTCGTGATTCCGGCGGGTTCGGCGCTGGTTTCTGAAACCGGCGCCGGCGCGCCCAATGGGATTATAGATTCAAATGAGACGGTCATTGTCTTGTTCGCTTTCCGCGATGCCGGCGGCACCAACGTCAGCGATCTGGTCGCCACGTTGTCCGCCACCAACGGCGTCACGTCCGTCAGTCCCCCAAGCGAGTCTTACGGGCCGTTGATTTACGGCGGGCACTCGGTTTCCCGTCCGTTCCAGTTCACTGCGGAAGGCACCAATGGCCAGCAGATCGTTGCCACTTTCCAATTGCAGGATGGCGCCAAACCCATCGGTTCGGCGGCCTTTGGCTATACGTTGGGCAGTTGGACCACCACGTTCTCCAACTCGGCGCCCATTTACATCCCGGCCATCGGTTCCCCCGGCGGACTCGGCGCGGCCTCCCCCTATCCGTCCATCATCAACGTCAGCGGCGTGGGCGGCTCGTTGGTCAAGGCCACCCTGACCGTGACGAATCTGTCGCACCAGTCGCCCTCGGATATCTGCGGCCTGCTGGTGTCGCCCAGCCAGCAGACCACGTTGTTCATGGCCAACGATGGCGGCGGGAATTCCATCACCAAGGTCACCTTGAAATTTGACGATGCGGCGACCAACTATTTGCCGCCCACGGAATTCCCGCAAATCACCATTACCAACGGCACCTATATTCCGTCGGGCTATTCGCCCGTGCCCAATTTCCCCTGACCGGTTATGAAAATCATTAGTCTACTCAAGATTGGCGTTGGCGCGGCCTTCACAGGCGCGGTGATATTTTCATGCGGGGCGGCGGAACCGGGCGTGACCACCCTGCGCGGTCAGGTGCCGGCGGTGGTTTCACGGTTGCAGCCCGTCGGACAGTTGCCGGCCGCGCAAAGCCTCAATCTGGCGCTGGGCCTGCCGTTGAGAAACCAGGCGGTGCTCACCAACCTGCTCCGGGAGCTTTACGACCCCGCCAGCCCGAATTATCATCAATACCTGACGCCGGACGAATTCACGGCGCAATTCGGCCCCACGGAGCAGGATTACCAGTCGGTGGTTGATTTCGCCAGGGCAAACGGGTTGACGGTGACGGGAACCAACGGCAGCCGGATGCTGGTGGATGTCACCGGAAAGGTTTCGGACATTGAAAAAACTTTTCATGTCAAGATGCGGACGTATCCGCATCCCGCCGAAAAGCGTGAATTTTTCGCCCCGGACACCGAACCGTCGGTGAGCGGCAGCGTGCCGCTGTTGCACGTCAGCGGACTGGATGATTTTCAACTGCCGCACTCGATGCTGCATCCGCGACCGGCTTCCCTTGCCTCCCCGAAATTGGGTTCGGCGCCGGGCGGCGCTTACATGGGCACCGATTTTCGGAACGCCTATGTGCCGGGCAGCGCCTTGAACGGCTCCGGGCAGACGGTCGGGCTGCTGCAATTTGATTCGGGCTATTATCAAAGCGACATCACGGCTTATGAAACCCTGGCCGGGTTGTCCAATGTGCCGGTGCAGGCCATATTGCTGGATGGATACGGCGGGGGGCCGGGCAATGCCAATGATGAAGTGTCTTTGGACATCGAAATGGTCATCTCCATGGCCCCGGGGGTTTCCAAAATATTGGTCTTTGAAGGATCCACCACCGACGACATTTTGAGCGCGATGGCGGCCAGCAACACGGTAAAGCAATTGAGCGCTTCCTGGTCCTATCCCGTTGACGCCATCACGCAGCAAATATACAAACAGTTTGCCGCGCAGGGGCAGTCGTTCTTCAATGCCTCCGGCGATTATGATTCGTGGGCCGGTTTTGGTTTTGTATTTCCACCCTGTGATGATCCTTACATCACCATCGTGGGCGGCACCACGCTGACGACGGCGGTGACGAACGGTCCCTGGACGTCAGAGACGGTCTGGAATTGGGGCATTGAATACGGCATTGACGGCATCGGCAGCGGCGGCGGTATCAGCAGCACCTACGCGATACCAAGTTGGCAGACGAACATCAACATGACGGCAAACCAGGGTTCAATGACCTTTAGGAATATTCCAGACGTTGCGCTTACGGCGGACAACGTTTATGTGATTTATGGAGGCGGGGCGGCGGGCGCGTTTGGCGGCACGAGTTGCGCGACGCCGCTTTGGGCCGGCTTCATGGCATTGATTAATCAAAAGGCCGTCGCCAGCGGCAAGCCCACCATGGGCTTCATCAACCCGGCCATTTACACGCTGGCCGAGGGTGCGAATTACACCAACTGTTTCCATGACATCACCATCGGCAACAACACTTGGAGCGCCAGCCCCAGCCTGTTTTACGCGGTGGCCGGCTACGACCTTTGCACCGGCTGGGGCACGCCCAACGGGATCAATTTGATCAACGCCCTGGTCGGTGCCGCCCCGACCCACATCTCCGCGCCGCCGAAGCCTTACGGCACGACCCTGTCCGCGTTGGACAACGGCAACCCCAACGGTGAATGGGAGCTTTTCTTCTATGATGACGCTCCGCTCGACACCGGCACCAATTTCAACGGCTGGTCCATTGCGTTGACCACCGCCAATCCGGTCGGCTACGCCGCCGACCTCGATCTCACGATGACGGCCTCGGCAAGCAGCATTTCGGTGGGCGGTGATGTCGTCATTTATCTGGCGGTGACCAATTACGGGCCTTCGGCCTCCACCAACATCACGGTGGAGGACACCCTGCCGGCGGGTGCCACGCTGGTTTCAAGCAATTTGACCCTGGGTTCCGTGAACGGCGGTTCATCGCAGTTGAATTGGAGCTTCAGTTCGCTGGCCACCAACGCCGGCGCACAACTGGCGCTGACGTTCCAGGCTAGTTCCGTCGGCATCCTCACCAATACCGCCATCGTCCTCTCGAGCACGATGGACCCCAACCCGGATGACGATTCCGCCGCCGTCGCCGTCAGCGTCGGATCCGTTCAATCGCCGCAAATATCCAGCATGGGCATGGGGCAGAACAGCGCCTTCGCGCTGACGATTGCCAGTCCGCAGCAATCCACCATCATTCAGGCCTCCACCAATCTGATTAACTGGGTGAACGTCTACACCGGCACGCCGCCGTTCACGTTCACCGACCCGGGCGCGTCGAACTATCGGACGCGCTTCTATCGCGCGGTGCTCGGACCGTAGCGCGTGATGAAAGTCTGCGGACTAACCGGCGGCGTGGGCATGGGCAAATCCACCGCCGCCAGTTTTCTTTTGCGGCATGACGCGCGCGTCGTTGACACCGACGATCTCGCCCGCCGGTTCGTCCAACCCGGCCAGCCCGCGCTTGCTGAAATCCAGGCTGCCTTCGGAAAAAATCTCATCGCGCCCGATGGCCGGCTTCGTCGCGACGAACTCGCCCGGATGGTCTTTGCCGATGCCGCCGCGCGCCGGCGGCTTGAGGCCATCCTGCACCCCCGCATCCGCGAACACTGGCTGGCGCAGATTGAAACCTGGCGCGGGGAAAATTGCGCGCTGGCCGTCGTCGCGATTCCGCTGTTGTTTGAAACGCAGGCTGAATCGCAGTTCGATAAAATCATCTGCGTCGGCTGTACCCCAGTGGCCCAGCGCGAACGGCTGCGTGCGCGCGGCTGGACGCCGGAACAAATCAACCGGCGCATCGCCGCGCAGATGCCCGTCGGACTAAAAATGGCGCGGTCGGATTTCGTGGTTTGGACTGACGGCGGTTTGGCCGATCACGCAAAGCAAATCGAAAGGATTCTGGCCGCGCTCTGAAGTTTGGTAGTCACGCCGCCGTGCCGCCAGCCGTTTGGACTCTTGTTCTCAACTTGTGGTTTGGAGTGGTGCCCGCGTTCCCTAATCCACAGTCAGGTTTGCTCGTCGGCAGCAAGAACCCGCCATGCACACGGTCAGGCGGCGCGAGGTGGAAAAAGGCCGGCGAGGAGGTTGGGGTGATCGAGACTTGGTAGAAATTGCCCGTGAGAGTTTGCTTCTCCGGAGCTGGCGTCCACCCGTTTGGATTTGAGAGTTTGTGGTTGACCTGGAGCTGCGACGTTGGCGGGAACAGCGGGATGGCTGCCCGTGGCTCATTGCATTTGCAGGATGTATAGCATTTCATATTGACATTGGGACATAGTGTGATAGGCTTTTGGGCATGAAAGCTTATGCACTGGATTTACGGGAACGGGTGGTGAAATTCATCAAGTCGGGCGGTTCCAAGGCCGAGG
>Ga0182018_10002908_pt1 | contig 16243 bp, 13 predicted proteins | sample 812P2MmetaG_FD_120490 | JGI IMG/M metagenome (GOLD analysis project Ga0182018, IMG submission 120490) | Permafrost microbial communities from Stordalen Mire, Sweden - 812P2M metaG | ecosystem: Environmental > Terrestrial > Soil > Wetlands > Permafrost | place: Sweden: Stordalen | collected... | reverse complement strand
TCTGAGGGGCGCTCGGGTAGCAACGGAAAGTCTGCCTCATTTTCACGGGAAGAGCGTTTCCCGTTCAAAAACCCAAAATCCAACCATAAAATCTACCGGGATTCCTCCCAGCCCTAAAGGGCTGGGTTTCCTCCCGCACGAGCGATGAACTCTGACTCCACTGACGGATCGGCCACAGCCGACCGGGAAATCGTCGCGACGCGTCTTTTCGACGCTCCGCGGGACCTTGTCTTCGACATGTGGACCGATCCCGTCCACGTGGCGAAATGGTGGGGACCCATTGGCTTCACCAACACCATTCATGAAATGGACGTGCGGCCCGGGGGGATCTGGCGTTTCGTCATGCACGGGCCCGACGGCGTCGACTACCAGAACAAGAGCATCTTCACCGAAGTCGTGAGGCCCGAGCGCCTGGCCTACTCCCATGTGTCGGGCCCGACGTTCCAAGTCACCGTGACGTTCGAGGAGCAGGGCGCCCGGACGCGGCTCACGATGCGGATGGTCTTTGATAGCGCGGCGAAGCGCGAAAAGGTGGTCAAGGAATTCGGCGCCGTGGAGGGAATGAAGCAGACCCTCGTGCGCCTGGGGGAACATCTGTCCACGACCCAAGGCGCGGGCACCGTCCAGCCGCAGTCATCCGCCTTCGAATTTTCCATCACCCGGGTGTTCCAGGCACCCCGCGCGCTGGTGTTCAAGGCATGGACCGAATCGGAACGCCTCAGGCAATGGTGGGGCCCAAAAGGCTTTTCATTTGTCGTCTCGACGATCGACCTGCGCCCAGGCGGTCTTTTTCACTACTGCATGCGATCCCCCGATGGCCGGGATATGTGGGGCAAGTTTGTCTTTCGCGAAATCGCGGCCCCCGAGCGTCTGGCCTTCGTCGTCTCGTTCTCGGACCCCGACGGAGCGACGATGCGAAATCCGTTCAATCCGGACTGGCCTGCGGAGGTGCTGAACACGCTGGTCTTCACCGAGAATGACGGCAAAACAACGGTGGCGATGCGAGGGAGGCCGATCAACGCCACCGAACTGGAGACAAAGACGTTTGGGTCCCACCACGGATCCCTGCGCCAGGGATTTGCCGGAACGCTCGCCCAACTCGACGACTACCTCGCGCAGGTGACGGGAATTCCGCCCGACACCGGCAATCGCATATAAGGAGGTCCCGGGGTTTCGATGGGGGTGCTCCGCGGACGCCGCCCGAATCCATTTGAGTCCCAAAAACGCTTTGGGCGTAATTGACGGGAATCGAATGAGCCGAAGATCACAGGCAAAGGCCCATCGCGGCGCGAGTACGGCCGTCCAGGTGCCTTCCGCGCCGAAGACCGAACCGCAGGGGTGGTCCAACAATTGGGTGGCCGGCCTGGTCCTGGTTGCCGCCGTGCTCATTGCTTATGGGCGCGTCGCGCATGCCGGCTACATCTGGGACGACGACATGCATCTGACGAGAAATCCCTGCATCGTCGGACCTCTCGGGTTGAAGGAGATCTGGACCACGCGTGCGGCGCGCATCTGCCCTCTGGTGCTGACCACGTTTTGGGTGGAGCATTCCCTTTGGGGCCTCAATCCGCTTCCCTATCACGCGGTCAACGTCCTCCTTCACGCAGCGAGCGCCCTGGTGCTTTGGCGGGTGCTGCGGAGCCTGAGGGTGATCGGAGCGTGGCTGGGCGCGGCCCTGTGGGCGCTGCACCCGGTGCAGGTTGAAACCGTCGCATGGATCACCGAGATGAAGAACACCCAGTCGTGCCTCCTCTATCTCCTGGCGGTCTTGTTTTTTGCCAAATGGCTCAAGGGGGAGGCGACCTCGGGGCTGAACCGACACCCAGCGCTCTATCCGCTGGCGTTGCTGTGTGCGGCGCTGGCGATGGCCAGCAAATCGTCCACGGTGATCCTCCCCTTGGTGCTTTGCCTCTGCGCGTGGTGGATCGAGGGCCGTTGGAGTCGGCGCACGGCGGCACGCCTCGTGCCGGTCGTGCTGATGTCAGTGGCCGCCAGTGCCCTGGCCCTGTGGACGCAGCATCTCGAGGGAGCCAACGACACGGAATGGGTGCGCAGCTGGTCCGAGCGCGTCTCGGTCGCCGGAAGGGTCTTTGGGTTCTATCTCGGCAAGCTCCTGTGGCCGCACCCGCTGACCTTCATCTACCCCCGATGGAACGTCGACGGCACGCAGGCGGCCTCCTACCTGGCGACCGCGGGCCTTTGCGTCGTCCTTCTCGTCCCCTGGCTCAGGCAAAATGGACGAATGCGGCCGGTCTTCTTCGCCTTCGCCTACTTCCTCGCGGCCCTGCTCCCCGTGCTGGGTTTGGTCGATCAATTCTTTTTCCGATATTCCTTTGTGGGAGATCATTTCCAATATCTCGCGAGCATGGGCCCCCTTGCCCTCGCCGCGGCCGCAATGACGATGGCATTCGCTTTCCTAGGGAGGTCCGGGCTTTTCCTGAAGCCGGTTTTCTTCGGCCTCCTTCTTTCCGGCCTAGGGATCCTGACATGGCGGCAAAGCGCAAGGTACGTCGACGCGGAAACGCTCTGGAGCGCCACCGTCGCCGAAAATCCCGGCTGCTGGCTTGCCCACAACAATCTTGGCGTCATCGCGCTCCAGCAGGGACGGTTCGTGGAAGCGGCCGCCCATTTCAAGCAGGCCCTGGTTGTCGGGCCGGAGACGGCGGAGGCGGAGGCGAATCTCGGCAACGCCCTGCTGAAAATGGGCCGCCCAGCCGACGCCCTATCCGACCTGCAGCGGGCCGTCGCCATCGAGCCCGACGATGCCGGCGCCGAGGTGAATCTCGGCGAAGCGTTCCGGCAAACTGGCCGCTTCGACGAGGCTCTGGCTCATTGCCAACGCGCGGTGGAGATTGAGCCCGGATTCGCCGCAGCGCATACAAGCCTCGGCAACATGCTTCTCCAGATGAACCGATTGGAGGATGCGGCGTCCCAGTACAGCAGCACCTTGGCCATTGATCCCCGCAACATCGAGGCGCGCACCAACCTCGGCACGGTTTTCCTGCAGAAAGGACAGACGACCGACGCCATCGCCGAGTTCCAGCGGGTCCTGGAGATCGCTCCCCGCTTCGCCGCGGCGGCGGCCTACCTCGGCAACGCGCTGCTTCAGGACGGACGGACCGACGAAGCCATCGCGCAGCTCAAAAAGGCCGTGGAGATCGACCCGAATTTCGCGCGGGCACACAAGAATCTGGGCGACGCCCTTTTCAGAAAGGGACGGATCGACGAGGCCGAAGCGCAATACCGAGAGGCCGAGCGGCCGAAGTGAAATTTGCGGGTCACGGGATTGCCATTTCGCGGACCGCGGGCCATCGTCCGGACTCGACCACGCCCGGCATGAACCCCCTCCGCGTTTCCTTCGGCCCGATGCTTGCCATGACCCTCGCCGCGCTGTGCCGCGCGGATGTCCCACCGACACCCGTGACACCGAACGCATCCTCCGAGGCCGTCCAGCTGCTGCGCTTCCTCTACGACATCTCCGGCAAGCAGACCCTCATCGGCCAGCACGCGGCTCCGCTGGTTGGCCCGACGCAGCTCGCTAAGGTCTACCACACGACCCAGCACTACCCGGCGATCTTCGGCCAGGACTTCGGTTTCAGCGAGCCCGGGACTTGGGACGGTATCAACTTCCGCCAGCAACTCGTGGATGAAGCCATCAAACGCCACGAGGAGGGATTTATCATCGTCTTGATGTGGCACGCGGTGCGGCCCATCGACGACGAGCCGGTGGAGTTCAAAACCTCCGTCCAGGGCCAGCTCACGGATTCGCAGTGGCACGACCTCGTCACGCCTGGAACCGAGATCAACGAGCGCTGGAAATCGCAGGTCGACGTGATCGCGTGGCATCTCAAGCAATTGCGCGATGCCGGCGTTCCCGTGCTTTGGAGGCCCTATCACGAAATGAACGGCAAATGGTTCTGGTGGGGCAAGAGGCCGGGGGAGGACGGCTACAAGAAGCTTTACCGGATGCTCTATGACCGCCTGGTCAACTTCCACCACCTGAACAATCTCATCTGGATCTTTGGGGCCAACGAGGTCACCGAGGGCGTCGATCCTTACGCCGCCTATTTTCCCGGACGCGATGTGGTCGACGTGCTCGCAACCGACGTGTACCGCGGGACGTTCAAGCCCGACTATGACGCGCTGCTCGCCCTGGCCGCCGGAAAGCCGATTGCATTGGCGGAGGTCGGCAAGGTTCCCCCGTTGGAAATCCTGACGGGCGAGCCGCGCTGGGCCTGGTTCATGACGTGGGGGGATCTGATGGGCACGGGAAGCACGTGGGGTGATCTCCCGAAGATTCGCGCCGTCTATGAGAGCGACCGCACGCTGACGTGGGACCGGCTTCCCTGGGTTACGGACAAGCACCCCACCCTTCATTTCCCGGTCCTAAAGTAAAAAAGCTTGTCCTGAGTTTCTATGGGACAATGACATGCTGAATCGGCTCCGCAGGGGCATCCTTGGCCAGTTGTGGGCGGCGGCGAGGCGATTTAGGGTAACATAGGCGTTACGAATTTGGCAGGCCCGGACGAGCGGCAGAGGTCGCTATCCCGGAACCTTTTGGGCCGTCTTTCGTCTTAACGGAATAGTACCGAAGTTGTGATTCTGGACAAAGCATCCAAATTACGAGCAAGAACGTATACGCATCAAATCCCCCGACTTGTATTCCCCATGAAAATTCATTCCCAGATCGCCCTTTGCCTCGCCGTCCCGCTCATGATCGGCACCGCTACCCAGGCCAGAGCCGGAATCTTTTCCAACGGCACCATGGATATGATCGTAGTCGCCGAAACGTCCAACGCCCAGCAGGCTTCGTCAGGGACGCCGCTCTCCTACCTCGCATTTGACGGTGGTTATATCGAAGCGGGAGATTCGATCGCCGGCGAATCGCCCCCCTCGCCTGCGCAGGTCACCCAGGCGCTGAGCGAAGCTTTGGTGCAAAGCGGATTTCGCCAAGCGCCCGTATCCCCGGCCGCCGTGATCACCTACAACTGGGGCGTCATCAGGAGGGATCGCGAGGAAGCTCGCATGCCCTATACCATCAAGCCGAATCTAGAGGCGCGCATTGAACTGGTGGGCACCCAGGAAATGGCGGGGGAGGTCGAAAACCATCTTCTTCTGCGCAAGAAAGGTGAACTGATTTCAGATGCGGCGGCGCCGAGAATACTCGTCGGGCCGGAGGAAACGGTCCTTGAGATGGCGAGGCAGCCGCGTTATTTCGTCATCGTCTCCGCCTACGAATACCAAGGACTGCTTCGGCACGAGTCCCACCTTCTTTGGAGGGTGAAACTGAGCGCCCAGGACAAGGAAGGCTCCATGGACCAAGTGATCCCGTCGCTTCTCGCCGGGGGAGCGCCCTACTTTGGCAAGAACCTAACCGATGTAAGAACCATAACGGTTCCGCTGCGGGCGGCGCCTCAAGTCTCAGGAGCGACACAGGCATCCGCCGAATCCGGACTGCTCGACGGCCAAGTCATCCAGGCTTTGTTGAAGGGTGAGCACGAAAAGTATTCCGGGACGCCCCAGGACAACAGCCGCAGCTAAAGCGGCCTCCTTCGGATCTTGAAGCCGGACCGGGCCATGGCCTAGTCCGGCTTCTGATTTTCGGGACGCAGAGAGTTCACCAGTCATCCAAGACCGGTGTCTCGAGTATCGCGATCATCTGCGGGCCCTTGGCTGCGGGCTGGTTGTTGGGGTAGACTTCCTGCGGCCATGGGGTGGACGCATCATTCGTCGAGGGCGACAACACTGTCGTGGATCAGGGTTCCGGTATCCCTGATCCCATGAAAATGCACCTTTTAAAGCCGGGTCGGAGCGGTCGCGCCTGCGGCTCCGGCCTCGGGCTCGCAATCAGCCAACTCCTGGCGCGCCAGATTGGCGCGGACCTGGCGCTCGTTTCCACCGGGCCGGACCGTACAACGTTCCGGGTGACCTTGCCCCCTGGGTACGCCTGAATTCAAGAAGAGCGCCGGGTTGCATCGAACGTGTAATCCACTAGGTTACCCTGATGTTCGGAAGAACGCGGGTGAAGCCGAAATCCAGTGAGTTGAAAGAGAAGGCAACCAGCCTGCGCCGATACGCAGCGCCGCTGCTCGCGATCGTTGCCGCACTGCGGGTCGCACCGTCTGTGGGGCGGGTTGACATCGGCGACCTCAAGTCACTGTGTGCCGAACCCGAAAAATGAACCTGCAGCGCGAATCACCTCAATGAAAAACCTCCTGATCGTCTCCTTCCTGCTCCTGGGCAGGAGCCTCTTTGCCGACTCAATTTTGGTCTATAGCGGGAAGGAATATGCCGAAGTGCATCGGGCGGGCGGCGACGTCGCCCCACTGGATCCGGGCCGAAACGCGTTTTTTGCGGACTACGTCGCGGACCTCGGCCGCCAAGGTCCGTTTGAAAAGGCGATGGACCTGGTGAATCCCCCCACCTGGGGGAAAACCGTTAGTCCGGTCACCCATGGAACAATCCAGTTTCATCCCTCGTTTGCCCGCGGATTTGTCTGCCATCTCGCCCTCGAGAATCTGCTGCCCGACCACGCCTACATCCTCACCCTGAACGGCAACCCCGCGAAGGCGGGCAACAACCTGCTTTCCACGCCGGTGCCGGGAAACGAACAGGAGCGATACTACGATTTTCTCACCATAACGACCGACGCGCACGGCCGTTACGGCGCGAACCTCGGAATCTACCTGAAACCGGGGGAGTACGACGTCCGGTGCTATGTGAAGGATACCGCGGATTTCAAGATCGTGCTCTACCGCGATTTTTTTGAATTCATTGTGAACTAGGAATTGGCCGCCGCACTCGCTCGCCGCCCATCGACGCGAGCAGGCGGCGGATCTCCGGCCCGAACTGGCGAAGGCCCGGAGGCGGCCCGCAGTTCGCCCCTGGCCGGCCGCCACCCAGACAACACCAAAAGCCGTCAGTCGACCGCGACCTCGATCTTGGAGGCTTCAGGAAGTCCGAGCGCCACCTCGCTGGCGCGCAGTTCGCATCGCACCACCCCGCTTGCAGGATCGCGCTCGCGCACACGCACCCGGGCGCCCGGCTTCAAGCCCGTCCGCTGGATGAATTCAAGGAAGGGCGGGCTCTGGTCGAGGATCCGCTCGACCTTCAGCTGCTTTTGAAGTCCGCAGGTGGCGAGCGAGACGCCCTTGCCGCGGTCGTGCTGGGGCCGCCGGGGATTCGGGATCGGGTCGCCGTGCGGGTCCGAGGCTGGATGCCCGAGCAGCGCGTCGATGCGGGTCAGCACCCGGTCGGAAATGGCGTGCTCCAGCGCCTCGGCCTCCTCATGGACCTCTTTCCAGTCCATCTTGAGGACTTGCACGAGAAACGTCTCGATCAGCCGGTGCTTGCGCACCACCGCCAGCGCATGGGCGCGCCCGGCGGGAGTAAGGCGCACCCCCTCCCTCGGCTGGTGTTCCACCAGCCCCTGGGCCGCGAGCGATTTCACCATCGTCGTGATGGTTCCAGGCGTGACTCCGAGGGCTTCGGCGATGGCCCCCGTCGCCACATCGGTCTCGGCGTCCGACGAACGGGCGAGGATGGCCTTGAGGTAATTTTCGACCGTGCTCGTCGGCATGTTGATAAGGAAGCCCAGATGGATTTTGAGAACAAATGTATTTTGTCTTTGACGACTCAAAGTACTTATTTCTATATATCGCAATCATAAACTCTGGGCATCCACCATCACCGGAGCCGCAGACGCCCCCGGCCGACCCCGGCCAGGGGGTTTCGCTGGAGGGTTTCCATAGCAGCGTCGCCGTGCCCGCCCCCTCGGCGCGCCCATGGCGGCAATACCTCGCCTTCGCGGGTCCGGCCCTCCTGGTGAGCGTGGGCTACATGGACCCGGGCAACTGGGCGACGGATCTGCAGGCCGGGGCGCAGTTCAAATACCAGCTGCTTTGGATTGTCGGGCTTTCCAGTCTGATGGCGATCTTCCTGCAGGTCATTTCCGCCCGGCTCGGGATCAGTACGGGGAAGGATCTCGCCCAGTGCTGCCGCGATTTCCTCCCAGCCTGGACCCGCTGGCCGAACTATCTCAGCTGCGAAATCGCGATCGCCGCGTGCGACCTGGCCGAGGTGCTGGGCAGCGCGGTGGCGCTGCACCTGCTGTTTCCCCGCCTCTCGCTGCTAACGGCGGTCATCCTCACGGCTTTCGACGTGCTGGTTCTCCTGTCCCTGCAGCGTTTTGGCATGCGCCTCATCGAGTCGGTGATCGTGGTGCTGATCGGGACGATCGGGGTCTGCTATTTCATCGAGATCTTTGTGCTCCCGCAGACCCAGCCGAATTTTCCGGAGATGGCACGCTGGCTCTTCACCCCCGACCTGCCCTCGTTCCTTCACAGCCAGGATCTCGTTCTGATCGCCATCGGCATCATCGGGGCCACGGTGATGCCCCATAACCTCTATCTGCATTCGGCTCTGGTGCAGTCCCGGCAGCTTAAAAAGGACCGGCCATCGATTCGCCAGGCCGTGCGGTACAACACGATCGACACCACGGTCGCGCTCTCGGCCGCATTTCTGGTCAATGCGGCCATCCTGGTCCTGGCCGCGGTCGTGTTTTTTGGCCACGACAAGGTCACCCTTCCGTCGGGCCAGGTGATCGCGTTCTCCTCCGATTCCGACTGGATCCAGATTGCCTATGTGACCCTCGCCCCCCTGGTCGGAAAGGTCGCCGCCAGCCTCCTGTTCGCAGTCGCCCTGCTCGCCAGCGGGCAAAGCAGCACGATCACCGGCACGCTTGCCGGCCAGGTGGTGATGGAAGGCTTCATGCAGTGGAGAATCGCGCCATGGATTCGGCGGCTGATAACCCGTGTGTGCGCCATCACCCCCGCCATTATCCTCATCGCGGTCCGCGGTGACAATAGCATCACCGACTTGCTCACGTTGAGCCAGGTCGTGCTGGCGATCCAGCTGCCCTTGGCGATGTTTCCCCTGCTGGCGTTTGCCGGCTCGAGGCGACGGATGGGCGAAGGACGCATCGGCGGTTTTCTATTGGTCACCGGCTGGGCGTCCTGCCTCTTGATCACGGCTTTGGATATCTACGGACTGCCCGATGCCATCCGCGATGCCGCAAGCGTGTTCACCAGGCCTTGAGCTGAATCGGGCCTCGGCGATTTCAAGAAGCCCAGCTGGATTTTTTGCGGTCGGGTCGCCCAAGGACCTGAATCCTGGGCTACCTTGAACACCCCATGGCATTCCGAAGGGCGCCGGGGTATTCTTTCCCCTCATGAGAAACTCCATTACACACTTACTAGTGCCCGTCACGATTGCGTGTGGCGCGTTTGCCCTGCTGTCCGCCTGCTCGTCTGAAGCGGACTCGCACTTGGTGTCGGCGCCCCCTCCCGCGCCTCCGGTTGCCACCGCCAGCACCGTGATGACCACCACCACCTCCCAGTCGACGCCCGTCGTCGCGACGAATCCGACGTACGTGACCACGCAGAACGGGATGCCCGTTGTGAATACCGTTGTCGTCACCCAGGCTCCGCCGATGGCACAGCAGGAGGTCGTTCTCGCGCGGCCGTCGCCCGAGCATGTCTGGATCGCCGGTTTCTGGACGTGGAGGGATAACCAGTACGAGTGGATGGCCGGCCACTGGGAACTGCCGCCGAGGTCGGATGCCGCCTGGGTGGCGCCGCGCTGGGAGCAAGAAGGCAATTCCTACCGGTTTTACGAAGGGTATTGGAACTAGCCCCACCTAAGCCTTCAGGTCGATCGGCGGCGATCGAACTGCAAAAGTTGATGTTTACCGAAGACGGATTCGGGGTTGAAATGGGTCGATAAGCCCTTCGCTCCGATCCGTCTTCTTCCTTTTTGCGGCGCTCGTCGCGACCCGGGCGGACCTCCGGGCGCAGGGCGGACCGCCAATGATAACGGATGACCCCGGAACGCCCGGCGCCCACCATTGGGAAATCAATGTTTTGTGGACGGACATGCGCACCCCAGGGTCCACGTTGGACGGACTCCCGCTCTTGGATGCAAACTATGGGATCGGAGCCCGCCTTCAGCTCAACTACCAAGCGTCTTGGAACATTCTGAGCGACGCGGGCCAGCCCGCCCAAAGCGGCATGAGCGACTCGCAGCTCGCCGTCAAATGGCGCTTCTATGATTCGGGCGACACGGGCCTCCAGCTTTCAACGTTCCCGCGTATCACCTTCCCGAATCCTGGATCGGCTTCCGACCACCAGGGCACGGCCGACCCCGCCACGACGTATCTGCTGCCCTTTGAGGCGCGGAAGGATTTCGGCTTCCTGTCGGTGAATGTGGATTTCGGGCATACCTTCAGCTCCACCGCTGAGGACCGGGGCTGGATGGGCGGACTTTGCGTCGGGCGGGAGATTTTGAAGGGATGGGAGCTCGACGCGGAAGTGCATGTGACGGCCCTCGACCGCCTCGAACGGAGTGAGGCCGTCGTCAACGCAGGGACCCGCTATGATTTATCCGACCACGCCACGCTACTGTTAGCAATCGGCCGGGACACGCGCGATTCGTTGGGACCGCGCGTCTCGCTCATGACGTCTGTCGGCGTTCAACTGCGCCTCTAGCAGGCGTGCTTCTCGGACGGAGCGATCAAGGCGGTGCCTTCCCGACCACCCGGATGCGGATCGGAGTCGTCTGGCCGACATTGTCCAGCATTGAGGCGCCGGCGTTTGCGAAGGCGGCACTCGCGGCCAGCAAAGACAGGATGACAATGGGGCGGATGGGGATCATGGGGGTTTGACGGGGGCGCCGCGCTCGCCAGATGACGAACGGCGGCCTCCAAGGATGGACCCGGTCCGCTCGGAAATCAAGAGGCGGACGCCCCGCCCATGGCCGCGGCTATTGGCCTGCGGCCGCAACTGCCTTTGCGATTCGTTTCGAAAGCGCCGGTCCGTCGGGAATCGGCGAGGAACAGGCCCCGTTCGCGCAGAGGTACGCGGCCGAATTGGGGAGGTCAGGAAAGATCGATTCTCCCCGAGGAGGCGGCCCCTCGCGCCGATCCCACCACTCGACCAGCTTGTTCGACGTGGAAGCGCGGAGCGCAGCGGTGAACAGCGCCTGGGCCACCGGATCGTCCTTCCGGCCGACCACGGTGACGTGCAGCGGCTCGTTGCGGAATTCGTCGCCCGCGAGCAGGAGGCCGCCGGTGTAGGCGCCCCGATCCCTCACGATATCCGGGGACAGCGCCCACCTGAGCGAGGATTCCGCCAGGGCGCGGTCGGCCGGGCGGCCGCTCGCCCGACCGAGCAGCGTCGCAAACCGGGCCAATCCGATCGATTCGTCGAATTCAGGCTGCGGTTTCGGAAAGGAGGCCGTCGTCGTGTCGGAGGTCGCAAGACCGGGCTCGGATCCCCTCGCAAAATGCGCGGCGATGAAGTCGGACGCGCCCTCGGCGCGCGTAAGCCACGACGCGTCTCCGGTCGACTGGTGCAACGCAAGAAAGGCCGAGCCCATGGCGAGCGAATCGCCCAGGAACGGACCGGCCGCATCGACCTCGTCGTGGCGGAATCCGCCGCCCGGAAGCGAACGGTGCGCGCTCACCCATTCGGCCGCACGGACGCCGTCCTTGAGCGGCGCGGGGTCGCCGGTCGCGTCCGATAGCGCGCAGAGGGCGGAAATCGCCCAACCGTTCTCCCGCGCGTAGCGGTGCGTGTCGATGCGCGGGATTCCGCGGGACCTGCGTTCGGCGTCGTTGAGCAGGAAATAGTCGGCCGAATGCTGCCCCGGGATGAGGTCGGCGTCCTGACTGGTGTAAAACGCCCCGTCGGCACTTTCCAGGAAGCCCTTCAGGTAGCGTCCGATGCCGGCCGCCGCGTCCTGATAGCCCCAGTTGGGCCATTGCTCGGAGGCCAGGGCATAGATCCGGAGATCGTCGGTCTGCACGGTCATGATCTTCTCAAAATGGGGGTGAAGCCAGTCCCCGGCGGCCGAATATTGATAGACGCCCCCCCAGACCGGATCGAAGATCTGGCGCTGCAACCGCAGCATGTCGCGGGCGACCGCGGCCGCCTCGAGGTCCCCGCGGGACGCGGCCCTGAGGCAATATTCGACATTGTCGGGGTCCATGTACTTGTGGTCCCCGCCCCATCCCCCGACCTCGCGGCTGTATCCCGCGAGCAGCCTCGCCTTCATCTGGGCGGTGAGGGCGTCGTCCGGATGGACGTCCGTCGGAAATTGGTGCCCCTCCTCCGATGTGACGGAGGGACCCGGCGAGGGATCGTCGATGATGGCCTGGAGCATGGACGCCATTTCCGCGGGGTCGAGGTAGCCGCGCCGGCGCACGATTTCGCTTCCGTCGGCGGCAAACACAATGGTCGCCGGCCAGCCGTAGTCCTCGTAGCGGTTGGCGAGGTCGGGTCGGGAATCCTGGTCGACGCGCACCGCGACATAGCGGGACTCCATGAGCGAGATCACCTTCGGGTCGCGGTAGGTGGTCACGTCCATCACGTGGCACCAGTGGCACCAGACGGCCTCGAGGTCCATGATCACGAACTTGTGCTCCCGCTTTGCCGTCGCGAACGCCGAGTCGGACCAGGGCTGCCATGCGATGGCCTCGGCCGCGCCCGCTCTCACGGCTGCAAACCCGATCAGGGCGGCTGCGAGCAGTCGGCGATGCATCCCCCCATTACAAGCCGGACTCCTGCGGGGATGCAATCTTGGGATCGGCAGCTTCAGTGAAAGTCGTGCGACGCCTGCACGGGCAGCCCAACGTCGGGCATCCCGACGATTTCCTCAGCCATGATATGGATCACGCCCTTTTCGTTCTGCAGGCGGCCGGTGATGAGGAGCGCGGGCTCGAGATTGATGACGAGCCGCGCCTCCTCGAACAGCCGCGGCCGGACGATCGCGTTCGCCAGCCCGGTCTCGTCCTCCAGGGTGATGAAGCAGAATCCCTTCGCCGTCCCGGGCCGCTGGCGCGTGATGACCGAGCCGCAGATCTTAACCCGCTCCCCCGCCCGGGCGTCCTTGAGCTCCCCGGCGGGGCGGACGCCCGGCAGCATGGGGCGCGCGAGCCTCATCGGGTGCGCGCCGGTCGTGAGCGCCAGGTGCCTGTAGTCGGCCTGCAGCCGCTCGATGAGCGTCATCCGCTCGAGGGGCGAGAGCGCCTCCTCGCCGGTCTCCGGGGCCTGCTGAAACAGGGTGTCGCCGGCGTGGAAGGCCTCGACGCGCCACAATGCGGACCGCCGGTGATCGGCAAGTCCATTGAGCGCCCCGGCGCCGGCCAGGATCCGGCGCTCGGCCGGGCTGAACTGCGTCCGCCCCATGAAATCGGCCAGCGATGCGAACGGCCGCTCGCCGCGCGCGGCGAGCATGGATGTCAGCGCCGGGCTCCGGACTCCCTGCAGGGTCGCCATGCCCAGCCGGATCGTGGTGTCCGAGTCCACGCGGCATTTCTCGCCGGAGGACTGCACGCAGACCGGCAAAAAGGTGACGCCGCGGCGCCGGCCGTCCTGGACGAGGCTCGCCGCCGAATAGAACCCCATCGGCTGGCAGTTGAGGAGGGCGGCATAGAATGCGGCCGGCCGGTTCACCTTGAGCCACGCGCTCGCGTACACGAGCAGCGCAAAGCTGATCGCATGCGACTCGGGAAACCCGTAGAGCGCAAACGACGCGAGGGATTTGATCAGGTAGTCCACGGCCGGCTCGCTCACCCCGTGGTTCCGGAATGCGACGGTGAGCCGCTCCTTCATCCGGTCGAGCCGCTCCTGGGAGCGGGTGAATCCGATCGCACGGCGGAGCTCATCCGCCTCGGCCGCGCTGAAGCCCCCGAGTTCCATCGCGAGCCGCAGGATCTGCTCCTGGAAAAGCACGACCCCGAGCGTCCGCTCCAGGATGGGCCTCGCCCGCTCGTCGGGGTAGGTCACCGGCTCCTCCCCCGCCCGCCGCTTGAGGTAGGGATTCACGGCGTCCCCCTGGATCGGTCCCGGACGGATGATCGCGACCTCGATCGCCAGGTCGTAGAAATTCTGCGGCTTCATCCGCGGCAGGGTCGACATCTGCGCCCGGCTCTCCACCTGGAAGACCCCGATGGTGTCGGCCTCCTGCATCAGCTTGAACACGGCCGGGTCGTCCTTGGGAAGGCGCGCCAGGTCGACCGGCTGTCCGCGCTGGGCGCAGATCTCAACCGCATCCTGGAGGGCGGCCATCATCCCAAGCCCGAGCAGGTCGATCTTGAGCAGCCCCATGTCCTCGATGTCGTTCTTGTCCCATTGCAGGACGGAGCGCCCCGGCATCCGCGCATTCTCCAGCGGCACGAATGAGTCGAGGCCCTCCGAGCTGAGCACCATCCCGCCCGAGTGCTGCCCCAGGTGGCGGGGCAGCCCGCGCACGCGCCGGCACGTGTCGAGGAGCGCTAGCAGCCTCGGATGCTCATGGGAGATCCCCGCCATCCGCAGCTGCTCCCCCAGCCCAAGGGTCTGCGGCAGGTCGCCCCCGTGGAAGAGGCTAGAAAAGCGGTCCAGCGCGTCGTCCGGAAACCCGAGCACCTTGCCCACCTCGCGCATCGTGCTCCGCCCCCGGTAGGTGATGACGTTGGCCGTCATCGCGGCGCCCCGGCGGCCGTATCGCCGGTACACCTCCTGGATCAGCTCCTCCCGCCGGTCGCCGCTGGGCAGGTCGAGGTCGATGTCGGGCCAGTCCGTGCGGCCCTCCGATAGGAACCGCTCGAAGAGCAGCTTGCTCTCGATCGGGTCGACGGCCGTGATCCCGAGCGCGTAGCACACCGCGCTGTTGGCGGCGCTCCCCCGCCCCTGGACGAGGGATCCGCGGTCGCGCGCGAACGAGCAGAGGTCCCAGACGATCAGGAAGTAGCCGCTGAAGCCGAGCTTTGCGATGAGCGCCAGCTCGCGGTCGAGCTGGCGCCGCACCTCGCCCACCACGCTGCCGTAGCGCTGCTGCCCCCCGAAGTAGGTCATTTTTTTAAGGAACGAATCCTGCGACTCGCCCGCGGGAACCGGGTGGTCGGGAAAGCGGTATCCCAGGCTTGCGAGCGTGAAGCCGAGCTGCTCCGCCAGCCTGCCCGTGTTGGCAACCGCCTCAGGCAGGTCCGCGAACAGCCCCTCCATCCCCTTCGCATCCTTCAGGTGGCGCTCGCGGTTGGGGGCAAGCCGCCGGCCCGCCGCGTCGAGCGTCGTGTGATGGCGCAGGCAGGTGAACACGTCGAGGACGCTGCAGCTCTCCGGTGCCGCGTAGAGGACACCGTTGGTGGCGAGCAGCGGCAGCCGCGTCGCCCGCGCCCAGTCGACCAGGAACCGGTTCCAGCGCTCCTCGCCGGGAATCCGGTGGCGCTGGATTTCGACATGGAGCCGGTCCCGGCCGAAGATCCCGACAAGCCTCTCGCCGGCATCGGCCCCGGCCGCCGGCCCGCGCTCGAGCCAGGCGCGCCGCACGGGACCCTCCTCGTCGCCGGTGAGGGCGACCAGTCCCGCGGCCGCCTCCGCGAGCTCGTGCCAGGCCACGCGACCCTTCCCCTTTTCCGCCCTCAGGTGCGCCGTGGTCAGCAGGCGGCATAGCCCCCGGTAGCCCTCTCGCGTCGAGACCAGGACTGGCACGACACTTTTGTCCTCCATCGTCAGTTCGCATCCCACCAGGGCCCGCACGCCGGCCTCCTTTCCGGACATGTGAAGCCGGACGGCGCCATAGACGCCGTCGCGGTCGCACAGCGCCAGGGCCGGCATTCCCAGGCGCGCGGCCTCGGCGATCAGGGCTTCCGGGAGCGAACCGGCGCGCAAGAATGAGAACGCGCTGCGCGCATGGAGTTCGACATACGGCATGGGGACCCCTCGCTGCCCGGGCTAGTCCAGCATCCCCTCGACGCACCAGCCGTCCCGCCCGCATGCAAGCTGGTAAATGCCCCCGCCGGCCAGCTCGACCTGCCAGGTCTCGACGGCCCACGCCTCGGGCTTCCACCAATCGCCCGCGACGCGCCAGGGGCCGAGCGCGGCGCGCACGCGTCCCTCCAGCCGCCCCCCTTCCAGCCACGCCGGCGGCCCCGCCTCGCAGAGGACGCGCACCGGCCACGGCGGGCGGAATCGGCGGAGCGTGGGTCCGCCCGGCGCGTGCACCGGCGCGTCCGCGGGAGGGCCCACGGCCTCGCCGGGCTTTTCCATGACAAACGCGTCCGGCCGGTGGGTGTCGACGGTCGCGGGCGTGCCGACCCGGTCGTCGCCGACGATCGCGGCGATGCGCGCGAGGTTCTCCCAGAAGGAGGCCGGATCGCGCAGGCCCGTGTCGAACAGGCCCTCCTGTTTTTGCGCGGGCCGCG
>Ga0182018_10002907_pt1 | contig 16247 bp, 15 predicted proteins | sample 812P2MmetaG_FD_120490 | JGI IMG/M metagenome (GOLD analysis project Ga0182018, IMG submission 120490) | Permafrost microbial communities from Stordalen Mire, Sweden - 812P2M metaG | ecosystem: Environmental > Terrestrial > Soil > Wetlands > Permafrost | place: Sweden: Stordalen | collected... | reverse complement strand
GTATGCCGCCTCTGCCGACGCCAACGTCGAGTTGATGGGCGCGCTCGTCTGGCTGCGCAACCGGAGCCGCGACCTGATCCGCAACAACCCGTACGCGGCGCGCGCCATCGAGGAGTTGGCCGGCAATGTGGTGGGGACCGGCATCGTTCCGAAGGCCAAGACCGGCGCAACCCCTATCGACGCGATCATCGACGCCGAGTGGCCGTACTTCTCCGACCAGTGCGACGAGCCGCAGCGTCTCGACTTCTATGGCATGCAGACACTCGCGGTCCGGACGATGGGGGAGAGCGGCGAAGCCATCGTCCGGTTCCGGCCGCGCCTCGTGGACTCCGGCCTGCGCATACCGCTGCAGCTTCAGATGCTCGAAGCCGACTTCCTGGACCAAGCCCGAACGATGGGCTTGGTCAACGGCCACGTGATGGAGGGCGTGCAGTTCGACATGGACGGCCACCGCGTAGCGTACTGGCTTTTCAGCTATCACCCGGGCGGCGTGCTAATCCTCAACCCGCGCGGCGGCATCATCAGCCAGCCCGTTCCCGCGGACCAGATCATGCACGTCTATCGCGTCCTCCGGCCCGGCCAAGTGCGCGGCGTGCCGTGGCTGGCGCCGGTGATGATGGCACTCCGAGATCTGGACGACTACTGCGACGCCGAGCGCGTACGGAAGAAGGTCGAGGCGTGCGTTGCAGCCTTCGTTACGCAACCCGAAGGCGTCGACGGCGACCCCGTGGGCTTTGCCGGGACCGATCCGTTCAGCGGGCATCCCGTCGAAAGCTTCCAGCCGGGCATGGTCGAGTATCTGAAGCCGGGACAGGACATCAAATTCAACAATCCGCCTCCGGCCGGCGGCTACCGCGAATATAAGATGACCGAGTTGCAGGGGATCATGGCCGGCATCGGGCTGCCCTACGAACTCGGCACCGGCGATATGTCGCAGGTGAACTATTCGTCCTGGCGCGGCGGGATGCTGGGCTTCCGGAACACCATTGAAAACTACCGGTGGCTTACGTTGATGCCACTGTTCTGCATGCCGGTGTGGCGGCGGTTCATCGACACGCTCGTTCTGTTGGGCAAAATTCCCCTGGCGGCGGTGAACAATCCGAAGATCAACCTGAAGCAGGTTCAATGGACCTCGCCGCGGTTCGAGTCGGTCGATCCGGTGAAGGACGCCGAGTCGGTTTTGAAAGACGTCCGCATGGGCCGGAAGCCGTGGTTCGAGGCGGTGCTGGAAAACGGATACGATCCGACGACGCAACTCCAGCAGATCGCTTTGTTCAACAAGCTGGTGGACAAATACGAGATCATCCTGGACGTCGATCCGCGTAACGTTACTCTACGCGGCCAGGAGCAACCGGCCAATACCGAGGAGCGCACACCCACCAGTAAGCCCGGCGGAGGCGGGTCCGGCAGCCAAGGACTTGGGATTTGCGAGTTGTCGGACGAGGACCTCGCGATGGTACAGGAGCTTCTGGTAGCGGGCATCTCGCGCGTTGGGACCAACTGGCAGTCCACTACGCGACTCTACCGGGGCTAAATCGAACCGCAAAAAGGAGAGGACCAGGATGGACAGCAAACCGGATGTAATCACCGGTCTGGAGGAACAGCCCGGCCAAGCGACCATCGCGGCGCTGGCGGAGGATCCGCCGGCAACTACGGCAACGACCGCAACTACCACGACGACCGAACCAACGACGACCACCGTGACGGAGATTCATCGCGAGGTGACTGCAAGCGGCGATGCGCCTGCTGGCGCCAAAGAGACGTCGGAGATTGTGGAGATAATCGCCGACGCCCGAACGAAGCCTGCCGTAGGCGCGGCCGGCGGCTGCCAGTCCGAAGTCTTCGCCGCCGACGCGCAGGTGGTGCCCAGCACCGCGAACGCGGACGACGGCACCATCGACGTGGTCTGGTATAGCGGCGCGATGGTCCCAAGGATCGACCGCTCTACCGGCGAGCCGTACATGCTCAAGCTGGACATGGCGGGCGCCCGTCTCGACCGGTTGAATGCCGGAGCGCCGGTCTTCGACACGCATTTCTCGGGCGACGATTTCAAGTCCCTCATGGCCGGCAAGGTCGGCACGCGGGCCCAGGTCGGCGTTGTCCAGCGCGCGTGGCCGAACGGTCCGAAGGGAATGGCGACCCTCAAATTCGATCTGGGCGATCCGGACGGCGCGGAGATGTTCCGCAAGGCCTCGACCGGGATCCTCCAGAATCTCAGCTTCGGCACGTTCATTTACAAGCGTGAGAAGACCGACATGCAGACGGAGGGTATGCCGGAGGGAAAAGCTCCGTACTTGAACAACCAGGAGATCGGGATGTTCAAGGCGACCGATTGGGAACCGTTCGAGATCTCGCCGTGTACGGTGCCGGCGGATTTCAATACGTGTTTTCTGAGCGCGCAACCGAACGGGGAGATCGCAATCTTCGGCGCGCCGGACGCTGCAGTGATCGAAGTACTTCGGGCAATCAGCCCGCAAAAGGAGAAACCTGCAATGACTGAAACGACGCAGCAGGGCACGGCTGTGGATGCCCGAGTTGTGAACGAACAAGCGTTGGCCGCCGCACGCGAAGAGGCGGTCACTCAAGAACGTAAACGGGTCAGCGATATCGAAACGCTGGGCACCATTCAAGGCGTCGAAAAGGCCTTCGTTACCGAGCTCGTTGCGAAGGGCGTGTCGGCGGCCGATGCGGGGACGCAGATCCTCAACAAGCTGGCCGCGGATGCGGCGAGGCGCAAGATCGTTAACCACGGTCCGGGGACGGGCGGCGGAACCGACGCGATACAGAAGCGGTTGGACTGCATGCAGTCCGCTCTGCTGCTGCGCGCCGATAGCCGGTTCTTCCTGCATCGGCAACCGCTGTCTGGCGCCTTCCTGTCCGGTTGCGGTGAACCGCAGCATCGTGAGGCCGAGGAAAAGGCGCGCGAGTATCGCAATTTCAAGCTGATCGATATGGCGAAGGACTACCTGCAACTTCGCGGTATCGACACGCGCGGTTGGGATAGCACCCGGGTTGCGGAATTGGCGCTGCGGGCACCGTCCCGCAACGTGGAATATTTCGAGGGCGGCGCGGAGTCGACCTCGGACTTCCCGGCGATCCTGGCCAATGTCGCCAACAAGACCCTGCGCCAGGGCTATGAAGCCTATCCGCGCACGTTCCAGCCTTTCTCCCGCCAGATGACGGCAGAGGATTTCAAGCCCGTCAACCGGGTGATGTTGGCGGATGCGCCGGTGCTCCAGAAGCTTAATGAAAAGGGTGAGTACCACCGCGCGCAGCTCACCGACAACAACATCACGTATCAGCTCGCCACCTATGGCGAGATCGTGGCGCTGACCCGCAAGGTCATCATCAACGACGACCTCCAGGCGTTCACCCGCGTTCCGGCGCTGCTGGGCGTGGCTGCTGCACGGTTGGAGTCTGACACTGTGTGGGCGATCATCACGTCCAACCCGATTGCCCAGTATGCGGGCGACGCCGCTCAGACCGCGCTGTTCGCGGCTGGCCACAACAACCTGCTCTCCGGTGCTGGGAGCAGCCTCAACCCCGCTGTAAACGGTGGCACTCCGGCGGGCGATGGTGCATTGTCCGCACTCGGCAGCGGACGGCAGAATTTGCGTATGCAGAAGGGACCGCAGGGGACCCCCCTGAATCTGGTTCCGCGTTTCATCGCGGTGCCGACGGCGCTGGAAACCTTCATGCTTCAGGTCGTGTATCCCATCAACATCGCCTCCGCTACTCCTGGCGGGGTGGTCCCGGAGTGGGTGCGCGGTCTCATTCCCGTGGTCGAGCCCCGTCTCGACGCCAACAGCGCGACCGCGTGGTATCTGATCGCGGACCCGGCGCAGGTGGACACAATCGAATACTGCTACCTCGAGGGCCAGCAAGGTGTTTACATCGAGACCAAGCAAGGCTTCGAGATCGACGGCGTGGAAATTAAGGCGCGCATGGACTTCGGCGCGGCGGCCATCGACTATCGCGGCATGCAGAAAAACGCCGGCGCGTAGGAAGCTGCAGCGCGCGGCCAACGAGCTCAACCAAAGCCGGGTCCTCATCTGGTCCCGGCACAAACCAGAGGAGAGGAAGTCGATGAACAATTACGTCCAGCAAGGGAAGACGCTCACAGTGATCGCGCCCTACAGCGTGAATTCGGGTGGCGGTGTGGAGGTCGTCGGTACGGGCTACCTGTTCGGGGTCGCCGTCAACACGCAGGTCACGGGCGACAACATGGAGATCCAAGTCGAGGGCGTCTTCGACCTAGCCAAAGACGCCAGCACGTTCGCGAACGGCGATTACGTGTATTGGGACAACGTCAACCACGTAGCTACCTCCATCAACACCGACAAGAAGATCGGCGTGGCCGTGCTGATGCAAGCGAGCGGCGCGAACGCTCCGGGTGGCGTGGCCGGCGATCCGACCGTTCGTGTGCGGTTGAATTCCGCGTTCTAGAACTCGGGGCGGCGCAAGTCGCCGCTTCCTTTTGACCTATGTCCGGATGGCCCACCATTAGCGCGAACGCGAATCGCATCATGCAGAACAGGTTCGGCGAACCGGTGGTGTACCAACCGATGCAAGCGGGCGCGCCGGCCAGCGCGTCGGTTCCTCTTACTGCCATCAGGTGTACCCGCGAGCGGATGGAGGCAGGTGCGGTAGCGAGCGTGGAAGAGATCGAAGTGAACCCTGTAGACCTGCCTGAGGCGCCGCCGCAGCGTGGCGACACGGTCACTGCTTGGGGGGCGACATTCACCGTCACGACCGTGCGCCAGCCCGACCCGTACGGCATGGTCCATTTGACGCTGACGATGCAACCGTAATGATCAATCCCAAGACCATGCTGGCCGAGTGGGTGACCGCTCTTCAAGCACTGCCGAACCTTATGAAAGCGATAGGCGGCGCTGCCAGCTCGGTCCAATTCTATTCGGAAAACGCTACGGTCTTCGGGCAGTCCACGCAGAACAACGTTCGCCTGGCGGTCCTGGGAATGCCGCCGGGATCGATCATGGTCGTCTGGCACGGTACTGCGCCGGGCCGACTGGGCAACGCCCTCGTATTCGTGCATGAGTTCGCGCTTTACCTGCGCGCGCCGGAGACGCCCAGCGTCGGCTACGAGGACCTCTACAACTGGATTGTCAACGACATTCCGGAGGGCGGCACGCTCCAGATGCTGCACCTTCCGGTCGACCCCAGCTGCGAGCCGATGGATTTCTATCTGCCGTCAGCCCGGCGCAACACTATCGTGGTCAGCGCGGACGGTGCCACGTTCGAGTACTTCGAGGTGGCGGTCCGGTTGATCGAAGCTACCAACCCATAAAAAGCCGGTTGTCCCGGAGTTGAGGCCAAGAGATGCAAGACGTTCCGATGGTATTTATGCAGTCCCCGCAAAGCGATGAAATCCGGGAGGTCCAGGCAACCACCGCTATACTTGGGCCCCTCATGTCACAAGGCTGGCATCAGGTGCCCGCACCGGCAACAGTAGCGCAACCCGAAACTGCGGAGACGAAGGAGGCCAACTAAACCATGGCGAACATCAATGAACTGATTGAGGGCTGGAGCTTCGGCAAACAGGCCGCGGTCGTTACGCCGCCTGCTGCGGCGATTATTACGCCGCAGACCGCGGCCAAGATGTGGCGGTTGACGAACCTCAACACGAAGCCCTGGGCGAAGGTGCCGGTGAACGAGGACGACCGGGCTGAAATCGGCAAGGGTCACGAGTTCCCTACGGCGCTGTTCAAGTCGCACTACAACATGCCGACCTTCGAGATTTCGAAGTACGCCTCGTCGGAGTTCCTGGCGTGGGTACTGTCGTTCTCGCTGGGCAACGTGACGCTCGTCGGCACCGGATCTCCATACACCTACACGGTCGTACCGGCGCTGGGCGCGACCAATCCGACCGGCCTTGAGTTGCCGTACTTCACGTACGTCCAGCAGATCCGGCCTGGCGGATCTGCAATCCTCGACGAGATGCTGATCGGTTGCGCTATCAAGAGCTGGAAGCTGGCAATCAAGAATTCTCCCGGCCGCGCCAGCGCGATGCTGTCGTGCGAGTGCGTGGCTACCGGTCAGTACACCTCGCCCAGTGGCATCACCCTGCCGGCGGTAACGCAACCGCACGAGTTCAACGCCAGCATGGTCAGTGCGTTGACCATCAACGGCATCAACTACCTGACCGGCGGCAGCGGTATGCAGTTCGTGTCGCTCGACGCCTCCTGGGAGAACAACTTCCGGCCCGGCTTCTTCCCCGGTTCCGGAGCGCAGGACGGCTACCAGATTCAAGGCCGCTTCGAGTGGGGCGACCGAACGTTCGCCTGCCAGTTCGTGGTGCGCGTGCAGAACGGTTCGATGGAATACGCGAACCTCATCAATCAAACCACCGGCACCGCGACCGTCACATTCACGCGCGACGCCAACAACACTTTCACGATGGCCATCCAGCAGATGGGATTCAACGTGGTCGAGTTGTCGAACACCGACGGCATCGCCACTCTCCAGGTGACAGGCGTCCAGTTGTACAACGCGACCAACGGTCTGGTCACGATGTCGGTGACTTCGCCGCAGGGCGGCATCTGCCAGTAAAGGAAAACGACGATGCTGATTCTACTGATCATCTTGCTTTTGTTGTTCGGCGGCGGAGGTGGGTATTACCGGTGGGGCGGGGGCGGCTTGATCTGGACTGTCCTTGTCATCCTCCTGCTGGCCTACTTGTTCGGTGGATTCTTCGGCGGTGGACCTTACTTCCATCGCTGGTGAACTCCGCGCGGCATCGTCGATGGCAGTCCTGATCGATAAAACACTCTATGGAACAACAGACCAGCAAGCCAATGTTTGACGCATCGAAGCCTATCGTCGTGCCGATCCTGTCGGGCGGGGAAAAGCGATGCGAGGTGCGTTTTCCAACCGACGAGGAATGGTGCTTCTGGGCGCGGGCCCAACGCACCATTCGCCATTTCCTCGGGCGCGGGAAGTCGCAAAGCGAAGACATCGATCTTCCGAAAATCAACGCGGAGTTATTCCGGAAGATCCGCATCGACCAGGAGGGTCCCGAGTTCGACGACGCCGAAACCGGTATGGTTATCGGTCGCGTCGAGCGTTGTCAGGTGGCCGATATCGAGCGCGAGGGCGTCAACTACCGGATCGCAATGAGGGTCCCCGGTGCGCGCGTGACGCACGTCTTGCGGATGCCGACCGCCAAGGAGATGCAGGATCACGAGAAGGCGTCCACCAGCGTCGTGGCCGCCAGGCGCTCGGTCGAGACGCGGGCGTTCCTCGAACCCAGCGGCGCACTCTACGACAAGCTGCACGTGTCGCACGACGGTTATGCCGGCGACGTGCCCATCGTTCACAAATCCGCGGCGGTGTCCGAAGTGATCGCGCAACTGGCCATCGAGGCAGACGACGACCCGGAATAGCGCAGCCCGACTCTCCGGAGGGGCCGGGCTTGCGATTCCTGATCCGCTCGGCGTGCCGCCAGGGATCGGCGTGCGGACGCGATGAAGACTGCGCGGACCGGGTGTTCCGATGCCGGCAGTGCGGTTACTCTTCTCCGGACGAGTTGGATGCCTGCCCGCAGTGCAACGCGGGCTGGAAGGCCATCGACGTCAGCCACGGGCCCAACTGCCCGAGGCACCTGCTCGACGAGGCTATGGACACGCCGAACGGCCTCCTGGTCCGGCGGTGCTTCCGGCTTCTCAACGCCAGAACGCTCGGGTTGACCCTCACGCTCAGCGACATCACGGAGGAGGAGTTCCGCGTGATGGAGTTGATCGATAGCGAGCAGAAAGAATACGTCGCGGCAGAGGACCGCGATGTGAAGAGCTTCCAGGAGTTGCTGATCAGGAAATTATCGCGACGATAGGAAACCGGTGAATCGAAGGCGCTCAACGAGTTCGATCCATGACCGTACGCAGGATGCTGTTGATGCGGGTCGAGTAACCCTTGCCATATTGCATCAGCCAGTCGTAAACTTCCCGGTCGATGCGAGCGGCCACTAAAACCTTCGGAGTGCGGCGGAATTGCGCCAGTTGCTCGTTGGTCAGAGGAGGGATGTCCGAGTAGTCGATGCCGGAATCGTCTCCGGCGGCCTGCCGCTTTGCGATCCGGGACAGGGCGCCTTTCTGTTTCTTACCCACCGGCTTGCTGAATATAGATTCGGCGCTCACGCTTATTAGCTTCGCGGGCCGAGATGATGCGGATGGTTTCTTCTTCGCCATGTTCAGTCTCCATGCGATATACGTGGACTACCAACAGAACTGCCTTCTCTACGGCGCCAATAGCGTGCCATCGCTGCTCGCCATCAACGATTCGGTCTTTGCGGAACGTTGCGAGGGAATCGTTGAAGACCAGGGCGGCGGTCTCAAACGAAATGTCGTGCTTCTGCTGGTTGACCCGGTTCTTTTGGTCGTCCCATTCAAATCGCATCGTTATACACATTGTATAACACCTCCTAAAGACAGACGAAGTCCATGCCTCGCTTCCAGACAGTCGTTCGGCGCGCCCGCTTCGTGTACTCCCCGTTCACGCTACAGGAGATGCAGGGCTTTGCGCAGTTGCTCGCGGACACGATCCGCAAGCGCATCCAGAGTGGCCAGAACATTTACGATCAGGCGGCGACGCCCCTGAAGCCCGCGCAGGCCGGACGCCGCGGCTATCCGGATTACAAGGCGGCGCATGGCCTCCAACCGATCCGCGACTGGACATGGACCGGGCACACGATGCGCTGTCTCAAGGTACTTACGGCGACCGAAAACCGCGCGGTGATTGGCTTCCTAGACGAGGCTTTGCCCGGTCGAAGCCAGACAGCTTCGCAACTTGCTTTCTGGAACAACCAGACGGAGCGGATGTGGGGCGTGTCGCCGGCAGATCGAGACAAGGTGATTCCGCTGATTTACAACTACCGTCCGGTGGTGACGCTGCAGCAGGTCCAAGGGGCGGGCAGCACAGGGTCGACGTTCCGATCCTTTCAGAGCTTCGGTTCCACGTATTTCGGTTCCATGCGGCAGGCGGGATTTGAGCAGTACATCGGTGCGAAGGCAGCTTAGAAAATGGGCGACCAAGCTGAACGTGTAGTTCTTGAAGCCGAGGACCAAGTCAGTCCGGTGGTGAATCAGGCCAACAGCAGCCTGGACAGCTTCGAGAAGAAAGCGACGACCGCGCACGACAAGGTGGTCCGGATCACGGACCAGACCAGGACCAGTGTGCAGCGTCTCATTTCCTCGCTTGAGAAGCAGGCAGACACGTTCGGGAAGACCGGCGTGGATCGGCTTATCTCCCAGCGCGACCAACTCCTCCAGCGGTACGCCAGGGAGCCGCAGGCTATCGACGCCATCACGCGGTCGTACGAAAAGATGATCGCGATTGAGGAAAAGTCCGCGCGCGATGCACTGGCCGTCAAGGCTGCAAAAGAGGCAGAGGAGGCTCTCCAGAAGCAATCGGTGGCCATCGAAGCGTTCGGCCAGCGAGTCAGCCAATCTATGGAGAACCCGCTCCAGGGCGCCAGGGGCGCGATCTCGTCCGTCCTTACGGCTCTCGGTCCTTTCGGCGTGGCGGTCGCTTCCGGCGCTGCCGTGCTCGGTGCAGTGGCGCTGTCCGCGTTCGAGGCTGCGAAGAGCCTCGGCGAGTATGGAACGCACGTCAAGGATGCGGAGTTGCGCACCGGGTTGGCCGCGAAAGAGGTCGGGCAGTTCGGGTTCGCGGCGCGCGCGGTCGGTCAGGACATTTCGATTGTCGAACGTCTCATGCGCGGCCTCTCGCAGGCCGCCGACGACAACTCAAAGGAGGGTGAGAAGGCGCGGACAACTCTGCGCGGGATGGGTATCGATCTGCACACCGCCGCCGGAGAGATGAAACCCACGTCCGAAATCCTGGTTGAGATTTCCGAGGGTTTGAACAAGCTCCCCGAAGGCCTCCAGCGGGACGCGGCGGCCATGGACCTGTTCAAGCGGGTCGGCGTAGAGGCGATTCCGTTCATGACGGAGCTTAACGACAACCTGCGCATCGCCCACGACGAGGGCTTCGGGCCGACCGAGGACGACATCCGGCGGTTCACCGAGTACCAGCGTGAAGTGACCGTGCTCGAAACCAAGTGGGACTCGCTGGTCCGCAAGTTCAAAGAGGGGCTGGTCATCACCGTGTCGTACGTCGGCCAGGGCGTCGACTGGTTCCTCAAGAACGTTGCCGCGCCCAGTAGCGAGGAAGAGCACGCTGGCGAGGAGCATCAGCGGCAAGACCAGGATGCCGTCCGTGCGGCGGGCGGTGCGGGCGCGAAGATGTCGATCTCTGCCCATCGGCAGGCGATGGCAGATATGGACCGGCGCGCGCCGGACATCATGAAGAACAGCGACGCCACTCTACAGCAGATCGCGGATCTGCGCAGCCAACAGCAGCAGTTGGTGGGCGATTTTGGTCTGCTACAGGCTCTGGCGCCCACCAAGGAGGAGCAGGCCAAGGCGCAAGGCGCAACCCAGATCCAAGGCCAGATCAAACAGTTGCAGCAGATGTTGAACGATGCAGAGGCGGCCACCAGACGGACGGATTTGCACGGCGGCAAAGAGGAGACGGATCGGTTGCGAGCGCGGTTCTTCGGTACGCACGAGGGCATGGAGAAGGCCTACGCCGATGCCAAGAAGGACGTTGAGCGGTTGCAGAAAGAACTGTTCGAACCGGACAGGCCGTTGACGAGGGCGCAGGCGCAGGATCTTGGCCACCAACTCCAGAGCGCGCAAACCGACGAGGAGCGACGCAAGGCGGCATTGGACGCGACCGCACATGGCGGGGAGGCACTTAAGGAGTTTCGCCGCCAGGCGGCAGAGTTTGAGAAGAAGGGCGATGAAGCAGAGCTCGACGCAATCGGAAAGATCTTCTACCAGCGGGACCAGCTTCTAAAGCAGGCAGTGCTAGTGAAAGCGTCGGAAGCGGAGATCGCCGCGATTCGCAAGGCTGCCGACGAGCAGGCTGGAAAGATCCGCACCGCGGAGACCGCGAAGTTCGATGCGGACTGGCGGAAATTCGAGGAGTATGCGCAGCAGGAGCAGGCCAAACGTTTGATGAAGAACGTGGCGAGTCTCGGCCCGTCGAAAGAGGAGATGAAGGAGTGGGAGGACTGGTTCCGCGCTCAGGACCAAGTCGCATCGATCAACCTCGAATCGCAGAAAGACCTGCTCACCCGGGAGGCCAGCCACGCCCAGAAGATGGTGGGGTTCAGCGGCGCCGAAGGCATGGACGCGGTCCGCGAGACATATCAGATCCGGATCGATCTCGCCAAACAACTCGCCGAGGTGGAAGCGGAACGGATTCTGAAAGAGACCACGGGCTCAGAGCAGTTGGTCGCCGGCGCCCGGGCGATGAAGGCACTCAATAAAGAAGTCGCCGACGCGCAGGAAGAGGCTGTGCTCAAGCAGCTTGAAATTCAGAAGCAGCAGATGGACTCGCTCAAAAAGGAAAGCGAGGGTCTGTGGAACACGCTGCTTATGCATCCCACCAAGTTCCCGAAGGAACTCGCCAGTACGATTCACGAGGCAGTGATTAAGCCGGTAGCGGAAGGCATGGCGTCGATGACCGCCAACGTTTTGCACCCGGCGATCTTCGGCGCGGACGGGGGCGGCGGGCTGGCCGGCATTTTCCAGGGGATCTTCGGCGGGAGTAAGCAGGCAGACCCAATCAAAATATCGACGGACCAGAACACCACCGCGACGATTCTGAACTCGGCGCACGTGGCGGCGCTCACCGCGGTGCTTGCCGGTGCGATGGGGATGACCGCTCCGGCGGTGGCCGCGCCTACAGGCATCGCCGGCCTGGCGGGTGTCTCTGTGCCCAGCATCTCGGTGCCTGCGCGGATGGCTACGGTGACGATGACCGGCGGCGGTGGCGACGGCGCTGCCGTGCCGGAGGCCAGCCCGACGTTCATAATCGATGGCGGCGGTGGCGCGCCTGCTGGCGTCGGCGGTGTGCCGTCCGGTGGCGGCGCACCGGAGGGCGGGTACAGCACGTCTGCGCTCTCGAACCTGCCGATGCTAAACCGTGGGAGTCCACTCTCCCAATTGGCGCCTGCTCTGAGCGGCAAGCCGGCATTCCCAGGACTGTCTCAACTTGAAAGTTCGGTCTGGAACACCAAGGCGTACCACGGTCTTCCCATCGACCAGACGACGTTCGCCGGCCAAGCCGCCAGCAGCGGCTTGGCTGTGGCCACCTCGCCCATGGCTACCGCTGCCGGGATGATGCTCGCGACCAGTGGTTTGATGGGAAAGCAGATGGGAAGCTGGGGCGGCGTCGGCATGGGCACGGCTGGCGGCGCTCTGCTCGGTGCGGGCTTCGGGATGCAATACGGCGGCCCCATGGGCGCGGTCCTCGGCGCGGGCATTGGTGCGGTCGCCGGACTCGGGATCGGCATCGGCGAGAAGCTGGCCGGCATCGAGTCGCCGCAGGTGAAGGCGCACAACGACATCAAGCAGATTTACGGTGTCGATATCCCCCAGAACAGCGGCACCATCAAGCAGGTCGTAAGCATCGCGCAGTCGGAGTTCGGCAACGACATCGCGGTGGCCGTGCGGTCGCCCAAGGTACGCCAACTGGTGATGCTCTATTCCGAGGCCACCGGCCAGAAGATGCCCCTCTCCGCGTCGACGCCGTATGCCGGGTCGCTCGTCGAGCAGGGCGGCAACCTGTACCAGCAGGCCAGCTTTCAGAACAACGCGTGGCACTCGTACGTATCGGATCTGCCCACGCTCGGAGGCATCGGCGGGTCCACATTCCCGACGACTCCGGGACCGAACACGACACCGTCTGGCAGCACGTACGTGTCGCTCAACATTAACGGTCAACCGATCACTTCGGACTTCGTGGCCGATCAATCCATGGCGGCGCAGAACGCCAGCTATGGCCGCACCCAGCAGTCGGCCAATCTCCAGGTACCAGGTTTGATGGTGGCGTAGATCCGATGCCTGGCAATCTCCAACCCGCCGCACTGGATGGTGTCATGCCGTTTTCGCTTTGCACCGCGTTCACCGAGGCGCGCGAGTACCCCCAGTTCCAGAACCAGTATCACGATGGGACGATCCAGCGGTCGCAGCTTGCGCAGACTTCGCGTCGAACGTTCCGGCTCAGCAAGCGCTTGAGCGCGTCGTCGCTTTCCGCTTTGTACAACTTTTGGGTGTCCAAGAATGGCGGCCTTATCCCGTTCGCCTTCTACAATCCGTTTGACGTAGCCGCTGGCCTGCAGATCGGCAGCAACTACGATCCCACGGGCAACGAAACGCGGGGCCGCGTCACCGTCGTGTTCCGCGGCAACTGGGTGCAGTCGACGGATGTAGCGCGGACAAACGCCCCGACATTGGAAATCACAGAAGTAGCTTGACAATTAGTCCATCCCAAGAACTCGAAAGCGCCGTCGCGGCGAGCACCGCCAGGCGTTTCAGACCCGGCAGTTGGGTGCTATACTCTAGCCGATAAACCGACTCAATGAATCTATTCAGCAGATTCTTCAAGGGAAAGGCAGCTGCCTCCGGCCCGACGCCCCTCCATGAAGCCACAGAGAAGGGCAGTTGCGATGAAGCCCGCCTACTCTTGAAGAAAAGAGCAGAGATCAATGCCCTGGACGCTCAAGGTTGCACACCGCTCTTCCGTGCTGTCACAAAGGGACACGCTGCGATGGTCCGATTGCTATTGGACGGGGGCGCGGACCTCAACATTGCGGTTTCCCAGCGGTCCACGCTACACCAAACCGCAATGACGGGAAATGCCGAGATCGCGGAACTGCTGCTTGCGAAAGGAGCAGACTTCGACGTCCGAGACGAAACAGGTCAACCCCCGTTGTTTGATGCAATCAGCTGGCGCAGAGTGCGTCTGTTCACTTCACACACACCTATTGACGTCGCAGAGGTGCTTGTGAGGAGGGGTGCTGACGTGAACGCAAGAGACCTCCACCAAAACACACCGCTGCATGAAACCATCCATTCAAAGTGCAACCTTGAAGCATTGGGCTTGCTGCTTTCGAGCGGAGCTGATGTGAATGCGGTGAACCTCTATGGGGAAACACCCTTACATTTGGCAGCATACTATTGTCAGCCAGCAGCCGTGAAGATATTGCTTGAGCACGGCGCGCAGGTGGACACGACGGATAAGGCAGGGCGCACCCCATTCTCTCGTGGGGCAGACTGTGAAGCCTTCACTTCAGGGAACGACCCAGACCCGCGTTACCATTGCGAGGTATTGAATCGGCTCATTGACGCCAAAGCCGACATAGCCTCCCTCCATGGTGCAGTAGCTCTCGTTCGGCTGGCAGGGCGCGGGCTAAGGGAAGCAGTTGAACTGCTCCTTAGTCGCGGTGTCGACGTGAATGCAGCAACGCCCAGCGGGGAGCGAGCGTTAGCCGCAGCCTCACAGTACGGCCACCTGGATGTCGTCGGACTATTACTTGATCGAGGGGCAGCTGCCGATGCCGCTGATAATGAGGGACAGACGGCACGGGATCGTGCGGCGAGAAACGGGTATAGCCAAGTTGTCAAGCTTCTACTCAGCAAGGCCGCAATAGGGGCTAAGCTGGAAGCGCGTATCAGCCTCTACGACGCGGCCGCTGCCGGTGCAGTCTCTACCGTCCAAGAGCTCCTTGCCGCTGGTGCGAATCCGAATGGCCTTAACCAGCATGGTTTTGCACCGCTCGCCGCTGCGGCTTGGTGTGCACGTGATGACATTGCGAGAATTCTCCTGGCACACGGGGCGAACGTCGAGGCGGCAGGACATGGTTATACGGCACTATTCTGTGTGGTCAGCGCGGATTTTCGGCGGACAAATGTCCCCTTGGCTGCAGGCAGTGCCCGTGAACAGCGCCTTCCTGTGGAAGCGGTCAAGAGGACTGTTGACCTCCTGTTACAAGCAGGAGCAAACCCGAACGCAGTGCACGACAACATGTGCGCATTATCGATGGCAGCTGTTTGGTGCTCAGAATCCGTGGTGGCGAGTTTGTTACGGGCTGGAGCTAACCCCAGCATGAGGCCCGCACACGGCCGCACTGCACTCGAATGGGCGATAAAGGAAAATCGCTTGGATATCGCAAATCTCCTCAGAACATCGGGAGCGCAAGAATGACAAAACCAGTTTGACCCCGCGAACAGCTTCCAACCTTTGCGTTTGTTTTGAAATTCATTGAACGCGACTCAAGTTGCGTTCATCATCCCTTTCAGCATGTCCGACACCATCGGCCGCATCGCCGTCCCCACGGTGCTGAACTCCGGCCAGACATTCCCGCTCACCACGCAGTACCCAGTCGGCTTCTCCGTCGAACGGTCGGTGGTTGTCCAGCGCTTCGGCAGCAGGGACGCCAAGCAGGAGCAGCGCTTCTATAGCGGCATCGGACCTCGGAAGTTCCGGTTCTCGCGCGGCAATCTCGGCTGGACGGAGGCGCGCGAACTGAGATCGTTCTGGGAGTCGATGCAGGGCCCATCGGAGGCGTTCACTTACAACGTGCCCAACCCGGACGGGACTACAAGCTCTGTCCTGGTGACCTTCGAGGAGACGCCGATCTCCTTCAACTACCTGCGCAACGCTTGTCAGACCGGTTTTAATCTGATCGAGGTCGTCGATCCGACGGCGGCACCGACGTACGCGGTGGTCGCCGCGCCCTGCATGCGCTTCCCCTCGACGGCGCTCTCGACCGCGCTGCTCTCCGAAGTCCAGGAGATGATTCCGCTCATTCACATCCGCGTGCGCGAAACCGCCGTGCCGGACATCTGGCTTTCCGACCGGCGCGTGACGCTCACGGACGCTGCGAGCGGTGCCGTGGCCGCTGCGCTCGGGTGGGCATCCAGTTCGCAACTCTACCTGCCGCGCATTACCGGGATCGGCGAGCCTGGCTCCGACGTCCTCGTCTCCCAGGACATCAAGGGATCGTCCGACACCGTGCGATTCGCGTTCGGCAATGCCGACCGCACGATGACGGACCTCGTCAACGACACCGATCTGAAATACGCGGAGATCGACTTCTGCGCGTACCACGTCAACTCCGGACTCCTGATTCAAATCTGGAAGGGCGTCATTCAGAACTATGCGAGCGACGGCACGCCGAACTTCCCGGTGGTCTGCTCCGACGGCTTCTTCCAGATCATGAATCAGTATCCGGAGAAGCAGGCCAGCCGCCAGTGCTGGAAGACCTACAACGACGGCGTCTACTGCCTCTGGGCTACCAAGGGCGCGAGCGCGGCGGCGGTCAGTGCGGCAGGAGGTGATCCGGCTAGTTGCGACTATTACCTCGAATCGGCGAACGG
>Ga0182018_10002906_pt1 | contig 16250 bp, 9 predicted proteins | sample 812P2MmetaG_FD_120490 | JGI IMG/M metagenome (GOLD analysis project Ga0182018, IMG submission 120490) | Permafrost microbial communities from Stordalen Mire, Sweden - 812P2M metaG | ecosystem: Environmental > Terrestrial > Soil > Wetlands > Permafrost | place: Sweden: Stordalen | collected... | reverse complement strand
TCTTATTGAGATTCCCTTGAATCACCCGTTCCAGGAAATCGACTCGCCCTTTTCGCCAGGAGTCTACCTGCGCGAACGCCAATAGGCCCATTCCACAGAGCACGTCGATTGCGCTGACGTACTGTTGACGAGCCAAAGCCGCTTCCGCAGCGCGATGAACCCGACTTTCGAGCTTCGATTGATTCGGATGCATACCTCTGTCCCGGTAATGCGATCAAGAACCACCTTCAAGCACATGTTGCCCGCACCTGCCAGGTCCCGACGCACTCCAATCATGGTGAATCCTGTCTACGCCAAGATAAACGATGCAGGGTCAGCTGGTGACAATGACGTTTGCTCGTTTCGACGACGTTGAGCACGGCGAAGAATCTTCGAAGGTTAGTTGGCCTCAAGAGGAGCGTCCTTTCATCCTTCTGCGTTGACATCCACCTCGGTCTTCAGGCCGGGGTGGATGTCGCGCAGGCAAGACAGAAATTCGCCCTGGCCTCAGCAACATACTCTATCTAATGCGCCGTCTGGCTCCGTCACTTCCATTCGGGCAAATGGCGAAGATGATGCACACTGCGAGTTGATTCGCCGCGGAGCAGGGCCGGTTGGTAGGGTGAAGTCGGCATGTGACAAGGTTTCCTCGAGGGTTGACCTTGTTCAGGCCTGAATCAGTGAGCTCCATGAAGCGTGGTGTCACTTGGCAAAACTGGGCAACTCGCAAACTGACGGGGAATTGCTCGCGCCTCCGGAATGCTGCCAGCCTGGCAACGTTTGCACATTCCCCAAAAGGAGTATTGCTCGCTCCAATGCAAAAGCACTACCTGTTGTATACGGAGAAGTGTCGAAAGGTTCGGTCTAAGGGTGCGTCTCTGCAGAATTCATAATGAGCATTCTCAAGCAGCGTGTTCTGGTCGCCCGGGCGGCGATACTGATAATGGCAACGTGCGGGTTGGTTACCGGCTATCTGTTGGGCCGCGTCCTTGCGCTTCAGCTGGCTGAAAACGGACTCGATCAGTACGCCAAGCGCACCTTAGTGCGGGATGATGCATCGTTTCTCGAAGCTAGTAACCTGCTTTCTGTCCTGAAGGATTCGCAGTATCCCTTCTGTTCGGACGCCGAAATCGCCTATTTCCGAGAGTTGATTTTTCGCTCGGAATACCTGCGAGATGCCGGGCGCATCCAGGGCGGGAAGATCGACTGCTCAACGACTGCCGGTCATCTGGTGCGGCCCATTGGGCGATTTACGCCGAATTCTCCCAAGGAAGATGGCCTCATCCCCTACAGCAATCTCGTGCCGATTCGCGATGCAAGCCTGAAGAGGGCTGGACTGCAACTTGGCACCGCCTACGTTGTCTTTGGGTCGCATATGCCCGTCGACGTTGGTCCCTTTCCAATGCATCTCACTTTACCCCTGAAGGAACCAGCCCGCCAGCAATCAGACGTTACGACGGGCGTAACCCCTGGGAGCGTCGGGCCCGATCAGACCACCGACGGAAAGGTCCACCTTGGAGACACGCTCTATGCGACGCGGTGCTCCACAACCCACTCCGACTGCGTAACGGCCTCCGCGTCGGTATCGGACGCATTGCATGGCGAAGTCGAGGCGATCGCTGGAAGCACTGTTGTCGGAGGCCTGATTGGCATATTCTTTGGAATAGCGTTCTCATCCATGTACAGCCGCAGCCGCGACCTCTGTCAGCAGCTTCACCGCGCAGTCGAGCGAGACAAACTCCGGGTGGTATATCAGCCGATCGTGAGCATGGCCAGTGGACAAATCGTTGGAGCAGAGGCGTTATCGCGCTGGAACGATGAGGACGGGAATCCGGTTGGACCTGAAGTCTTCATCAAGATCGCCGAGGAGCACGGCTTTATCGGAACCATCACGAAGGCGGTGGTGCAGCACTGCTTGCGTGACTTCGCAGAAACGATTCGCAAACATCCGGGCTTCCGTCTCAGCGTAAACGTGTCTGCGGCGGACCTTACCAGTCCCAGCTTTCTACCCATGCTGGATGACTCTCTTAAGCGTGCAAAGGTGACGTCAAGGAGCCTGGTAATTGAGATCACCGAAAGGTCTACCGCCGAGGGTGAAGTGGCCATGGAGGCGATCCGCAGCCTGCGGCGGGCGGGACACAGCATCCATATCGACGACTTCGGCACCGGTCATTCGAACCTGGACAAGTTGCTTTATCTTTTTGCCGACACGATCAAGATTGACAAGGCCTTTACAAGGGTCATCGGCACGGATTCGGTCACCGTAGCCATTCTTCCGCAGATCCTGGCCATGGCGAAATCGCTGGGTCTTGACGTGGTAGTGGAAGGGGTTGAAACCGAGTACCAGGCCGATTATTTCACCCCGGCTACTGAAAAAATGTACGGCCAAGGTTGGCTATACGGCCACCCTGTCCCGGCCGAGGAATTTCTTGGCGTCTTGGCCCAAAGCTTGCACAGAGGGCTCGCTCCTTCGGATCTGCCTGCCACCCGAACTGCGAATGCGGGCGGCTTGCACATCGTTGGCGCCTGAATCGTTTTAAGCGCGCTTTTCACTCTCATCTCGCTCTAGAGAGGGTGGGCGTCAAACAAGCCGGAGCCGCCTTCTTCCTCGCGCGCTCAAATCGACGCGCGAGGAAGCTGACATTTTGCGCGTAAAGCTCACACAGCAGCTGATTGAAGCTTTAAGACAGATGCAAAAACAATACAATCACTCAGAGCTGTGAACTATGACGCCTTGGAGCCAGCTCCCAGAATTTGGCTCCGGGAATACCCGGACCGGTGTCACTTGGCAATAACTGCCGAATACAACGGTTTCGGCCACTCGGTACAACGGTTATGAAGCCAGCCAATACAGTCCCGCTCCATCCACCCAGTGCATAGCGCTGAACCACTCCCGCTATCCTGGGTTTTCTGTCATGCGGACGATCCATCGCGAGGTTTAGTTGCTTAACGAGGAAGCTTCCTGGAAATCGGCCTGAGGCCGTCAAGCGCGCCTCGGCGGGCGGTCAGAAAGTGCTAACCCAATATATCAACATTTGACTTCATGAATCGACACTACATTATTGATACACATAGCCTTAGATGGCATTGTAGGACAATCGCTCGCGCACATTTCAAGTGCGGCAGACTCCGCAATCCGCCTATGTTGCTCAACCAGTCCTATGAGATGGCGACAACTCGGAGGCTGCGCCGATCTCGGGCTACGAGGGCGTGAAGAGGCCATCCGCTTTCGGACGGCCTCTGTCAAACTCAAACTCTCCAGCGGCTCGGCTTTGGCTTTGCGTTCCCAGTCGCCTAAACCGCAGCGCGTACTATCGCTCTACCCCAGATGTTGCGCCGTTTTAAAGCCTGAAGATTCCGCCAAGCACAGGACGAGTCACAACTCGGCGTCCGTTGCTTGTGACCATCACCGGAGCCGGAGCCACAACGGCCGTCCTCACCTCATTGCCGTCATCGACAACCACAATCTGCAGAGTGAGAGTCGGACTACCCAATGAGGACAAAGTCATGGTGCCGGTGCAATCAGGGTTGATGGAGTAGTTCCCTGAGCCTGCCCTGTCGGGAGCGGTAAAGCCGGTCACGGATCCGTGGATGTTATCTATCTGGGTCAAATTCCCATTGCCATCGAAATGGGTCATGGCTGTTCCAATAACCGTCTCGATCGCTGCACCCGGGGTTGGAGCCGATGGTCTGGTTCCCGTCAAAGTAAATCCATAGTCGCCCTTCAGAGAGGCGTTCGTACAGGTTGTCTGGGGAGCATCTTGCGCACAGGCGGCAGTTGCCGCCAAAAGCAGAATCATCATCGCGGTCTTCATTGAGGTACCTCCTTCATGTAGGTTGTTCGCTTTCATCAATTCCGCCAATAGACCGCGTCCGCAGAAGCTCTGGAGATTTCCTGTAGGATTATGTCGTTGATTTCGAGGTATTTCTCTAACTGTCCCATAGTAGAATTGGCCTGTCGTGGTATTGAAATTCGACCGCTACGAGCTCGATTCGGCTGCCTACCAGTTGCGCAGGCGCGGAACGCCGGTCCGGCTGGAGCGGTTACCTATGGAGCTGCTGCTGCTGCTTGTGGAGCGGCGCGGCGCTCTGGTCACGCGGGAAGAGATCGCCTCGCAGCTCTGGGCCCCGAACCTTTTCCACGACCTTGACAACGGGATACACACCGCGGTTCGAAAGGTTCGTCAGGCCCTCAATGACTCCGCTGAGCGGCCGACGTTTGTTCAGACTGTTTCCGGCAAAGGCTACCGCTTCGTGGCCCCGGTCACTATCGTGACCGACCGGCCGCCCTCATCCGCAAACCGGAGCATCGCGGTCGCAGTGCTGCCATTTGAAAATCTCACTGGGGATGCGAGTCAGGAGTATTTGAGTGATGGTCTGACGGAAGAAACCATCGCCGCTCTTGGCAACCTGGCCCCCGGATGGTTGACCGTCATCGCGCGGACGTCAGTGATGCGCTACAAACGCACCAGGAAAACAGTCGGGGAAATCGCAAGCGAACTCGGAGTCGATTATCTCCTTGAGAGCACATTCCGGCGCGATGAAAGGGCGGTTCGCATCACATCAAGACTGGTTCGCGCCCGCGACCAGACGCAGGTGTGGAGCGGAAACTACGATCGCGATTGGCAATTTGTTCTGCAACTTCAGGAAGAGCTTGGAAAGGCCATTGCGCAGCACGTGGAGTTCAGGTTCACGGCAGAACGCTCGATCTCTCATACCCGCCAAACAACCGCCGATCCTGATGCTTATGATCTGTACCTTCGCGGAAAACATTACTGGAATCAGATCCGGCCAACCGCCCTTCGCCGCGCCATTGAGTGCTTCGAGGAGGCTGTTTCAAAAGACCCTTCGTTTGCGCTCGCATGGTCGGGGCTGGCCGACACTTACGCGGTGCTGCCCGTCACCAGCGACGGTGATCCTGCCGAATTCTGGTCCAGGGCCCGGCACGCGGCCGACGAAGCGATGCGGCTGCAGGGCAAGCTAGCCGAATCCTGCGCATCTTCAGGTGCCGTTAGCTTCTGGCTCGATTGGGATTGGAGCCGCGCTGAGCAGGAACTGCGAGGCGCGGTCTTGCTCAATCCGAGTTGTGTGTCGGGATACCGTTATCTGGCGCACGTTCTGTCCAATTCTGGACGACATAGCGAAGCGCTTGCGGTTATGGCAAAGGCATGCCGGGTTGATCCGCTGTCACCTGCCTTGCATGCCATTTCAGGGCAATTGTTTTTCCAGGCGAGGCGGTTCGAAGAGGCAGAAGACCGGGCGCGGCACTCACTCGCACTCAACACCGATTTCTGGCTTGCGCACCTCATCCTCGGCAAAGTCTGTGAGCAGACGCATAGAGCCGCAGCAGCGCTGACCGAATTCGATACTGCTTTTCGCCTTTCCGAAGGTAACACTGAGGCGCTATCGCTCAAGGGCTATACGATGGCGCAAATGGGCCGGCGCACTGAAGCGGAGCAGGTGATGCGCACGTTGCTCGAAACCGCCCGAACGCGATTTGTGCCGCCGTACAATGTCGCGTTGCTCTGTGCCGGGCTGGGTGATTCGGGTACCGCATATGAGTGGCTCGAAAAGGCTCGGCTTATTCGCGACGTTCACATGGTATTCCTCACAGTCGAACCAAAGTGGGACACATTCCGGCGCCAGCCTTCATTTCAATCGCTGATGCAACGTTGCGGTCTCCCGGAGTTTGAGTCCAGCAGCCGCCTGCAATCGCCGTCTCCGAATAGCCGCGCTTCGAAAACTGTTCGGCGTTAAGCTGTTTCCCCTCAAATGTCACAGATCGGAGAGTTAGCAGCTCAACGAGGTTGATCGAGAAGGCAGCCAGATCGGTGTAGGCTCCGCATGATGATGATGCGCTCATCATCATGCTTGAAGGGGCAGCGAACTCCTCCGAAGGGGTCTACTTCGGATAGGTGACGTAGAGTCGGCTTTCATGCGCTTTCTTCGACGATTCGGTATTGTTCCGGGCGAGTGCTAACGACAACCGCCCACTCGGCAGTGTCGTTCCAGTAAACACCCTACACGGCCAAGAACTCGCAACGGCCCAAAGATTGATTGTCAGTTGGCGAAAACTGGGCTTAACACCTGTTGAGGGCAGAACAGGTGCACTCAGAGCCAGGCATCCGCGCTGTTACCGCCTTCATTCCTGAACCCTGTGGCGTTTCCGAAGGCCGCTCCGAAGTCTCGAAGTGACTCTTCCATGAGGTGAAGCGGGAAGCTGTTTGCTGTTGTTGATCAGTGTGCCAGCAAACCGGCCCTGAACTAATTCCAGGCCCAAAGCAGGTTATGTCATTGCTGAATTACCTGGTCAAGTCCGTGCAGACCATCGGCCATGGCGGCACCCTCTCCTTTTTCGAGGCTCTCAAACAAGGCGACCCACGATTCGCGACCCGTCTCAAATGCAGGCGAATTGGCCAGATAGTGACGCGTGCCACCCAAGACCCAGCCTGTGTTCTCCAACTGAGCAGCTTTTAGCACGAGCACCTGCGCGGTCTGTTGCGCGGCGGCCTTGTTTCCGGATCCCCATTGGCAGCCGAATTTCATGGCGTCACGGATCAATGTCATGGAGATAACGGGGTCCGTGAAGGTTGCGTCGTCGATGGCGGCAGCTCGCTTTTGGCAGTCCTCGAAACGGCCGGTTGTCAGATCCGCTTGCAGCATCGCGAGCTGGGCATCGGGCGAAGCATCCAGCTTGAGCCAGCGCCCGGTCAGCTCATAGGCCCGTTCGTATTGATATAGGTGATCCTGGTAAACGGACACCGCATCTTGAAGGAATCCGGCGTTGTCAGGAAAGGCCTCCAGACAAGCCTCGAAGTCTTTGGAGGCGCCTGAAAAGTCGCCCCGATCAACCTGAACGTTGCCCAGATTGTCTGTTATCTTTGCCCAGCCCAGGGGGTTATCCGCCCTGGTGTAAATCTCGAGAGCCGCGCTGTAGGCCGCGACAGCCTGGGCAAGCAATTCTGTAGCATGAGCCTCGTCGTCCTGGTGCGCTTGAGCCATGAGCGTAGTCCCCAGATTGTTCTGCGTTGCTGCCCAGTCCTGGGGCATGTCCGCCTTGGTCCTCACTTGCAGCACGCTCCGGTAAACAAGCACAGCCTGGGCCAGCAGGTTCGCGGCTTGCTCCCCGCTTGCCTCGTTCGCCTGATCGAAGAGAGCGATCCCCAGATTATTCTGTGCCAACGCCCAGGCCACCGGCAGGTCTGCCTTGGTGTCCACTTCCAGCGCCGCCCGGTAGGCACCGACAGCCTGCGAGAACAGATTTGTCGCTTGCTCCCCATCGCTCCGCTCTCCTAGATTTGCGAGTACGAAGCCCAGATTGTTCTGCGTCATTGCCCAGCCCTGAGGCAGGTTTTCCCTGGTTCTGACTTGAAGAGCCGCCCGATAGGCCAACGCCGCCTTGGCAAGCAGATCCGTTGCCGTCACCCCATTGCTCCGCTCCCCCTGGTCTGAAAGGGCGTTCCCCAGATTGTTCTGCACCCGGGCCCAGTCCTGGGGCATATCCGCCTGTGTATAAACCTCGAGTGCAGCCCGGTTGGCCTCTACCGCATGCGCAAACAACTCGAGTGCCTGCGCTCCGCTGCTCCGTTCTCCCTGATCTGTGAGTGCGATGCCGAGATTGCTCTGTGTTTGCGCCCAGTTGCGGGGGTCGCTTGCCTTGGTTTGAACTTCCAGTGCCGCTCGATCGGCCTGCACTGCCTGGGCAAACAATTCGGTTGACTGAGCTCCTGCTATCCGCTCGCCCTGCTCCATCAGAACGGCGGCCAAATTGCTGTTCGCCGCAGCCCACTGCTGAGGCTGATCCCCCTTGGTGCTGACCTCCAGGACTGCCCTGAAGGCTTGCACGGCCTGGCCTATCAGAGAGGTTCCCTGTTCACCGCTGCTCTGCGCACCCTGAGTCATGAGGGCGAGACCAAGATTGTTCTGGATCGCCGCCCAGTCCTGAGGCCCCTTCGCCTTCGTATCCACTTCCAGTGCCAACCTGAAGGTTTTCACTGCACGGGCCAACAAATCATTCGCCTGCTTTCCCGTGCTGCGAATCCCCAGGTTCAGCAGAGCAAATGCCAGCTTGTTCTGGGTCGATTCCCAGTCCGGCCGATCCGCTGGAGCGGACAATTCCTCCAGCAGACTCCCATAGTCATTGATCGATTGGTTCAACAATGCCGAGCTGACACCTGCTTCGCCAACTTCGCCTTCAACTCTTCGCGCGTCGGCTAGATTGCTCACCGTGTCCAGCCAGATTTCGCGGTAGGCCGCGTCGTCTGGAAGCGCTTGATGTTCCGTGGCTGCCTGTTCGCGCACGCCTTCAAGAACCACGGTTGCCTGGTGATACTGGGAGCTCATCTGGTACGCATTGGCGCTCTGATATTCGCTTTCGACGTATTTCAGGAATTCTCGTCTCGCGGCATCAAGGGCTCTCTTCTGGCTTTCTTTGAATGCGTTGAGTTGGCCGGCGGCGACCTGATGAAACATGGGAGCGGCAACTTCATAATGGTTGAGCGCCAACTCCGCCAGAGCATTCTCACTCGCCGTAGCTTGGTCCTTGCGCTTCTGAATGCTTTCCGCCCATTGCCGAACCTGCTTGTCGACATCCGCGGTTTCGAATCCGTTTGCCCTGGCCCACTCCGTCATGGATGCCGTCAGGCCGTCCGGCTTCTGGGTTCGTGCCGCAGCCACTTCATCCTTGAGGGCTCGAATCTGCTGGGTCTTGTTGCGGTTCTGGATGGACAGCCGTTGCAGCATCGCCTCGATCTGCGGCGGCCCCAGCAGAAGAATGGAGCCCTTCGGGAGCAGCTTGACGGTAATGTTGCCGGGCAGCCCGTTCAATTGGCCGTCCGCGGGTTCGAAGACGACCAACTCGCTGGTGCCGGTGATTTCGACGCGAAGATCGCCGCGCTGGGCGGCTTCAGGGGAGACAAGGAGCAGGGCCTGGCCGGAGCGATTGGTGGCGTCGCGGGCATCGACCACCTTTTCAGAGCCTGCAACGAAGCTCAACGACACCCGCACACCCGGAACGGGTAGGGATGGGTCCGTGTGGGCATTGACAACGACTACCGTTAGCTCGCGTTGCTGCGGCGAGCCCTGTGGCGAGGCGCCGGGAGCCGCGAAACACAATCCGAGCGCCAGCATTTGTAGCTTGCGCAAGCGGCCCCCTTCAACAATTGATGGATAGAGCATTTATCGCTGGAAATTGTGAGTGTTGTCTTTGTATCACATAGATAACATTATTGGCGCGTAGCAATTTGTGCCGGCTTTGGAAGTAATACTGCGAGGTCGGCACGTGACAAGTTTTCCTCGAGCGGTGACCTTGTCCAGGCCTGGATCAGTGAGATCGATGAAGCGTGGTGTCACTTGGCGATAACTGGGCAACTCACAAACTGACGTGGAATTGGTCGCGTCACCGGAATGCTGTGAACTTGGCAATATTACCTAATAGTACTTCCGAGCGGCTTCCGAGTCGGCGGCCGGATTAGCGATGATTCGGCACACGCCTCTTTCCAAGAATTCCCCCTAAGTCGAGGGTCTTTGCAACTCGGCGTACTCTGTTCTGGCCTGTTTCAGGATCGGAACGTCTGAGTCGGCATCTCTCCAAAGTGTGAGGAAGTCCTGATAGGCCGCTTTTGCTTTGGCCTTTTCCCCCGCTTTCGCCAACGCCCTTCCTAGTTCCAGGCGCGCTCGAGGCCCGACAGGGTCGGCGAACAAGAGGCCCGGCCGATCGAGGATTCTTTGAAATTCGGCTGCTGCTTCGATGGGTTTATCCAAGGCCATGTATGCTTCGCCACGCACATAGGCGGGATACAAGGTCCCAAAGAATGCAAAGAATGCGCAGCCCGTTACCCCGTCCTCAAAGGGGCCAGGGATTTGCAACCGTTCGATTGCTTGTGCAGGATCGCCACGGGAGAGCGCGAGAAGCCCATGGAGCGTGGGCAGATAGTTGTATCGAACCGACGTGTCCTCTGGAAAGCGCTTCTCCAGATCTTTCGCGAGGGTCTGGGCTCGCTGACCATCTCCCGAAACAGCGAAAGCAAACGCAGCAGCGTATTCCACGTCCCGGCCGTTGGAAAGCGCAAGGGCTTCGGCCGCGGTTCGCCTTGCAGCTGCGACATCGCCGAAGAAGGCCTCCCATACAGCGACGGCGGCTTCATAGGTCGCCCCCCGCTCTTGTTGGCCTGATTGTTTTGCCAATTCCGAGGCCCGCGCTGACATTATTCTTGCGTGGCCCAATTGACCGGCGCGTGCGAGTACGAGGGCTTGGGAATGGGTCATCCAGTCTTCCGCTCCGGGCATTCCTGCAGCCAGCGTCACCTCGCGGTTCATTCCCACTGTGTCACCCTTCAACAGAGCAATGTGATAACGCAAGAGCAAGAGCTCTGGAAAATCAACGTTTCGATGCGGAGCACGCTGCATTGCCTTCTCAGCCTCGGCAAGCGAGCCCAGGTAAGTGTATGTATAAGCGAGATTGACGTGTCCAGGGATGAAGTCGGGATCGAGGTCGATCGCTTTCCGGGCATCTTCGATCGATCGCATATACTGCCCCAATCCTTGGGTAATGAATCCCGATCCTAATCCGCGAGGTGCTGCGTCACGTGGGTAAATTTGTTCCCATTGGTCCAAGTTTTCCAAAGCCTTCTCCAGGTTTCCCGTAACCTGTCTTTCGTAGAGCGTAGTTATAAACAACTTCTCCCGCTCACTAGTGCGATCACGAAGTCGATAGGCCTCGGTCGTGCTGGCCGTCGACAGAACGGTCTCGCCCATATTGCTATAGAAGATCCCGAGCTGTGCGTGCGCCGTGGCAAAATTGGGATCGATTTCGACTGCGCGCTTCAGATATGGCAAACCGGCCGACCAACTGGTTGAGAACCCAATCTTCTCCCCCGTGCTAAAGGCCTTCCAAGCTTCGAACGATGGGGTCGTGGCTTCCGCCAGCGGAGTCGAATACTCTTCCACGGACTTGCCCGACTCGCCGACGCGAGTTCTAAACTTGACTGCGATCTGACTCAAGGCGTTGAGCACATCCTCCTTTCTCGCCGCTTGTACCTGTTCTTCATCCAAGACATCGCCAGTGCGGCAGTTTTTCGCACGAAGCCCGACCACGTACTGGCTGCCAAGGCTCATGATCGAACCTTCCAGGACGGCTGCACTTCCCGTGCGTTCGCAGATTTCTCGGGCAACACTCGGGGTGAGTGGTGTGTCCGCGGGCCGGCCCATCAATTGAAGTGTCTGCCGGATGCGATCATCGGAGATGAGGCTGAGGAAGGGAGACTGTTCCAGTTGCACATCCATACCTTGTCGCAACGTCCCTTCAAAGGCAGGGTCGCCGGTGGAATTGGCGAAGTCGGCCAGCACCACAGTATCTTTCGCGGTGAATACACTCGGAGAATGTCGCATCAGCCGGAATGCACCAAAAGCGATTGCAAGCGAGAGCACAACGATCGTTGAAATCAGGCCCCAGGATCTGCTCTGCTCAACATGCACCTGGGCCGTGGAATGGCTCATTGAAACAAGGTCGATTTCCCGCTCCGGAATGGCGAGCACATCGGTAGCCAAGCGATACCCGTGACCGGGGACAGTAACGATGTATCGATGGTCTTTCGGCCCCTCACCGAGTGCTTTGCGCAACATGAAGATGGTTCGGCTGAGGTTGGCCTCCTCAACGAAAGTATTGGGCCACACCTCTCTCATCAGCTCATCCTTGCTTACCCCGGCTGAGCCATGGCGAAGCAAAGCCAGCAGCACCTGAAACGCCTTCGGCGTCAATGGGATCGTCTCGCCAGATCGAAGAATGATCTCCCGTGCAACGTCAACACGAAAGGGGCCGAATTCGTAGACCTCTTTTCCGTGGCTGTCGGCGGTCGCGGACATTGATGGCACACTCCGAATCACTATGTGAGTCGCGGTGACCGAATTCTAGCATGACTTTGGGTTCGTCTCGGCTCGCCCCTCCATCCAGACTGTCACTTGAATCTCCCTGTTTATGAAGCACTTAGTTGACATGGAGAACTTGTCAGAAGTTTTCATGTCCACTGAAAGGACTTTTCTCGGTTCTTTCGGCCACGCTTGCTTCGTTTCATCCGGACACCCCAGACAACACACGGAGAAACATGAAAAAACGAACCACCATCACAGTCGAGACCGAATCTTTGCTCATCCTTCGAAACCGCGTCGCAGGCCAGCATCTCTGGTGCTCTCAATGCGGGGCTCAAGCAGAAATGATTGCGCCGGGCATTTCCCTCACTTCGTCGATTCTGCGCGATGTAGAGAAGCTTCTTGAAACCGGCAGACTGCACCAGGGTGAATCAACCGATGGTGTAGCACTTCTCTGTCTGAATTCACTGCTCGCCTTCGTGCGGAAAACAAAAACCAGGAAACCGCGGTAACCCCGCGCTCGAACGCCACCCACTAGGAGGGGGAAAATGAACTTCAAACCGCTTTTGAATGCCTCTGCAGTTGGCCTGCTCACTCTGCTTGCAATCTCGGGCAGTGGCGCGGCCCAGGCGCAGACTCCCAAGCCGAATCACTATACTGTCATCGATCTTGGCACGCTGGGCGGAGCCTATAGCGATGCATATGGAATCAATGATGCCGGGGTAGTCTCCGGCGGCGCCGCCACTCCCAGCCAGACCGATGGCCTTGCTCAAACTGCATTCCTTTGGTTCAACGGCAAAATGAAAAGCCTCGGGACACTTGGAGGATCGAAGTGTCCCCAGTGCAGTAGCGAGGCTGGTGGCCCCAACGCGGAGGACGAGTCTGCGTTGATTTCAGAAACTGCTCTCACAGATCCGAATGGGGAGGATTTCTGTGGGTTTGGCACTCACCTTCAATGCCGTGCCGCCATTTGGAAGGAGGGTGTGATGACCGCGCTGCGAAACTTGCCGGGCGGGCACAATTCCCAGGCATATAGCATCAACAACAATGGTCAAGTCGCCGGGTTTGCAGAGAATGGCATCTTAGATTCAACCTGCATCGTACCGTCTCAAGTAATGCGTTACGATGCGGCGCTTTGGGAACCGGACGGCTATATCAGGGAGTTGGCTCCCCTGCCCGGCGATACAGTCAGTTTCGCATTCGGGATGAACATCGAAGGCGAGGTCGTCGGCGTGTCCGGTTTATGTTCCAACGTCTCGCTGCCGCCCAACGCCACTCCGGGTGGTCCACATGCTGTGCTCTGGGAAAAGGACGGTTCGGCTACCGATCTGGGCAGCCTCCCTGGTGGCGTGATGAACAATGTTGCGGGCAGCATCAATGACCTTGGCCAGGTGGTGGGGACATCGGTGTTATCAGACGGCACAGTTCATAGCTTCCTGTGGACCAGGAAATCGGGGATGAAGGACATAGGTTCATTTCCCGGAGCGGTTGTGACCGTGACCCCTTGCTGCGGGTCGATTAACGACAGCGGACAAGCAGTCGGTTTTTCCGTAGACGGAGCAACTGGAAATCTGCGTGCCTTCGTCTGGCAGAAGGGCGAGTTGACCGACCTCAACTCGCTCATACCCGCCAATTCTCCCCTGTATCTGTTGATGGCACAGGTCATTAATTCCCGGGGAGAAATCATTGGCCTTGGCCTGACAAAGACCGGTGAAGTTCATGGGTTTCTTGCTAAACCAATCTGAGGCTATCTCTTGCGGCTGGGTTAATCGCAATCAATGAATCCGGGAGAGGGTAATAACCCTCTCCCATGCTTCTGGGTGTCAGTTGGCTCATCATCTGACTTGCCCCGTTTTCTTCGCGACGATCTTGCAACTTAGCCAGCAGTTAAGCACGCCACCCTGGGTCACTTGGCGTAGACAAGCCTTCGCACAAGTTGAGCGATCAAGGAACGACTTGCTGGTCAAGCCAATGCCACTCCCTCTTAACTCCTCACTGTCAGGATTTGACAGCCAGCACCCATGGGCCTTGTGTCAGTTCACGCGACCCCTTTCCTGAATCGGAAGCCTCTCGGAAACCAACGAGGGACTTTCGTGTGGTTAGGAGTACACATCATGCTCTGTAAATAGTTGTGCCGTTAAATTGCTTCTCAGGTAACACTGAGATGGGTCCCCGTAATGGCTGAACGCTGCTTCAAGAAGAACGAGATTAATCCGCCATCCTGCGGCGCGCATCATGTGCCACTCATTCTTTGCAAAGAGCTACTCAATCCCGACGCGCCCTATCTTGGATACATCACATGTCTGGAGTGCCCCCTAAGTGGAACCGTGGTTCTGGACTCGAAGGGCTTCCGGGAGCGACCCTCTACTGAGAAGATGCCTCTCTAGTGTGCGAAATTGGGCAGTTGAATGCTTCGAAGATGTGGACACTCCTTGCAATGGCAGAGCAGATACACATACTGAATGCAGTAAACGACGATGGAGATGGCCTGATAGTGTCGTTCTCCGACGGGACCACAGCCGGGTATGTGGTCGAGGAATTGCTCGCACTGAGGCCCTACCGAGAGCCTACCCACGAATTGAATAGTCGAAGTCTTCCTCAGAGGCCGGCAACGCAATTTTAGGAAACTACCCAGCGCTAGGGGTGGGCTGGCTCCGGGCGTAGACTCTGCCCATGCCACATCCACCAGCGCTAAGGCTCATTTTCGACGTGAAGAATTTCCCTACGTCTGCGAGTTGCACGGCCTGTGGCGAGGAAATGCCACGAGGGGAACTCCGGACCGCCTTTATAGGGGAGAAGCGCAGGTGGTTCAAAACGCAATTCGATCTTCACCGAATGCAAGCGCATTCGCCCGAGGACGTGAATCATGCCCCCTTGCGGATCGTCAGGAAACCAACCTCGATTCATATCCAGCAGTGAAATGCCAAGCCTAAATCCTAACTCAGGGTTCTGGCTTCAAATGTCGAAGACTGGGCATTGCACAAGTTAAGAGGTTAGTCCGCGACTTTCGGTGGGCTTGGTGGCAGTTTGATGGTGCGGAATATGGCGTCAAGTTCGTTGCACCGTTTGGGCATTCGTATCAGCTTCCGAGTTGTGGCCTCGAATCAGAACCAGGTCTGTGCTCGGTAGTCGAGGTAGGCCTGTCCAAACCTCTCTTCCAACACCTTCGCCTCTCGCCCCGCTCGTATCAATTGCATCACCAGAAGCAGCAAGAAAGGCACGAACATCCAATACAAGTGGAGCGCCACAATCAACCCTAGCCACATAACGCCAACAAACATGTAGATGGGATTGCGAACCCGCGAGTAGAGACCGTGTGTGACAAGCTTCTTTGCTTGCGGGGAAACGGAGAACGACGCGCCCAACTGAAGGCGGGCGGTAATGAAAAGCGCGTATCCGCCGATCGCCAGAATCACTCCAGCCAGTCTCATTGTCGTCCAGGGCCTCTGCCGTAAACCTGGCACGAAGAGATAGAGCAGCAGACAAACAATTGGAACTACTAAAGCAGGAATTGGAATTCTCATCCTATTCAGGCTCCAAGTCATTGCGACACTCCCTTACGAAGTCCCCAAAGGACCAGCGCAGATGCGATCACGATGGTGATGCCGACTGACATGAAGCCGGCCAAAACCAGGCTCTCCTGCCAAGGCTGCCCGCTGTGACCAACTCCTGTGATCGGAGAAAGAGCCGCAGTGCCGAAGACAGCGGCAAGGACTGTGATCAACCAGTTGGCATAGGTGCCATAAAGCACAGTCCAAAAGGCGATGGCCGTCGTCACCGTCGAGAGTCTCACGCTCGGCCAGATGGAGCCCAATGCAATGAGAAAAATACCATTCATCAACCCTTCCAGATGTGCGGCAAGACCCATTCGAACATTGGCGAAATGCTGCTCGGCGAAACCGGTGAGCAACCCGAGCATGAATAGACACATGCCATGAAACATCAACCGTCGATTGGTTCCTTGCATAGTTTCGAAGCTCCTCTCAATTCCTGAAATTGTCCGGGGCGAAGTGACGAACCTTGAGCCGCCGCTGAACCAACCTGATGTCAAAGCGGCCACCAATCGTACATCAATCTGAATGAAGTTGCCTTATTCGCTCGTTTAGATCAATTGTCAGAGCTGGATTGGCAAGTGGCGACAACTGCCTGATCAGCGCCCCGGAAAGGATCTAGCTTGGAGCACGATTCAGACGGGGCGGGGGCACTAAAGCCGGTGCCAATTGGCGATAACTGATTACATGACAGCGTCGGCTCCTCCGACCTGAGTAGACTGGTTGCTGCATAACGACCAACAGCTCGGGAGGAAAGGAGCCGAGCATGATGATTATAGGATGCGATTTTCATCCGCGGTTTGAGCAGATCGCCTTTATCGACCAGGAGACGGGCGAGTATGGTGAGCGCCGATT
>Ga0182018_10002905_pt1 | contig 16252 bp, 10 predicted proteins | sample 812P2MmetaG_FD_120490 | JGI IMG/M metagenome (GOLD analysis project Ga0182018, IMG submission 120490) | Permafrost microbial communities from Stordalen Mire, Sweden - 812P2M metaG | ecosystem: Environmental > Terrestrial > Soil > Wetlands > Permafrost | place: Sweden: Stordalen | collected... | reverse complement strand
ATACGGACGCCCTTTTGCGCCAGATCGTCTCGGTGGCGCGTGAGGATGCCCTCGTTGAAGTTCATGAGGAATCGCACCTCGTCCGGCGGCCGGCGCCAATTCTCGGTCGAGAACGCGAACATCGACAGCCAACGGACGCCGATCTCGAGCGCTCCGTCGACCGTGTCGAACATCGCTTCTTCGCCGGCGGCGTGACCTGCGGTTCGTGGGAGATTCCGCGCATGCGCCCAGCGCCCGTTTCCGTCCATGACACAGGCGACGTGGTTCGGGACCCTTTTCAGGTCGATCCCTTCGGTTCCCACGAGGCGAACTTAGCCGGGGCTTGGCGGGCCGCCCGACTCGGCGAGGACGCCGGCCGGCTCGGCCGCAGCGCCATCGGGGCAAGGGAGCGAGCGGTCGCCGGCGAGGACTGCAGCCACCCACTCGGTCACCACCGATCTTGCGGCCGCAGCGCCGCCGCTCCCGGTGTTCACGAGCGGCCAGAGGGCGCCGTCGACCAGGTTGCCCCAGTCCAGGCCCTCGCTCGAGATGCCGGCAGCGCGGATCCTCGTGCGTGCCTCACCGACGATGGTGGCCAGCGTCGCCACCTCGGGACCGATGACCCCGGCCACCCGCCGACGGATCCACCCGGCCAGCCACGGGCTCACCCCGCCAGTCGACACCGCCACGGAGACGTCGCCGCGATGGAGCACCGCCGGCATCAGGAAGGAGCACGAGGCGGGGTCGTCGGCGGCGTTCACCAGCACGCCCGCCTGCTCGGCGTCCCGGTAGACCTCGGCGTCGAGCGCAGGGATGCCCGTCGCCGTCACGACGAGGCTGTAGGCGGCCGCCTCGCCGGAGCGGTACGGCCGGCGTGCGACCGTGACGGGGAGGTCGTCGACGAGCCGGCAGGTCTGCGGCGACACGATCGTGACGAGCGCACCGCACTCGAGGAGCGACGCCGCCTTGCGAGCTCCCACGGGGCCACCACCGACCACGAGGCACGGCCTGCCTTCGAGACGAAGTGCCAGGTGGAAGAGCGGTGCGGGCGAAGTGACGTCGGCAGCGGCAGCGGCGGAGGGCCTGGTGGCGGCGGCCGAAACGGTGTCGGAGGACTGCGGCGGCGGTGTCATGGGTGCGGTCTGTCGGGAATACCCTCAAAAGCTGATCGGTTTAGTCAGATATAGTACCTGCACCCGTGTCGGGACCGTATTCCGCCCGGCGATCCTCGAGGGGGGCGATAATTGGAGACCAATGAGGGAACCGCAGTGATCGACTCCGGCCGGATCGACCCCGACGAGCTCGCGGCGGAGTCCGCCCGGCTCGAGGCGCTCGAGATCCGGCAAGCTGCCGAGGGCGCCATCGCCTGGGTGCTCGAGCGCGCCGGCGATCGGTACGCCGTGGCGAGCTCGTTCCAGGACGCCGTGCTCCTCGACCTGGCGGTGAAGGCAGACGCGAACGCCGAGATCATCTTCCTCGACACGGATTACCACTTCCCCGAGACACTGGCCTTCGTCGAGCGGCTCCGCAAACTCTGGAACCTGAACCTCGTCACGACGCACCCGAGCATCGGGCGCGACGAATCGCCCTGCGGCAGCCCGCACTGCTGCGAGCTCCGCAAGGTGGTGCCGCTCAACGCCGCGCTCGTGGGCAAGCGAGCCTGGATCACCGGGCTGAAACGGGTCGACACGCCCGAACGCGAGGCCGCCCCCATCCTCGCCTGGGACGCGCAGCGAAACATGGTGAAGGCGAACCCGCTGGCGACCTGGACCGACGAGGACATCGACGCCTACCTGGCCGATCAGGGCCTTCCGTTCCACCCGCTCACCTACGTCGGGTATGTCTCCATCGGGTGTGCCCCGACGACACTGCCGGTCGGCGACGGCCACCATCCCCGCGAGGGACGTTGGCCCGGCAGTGACAAGACCGAGTGCGGGCTGCACCTCTAAGCCGTCCGCACTCATCCACCACGTTTCCCCGCCGAGCCCTCCGACCTCAGAGGTCCACGCCGAACCCATGGAATTCATCCGTCCCTACCGCACGGGCAACACCCTCAATCAGGTGGAGCAGTGGAAGCTCGCCCGCAACCCTCTCGACGTCGCCGAGGCGGTCCGCGAGCGGTACTCGGTAGAGGGCGCCGACTCGATCGCCACGGTCGAGGGCGAGCTTGAGCGGTTGAAGTGGGTGGGCATCTACCCGCAACGCCAGGGTGGCGACGCCTTCATGTTGCGGGTGAAGGTCCCAGGCGGGCGCCTCAGCGCCCCGCAGGCGCGGCGCATCGGTGAAGTCGTCGATCGTTATGCGGCGGCGCCGGAGCCGAGCGAGATCTGGGGCGACCGCTACTGCGACCTCACCACTCGCCAGGACGTCCAACTGCACTGGGTGCACATCGCCGACGTGCCGGAGATCTGGCGCCTGCTCGAGGACGTCGGCATCACGACCACGCAAGCGTGCGGCGACTCGGCGCGAAACGTCCTGTCCTGCCCGGTCGCCGGCGTCGACCGCGACGAGATTCTCGATGCCGGCCCCATTGCCCGACAGGTCTCGGATTTCTTCACGGGCAACCGTGAGTACGCCAACCTCCCGCGCAAGTTCAAGATGTCGATCACCGGCTGCCGGGAAGACTGCGCCCAGGCGGAGATCAACGACATCGGGATGTGGCCGGCGCGGCGCCTCGGCGACGGGGCCGTGGGCTTCAACCTCCTCGTGGGCGGCGGCCTCTCCGACGGCCCGCGGATGGCGAGTGACCTCGACGTGTTCGTGCTGCCCGACCAGGCCGTCGAGATCTGCCGGGCCATCGCCCAGCTGTTCGGCGAGCTCGGCAACCGTGAGAACCGCGGGATCAGCCGCATGCGCTATCTCGTGCAGGAGCTGGGCCCGGAGGGGTTTCGAGAGGAGTTGGCGTCACGGGCGGCCTTTGACCTCGAGCCCGCGGGCGAGGAGCTCACCCGGCGCTACCGGGGCGACCATGTGGGCGTCCACGCCGAGCGCCGTGCGGGTCACGTCTACGTCGGCTGCTCGGTCCCGGTCGGACGCCTCTCCGGGCTCGATCTCGTCGAGGCCGCCAGGCTGGCCGCCGAGTACGGAGACGGCGAGGTACGCCTCGCCACGGACCAGAACTTCGTGCTCACGGGTGTGCCCGAGGCACGTCTGGAGGACCTTCTCAGGGAAACCCTCCTCGATCGCTACTCCCCGTTTCCTGCTCCCTTCGAGCGGGGTGTCGTTGCCTGCACGGGCAGTGAGTTCTGCCGGTTCGCCCTCGTCGAGACGAAGGCGCGGGCCGTCGAGTGGGCGCGAGAGCTGGACCGGAAGTTCGCCGGTGAGCTCGGCGGAGGAGTGGGCATGCGCGATCGGCCGCAGGAGAGCATCGTGCGTCTGCACTTCTCCGGGTGCCCGGCATCGTGCGCGCAGCCGCAGATCGCCGACATCGGGTTTCGCGGGGAGACGGCGCACGTCGCCGACCACATCGTCGAAGGCGTCGACATCGGTCTCGGCGGCAGTCTCGGGACCGACGCCGGCTTCGGGGACTGGGTTGCCGGGGCGGTGCCGGTCGGGGACGTGCCGGACGCTCTCGCCAGGGTGGTCCGGCGGTATCTCGACGAGCGCCGCCCGCTCGAGCGGTTCCATGAGTGGGCACGGCGGTCCGAGCGCCGCTCCGTCGCCGTGACGCTCCAGGCCAGCAGCGCCGGCGACGGGCGAACGGGGATGGAACCATGACGATGTCCCCGCCACGGATCCGATCGGAGATGAGCGGCATCTCCGAGGCGCCCGGCAAGGTCTGGTTCTGGGAGCTTGCGGCCGCTGTGATCGACGCCGATCGCTGCGTGCAGTGCGGAGCTTGCGTCGCAGCGTGTCCCACGGACTCGATCGGCGTCGGCTCCGATGACCTCCCCAAGCTCGTCAAGATGTGCACCGGATGCTCGCTGTGCTGGGACTTCTGCCCACGCGGGGGACTTGCGTACGAGGCCACGTGGCTCGGCTCCCCCGCCCTCGGGGGCGACGCACCGGCGACCTCGGCGGCGTTGGCGACGACGCCTCTTGACGATTGGCGCATCACGGGAGCTGATCCTGCCCCAGGGCTTGGGCAGGTCAGAGAAATCGCGGCAGCGCGGGTGCAACCTGGGAGTAGCATGGACGCAGTGCACGCCCAAGATGGGGGCGTGGTGACCGCGATTCTCCTCGCTTCCCTCGCAGCCGGGGAGATCGACGGCGCTGTCGTGGCGAGGGAGGACCCCGACCATCCGTGGAAGGGAGTTCCTCACCTCGCCACGACTCCCGAAGAGCTCATCGCAGCCTCCGGCAGCTTTTACAACCAGACAATGGCGTTGTCGCGCCTCGATCTGGCCTCTGCCGGCTTGCCGCGCGACGCCCGCATCGCCATCGTCGGCACGCCCTGTGAGATCCAGGGCCTACGGGCGCTGCAGGCTCGCGACTGGCGGCGGGGGGTGTCGCGTGTGGACGCCGTCGTGCTCGCCATCGCGCTCTTGTGCACGAAGAGCTTCGACTACCGCAAGCTCATGGTGCAGGAGCTCAGCGTCAAGCGCGGCTTGTCGCTTGCCGAGGTTGGCAAGGTGGACGTCATCCACGGTCGCATGATCGTCGAGGACCTGTCCGGCTCGAGGATCGTGGACGAGCCCGTGAAGGACTTCCACGGGGCCGCCCTGAAGGGCTGCGACGAGTGCGCCGACTTCCTCGGCAGGGGCGCCGACATCTCCGTCGGGAGCGTCGGGAGCGCCGCCGGATACTCGAGCGTGATCGTCCGGACCGAGGCGGGAGCCCGCGCTCTTGCAGCCGTGCGCGCCCAGCTCGAGGTGACCGAGATCGAGTCGCCGGAAGCCCTCGACCGTCTCGATCGTCTCGACAAGCGGATCGCCTTCGGCTCGTTGCAGCGACCCTTCGACCCCGACGGACCCCTCTTCATCGACTTTGCCGAGCATGTGACCTTCTACGGGGGAACCGATCGTGCGCCGGTGTGGCGCGACTGATGGCGGTCACCGGGACCCTCGGGTATGCGACCGGCGTCACCGTACGGTCACGGCCGGCCACCGGGCGAACCGCCAGGCAGCCGGACGGGCACGACCGGACGCTTGAAGGGCTCGACGAGCCCGTCGAGCTGCTTTCGGAGCTCGGGCGCGAAGCTCGCGACCGCCCGGCTGCGACGCGGGCGACGGCGCCCCGCTTGCTCGCGCAGCACGCCGTTGCGGTCTGGGGCCCGCAGCTCGAGGCGCTCGACATCCCGCCCGAGGTCGTTGCGAACGCCTTCGAGACGTGCCAGCGGGAGATCTGGCTATGGGTCGACGGCGATCGCCGCTGGGACCAGTTGGCACCCCACCTCGCTCAGCGGGTGGCGCGGAGATCCTGACGCAGGCGGTGGCGGAGAGATCCTGACTCAGGCGCTGACGGCGTCCGGGTCGCCAGAACGACCCCGCGACAATGCCATCCACGCTGCCACGGCGACGACATAAGCGGCGAAACCCAGGAAGAGCACGAGCCGGAACCCGAAGATCATCGACAGGATCGTTGCGGACGCCGAACCCACGACGGAGGCGAACCCGTTTACCGCCCAGCCCCAGGCGACGTATTCGCGAGGAGTGTCGCTCAAGGAGGCGATCTCGCCGAGACCGATGGGCATGAACATGCCGAGGCACATCCCGAGAGGGCCGAGGACGACAAAGGCAGTGACGATGCGCACCGCGAGCGGGAGCCCGAGCATTGCCGTCGTCATGGGGCCAAGTCCGAACAGGTAGAAGGCTGTCAAGGCGCCGATGCCGCCGAGCAGGTACGGGATGGCCCTCCGCGGTCTCGTCACTTTTCGGCTGATGAGGGCACCGAGTCCGGTGAACACCAGCAGGGACATGAGGACGACGGTCAGGGCGTAGGTCGGGTAGCCGAGGAAGAGGTTCAGGACCTGCATGAGCGTGATCTCGAAGAAGATGAAGCCGCCGCCGACTCCCGCGAAGAACAGGCCGGACACTTTCTTGCGCGGGAGCTTTCGCCACTGCTTTCGGATCGTGACGAAGGGGAGCAACAGGAAGAGCCCGGCGAGGACGATCGAGAGGGCGAGGAGGAGCAGCAGCACGCGTTCGCCGACGGAGTTCTCGCGGTCGGGGCTGTTGATCGAGTGCAAGAAGTTCTTGATGACCGTGCTGAAGCGGGCAAAGTGGTAGAAGAACGGGTCGTTGTCGGTCGTGGGCGTGACGTTGTACGGGAACGTCGCGTAGAAGTGTCCGAGGCCGGCGTTCGGCGTGTCCATGTAGGTCTGGACAGGATTCACCCCTGCGACCCGGCCAGGCGCGTACAGCGTCCTCGTCTGCGGCACTGCCGTCAGCGCGGTGCCGAAACCGGCGATTTCGGCTTGGCTGAAGGGTTTCACGCTCACGACGATCGTCGACTCCGGCTCAGTCCCGATGAAGTTGACCAGTGTCGAGGCGACGAGAATGTGGTCGCTGGCGTCGGTGACGCCCATGTCTGCGAGCGCTTGGCGGGCGGTGGCGACGAAACGGGTCGTTCTCAAGTCGTAGGTATCGTCGACCTCACCGAACTGCGCGACGAAGATTCCGCCACTCGTGAGGTGCTGCAGGTCGGCTTCGACCCCATTGGTCGTGTAGAGGTAGCTCTCCGAGAGCACGTAGGCACTCGACAGCGCTCCGCTCGTCGCTGCGTAGCTGTCGGGCGCCGGGTACCAGATGAGCTGGTAGTGCTTCGAGGTCCTGGCGATGTAGGAGCGCCCATCGGCGACCGTATAGGTGACTGCCGGATTCTGCGCGAGGTGACCGTCGAAGTCGGCGTACGTCGTTCTCACCAAATGAACGGTGACGGGGTTCAACTCCACGGCGTCGACATGGCCGGCGCCGTAGGACAGCGACGCCAGCACCTCGTGACCGCCGGCCGCCCCGATGACGGCCTCCTGTTGCGGTGAGCCCCCGAGGACCCGGAAGGGGATCGACATCAGGCTTTGCGGGAAGTGGTACATGGAGAGGTCGGAGCGATTGCCGTCCCACTCGTAGATGCCGGCTCCGAGGATGCCGTCGTGGAACAACAGAATGACCGGGAAGCCCTTCAAGCGCTGGGCGTCGACGCGCAGGATGGGTCCCCAGGCGGAATAGCCGACGACCCCCTTGGCGAAGACCTTGCTCGTGTCGAGGCGCTGATACGGCAGGAGCCCGGGTCGCACGGCGAGAACGCCGCCGGCGATGGCCACGACCATGGCGACGGCCAGGAGAACTCTGCGCATTCGGCGACCCGACCACACCGCAGTTGCCGCCATCACGACGACCGCCACCATCACGCTCGCCGGGGCGCCGAGGGCGCTGATGAGATAGATCACGACGGCGCACGCGAGTCCCGCCCCGACGAGATCGGCGAAATACAGGCCGCCGATGGCTTGCGGGCTTCGCCCGAACAGCGTGGCCACGAACACGCCGGCGGCAAGGAACGTCAAAAAGACGCAGATGCACATGACGAGGAGGAGCAGGAAAGCTTTCGTGGAGGCATACGTGCCGTAGTCCCAGATGGCCAGTGAGTCGAGGCGGCAGTAAGCGATGACGTAGTAGCCACCGAGGGTTCCGACCGCCCCGAGCAGGAGGGACCAGAACAGCACGGTGTCGGTCGGCGCCTGGCGAAGGCGTTTCGAAATGGCGACAAGCACGCCGCCGGAACCGATCCCGAGCAAGGCCACCCCGATGATGAGGTAGACGTAGTAATAGAAGAGCTTGAACGAGATGATGCGGGTGTAGCTGATCTCGACGAGCAAGGCGGAGAAGCTCATGAGGAGGAGCTCAGCGTGATGGCTCCAGCGCCACTTCGGCTTCCGCTCGGAATCGCTCGTGGCCGCCTTCTTCGCATGGGCCGGAGCGGTTCGCCTGCCCGTGTCCAGCACGCTCATCGCAGCTTGTCTAGCAGCTACCCTCCTCAAGCTTCGGCAGACGCGGTCCCGGCGGGCACCCCAAGCTTCCAGACCCCGAGCGGGTCAAGGCCGTAGCTCCAGGCGAAAGCTCCCTCGTGGTCGGCATCCCAGGCGACGAAGTCGCCACGTTGGCCGGGCTCGAGCCGTCCGCGGTCGGCGAGTCGGAGTGAGGCGGCGCCCCCGACGGTGGCCGCGGTCAGCGCTTCGGACACCGACAATCCGAGCTCGGCGACAGCGAGGGCGATGACGAGGCTCATCGAGGTCGTACCGCACGTGCCGGGGTTGTGGTCGGACCCGAGGGCGATCGTGACGCCGGCTGCGAGGAGCGCCTGCACGGGCGGCGTGCGCCCCATGGCGAGGGCGGTCACGGGCGCCAACGTCGCTACGACACCGGCCGCCGCCATGGCCTTGGCGTCCGAGTCGTCGATCAACAACAGGTGGTCGGCCGAGGCACAGCTGAGCTCGGCGGCCAGCTGGGCGCCGCCCGTGCGGGCGAGCTCGTCAGCATGGATCCTCGGCAGGAGACCGGCTGCTGCGGCCGCCTCGAGCAGCCGTCGTGACTGTCCGACCGTGAAGTAGCCCTCGTCGCAGAACACGTCGGCATGACGGGCGCCCGCCGCCCGTGCGTCGTCGCACCACGTGCAGGCAGCTTCGATGTAGGCGTCCTGGTCGGAACCGAATTCCGGGCCTACGCCGTGAGCGGCCAACCAGGTCACCTCGACTGATGGCACGTCGTCGTGGTCGGCGAGGCCAGCAAGGATGCGCACGGCGTCGAGCTCGCCCGAGGCGCAGAGGTGGTAGCCCGTCTTGGCCTCGATGGTCGTCGTCCCGCCGGCCAGCCACGACCGCAGTCGCTCGCGCGCGGAAGCTTCGAGCTCGGCCGTCGACGTCGCCCGCGTGGCCGCCACGGTGGCGGCGATGCCCCCGCCGCCGGCGGCGATCTCGGAGTAGGAGGCACCCGTCGAGCGCAGGGCGATTTCCGGGAAGCGGTTTCCGCCGTACAGCGGATGGCTGTGGGCGTCGACGAGTCCTGGGGTGACAAGGGCTCCGCCGAGGTCGACGACTTCGCCGTCTTGCCAGTTCGGTCCGAGGGCGGGGGAGAGTCCCGTCTCCGGGCCGGCGTAGACGATCACACCGTCGCGTACGGCCATGGCTGCGCCTTCGATCGTGCCGTCATCGCCGGCGGTGAACAGTCGACCGATCGACGCGTACGTGACGAGCCGGCTCATCGAGTGCTCGGCAACGGCTGCACGCCGAGCGCCTCTGTGACGGCGTTCCCAAGTCGCTCTGCGAGTGCCCTCGGTGGACCGTAGGCGGCGTGCTCGCCCTCCCTGACGACTACCCGACCGCCTACCACGACCGTGTCGACGTCACTCGACGACCCGGAGAAAAGGATCCGGGCGAGGAGTGCCGACGCCGGGAGTCCGTCGAGGTTGCCGGCGGACGGCGGCCCTGCCAAACGGGGTGAGCCCATCCGGATGGACACCAAGTCGGCCATCGCCCCGACGCGGATGCCGGCGGCGGGCCAACCGAGCGCCCTCGAGCCTCCTGAGGTCCCAGCGTCCAGCAGTGCCTGCACGCGTGAGAGTCCTCGACGCTCTCTCGAGAGACGCTCGTTGAGCTCGATTGCCCGCGTCTCCTCGAACGGGTCGATGACGGCATGACTGTCACTGCCGATGGAAAGGACCGCGCCGGCCTCGGCGAGCGCTGAGAACGGGCCGATACCGTCGCCAAGATCGCGCTCGGTTGTCGGGCAGGCGCACACGCCGCACTCCGCCAGCCCGAGCCGTCCGAGATCCCAGTCGGTGAGGTGGGTGGCGTGTACGGCTGTCGTGTGTCGGGAGAGCGCCCCGCAATCCGCCAGCAGTTGCGTCGGCGTCAGCCCGAGCACTTTCAAGCACTCCTCGTTCTCCCGCCGTTGCTCGGAGAGGTGAACGTGAAGAGGGAGGTCCTCGAAGCCGGCAAGGGCTGCCACTGTCGTGATGGCCGGCCGGGGCGTGGCACGCACACTGTGGATGGCGACACCGAGGCGAGCCGTCTCGCTCGCCCGCTCGGCAGACAGCAAGCGGGTCACCCGTTCGGACCATCCTTCACCCGAGGAGTCGGAGAAGCGCAGCTGCACACCCGACAGGGGCGAGCCGTCGACTCCGGCCTGCAGGTAGCAGGCGTCAAGGAGCGTCAGCCGAATGCCGGCGGCGGCCGCTGCTGCCAGCAGGGAGAGCGACATCTCGTTCGGGTCGCTGTAGGGAACGCCGTCCTTCTGGTGGTGGAGATAGTGGAACTCGCCTACGGCGGTGTAGCCGGCCAGCAGCATCTCTGCATACACAAGCGACGCCAGCTCCCGGTACGAGTCGGGATCGAGGCGGGAGGCGACGGCATACATGAGCTCCCGCCACGTCCAGAAGTCGCCTGCACGCGTCTCGCTCACCCCTCTCAGCGCCCGGTGAAAGGCGTGCGAGTGGCCGTTGACGAAGCCTGGGAGACAGACGTCACCACCGATCCGAACGGCGGAGGCCGGCGGCCCGCATCGCGTGTCGACCGCGGTGATCAGACCGCCAGGTGCGACCGAGATGACCACGCCCCAGGCGAAGCCGACATCGGGACCGAGCCACGCCTGATCACAGAACAGCGTCACCTCGCCGGCCGCCGCTGGGCTCACGATGTCGCCGGCCGGCCGATCCCCTCGGACGGGAGCCAGACGCCTCGCTCACGGGCGGTGGAGCGAGCGATTTCGTACCCGGCGTCGGCATGCCGCATCACCCCGGTCCCCGGGTCGTTGGTCAGTACGCGCTCCAACTTCTCTGCCGCAAGATCGCTACCGTCGGCTACGGCCACGGTGCCCGAGTGGATCGACCGCCCGATGCCGACGCCTCCGCCGTGATGCACGCTGACCCACGTCGCACCGCTGGCGGTGTTCAGCAGGGCGTTGAGGATCGGCCAGTCGGCGATGGCGTCACTCCCGTCTGCCATCGCCTCGGTCTCGCGATACGGAGACGCCACAGAGCCGGAGTCGAGATGGTCCCGGCCGATCACGATGGGGGCGGCCAAAGAGCCGGATGCCACGAGCTCGTTGAAACGAAGCCCAGCCCGGTGCCGCTCGCCGTACCCAAGCCAGCAGATGCGCGCCGGCAACCCCTGGTAGGAGACCTTGTCCTCGGCCAGGCGCAGCCAGCGCAACAGGTCTTCGGCCTCCGGAAACTCGGCGATCACGGCCTTGTCGGTCTGACCGATGTCCGAAGCTTCGCCCGAGAGCGCCGCCCAGCGGAACGGGCCCTTGCCCTCGCAGAACAACGGCCGGATGTAGGCAGGGACGAACCCCTGAAAGTCGAACGCCCGCTCGAAGCCTTCGTCCCGCGCCTCGGCGCGGATCCCGTTCCCGTAGTCGAACACCTCGGCACCCTTGTCGAGGTATCCGACCATCGCCTCGACGTGGACTGCCATGCTCGCCTTCGATCGCCGGACGTACTCGCCGATATCTCGCGACCGCAGCGCCGCCGCCTCGTCCAGCGAGAGGCCGACCGGCACGTAGGACGTCGTGTCGTGGGCGGACGTCTGGTCCGTGACGATGTCGGCGGGAAAGTCGTCGGCGAGCAGCTGTGGCACGAGCTCGGCGGCGTTGCCGATCAACGCCACCGACAACGGGCGCCGCTCACGGGCCGCATCGACGGCGAGGGCGACGGCTTCGGCGGTCTTGTCGCACACGACGTCGACATAGCGGGTCTCGAGCCGTCGCGCAGCCCGGTGCGGGTCGACCTCGATGCAGAGGGCAACTCCACCGTTCATCGTGACGGCGAGCGGTTGGGCACCGCCCATGCCCCCGAGCCCGGCGGTGAGCACGATCTTGCCGGCGAGCGTGCCACCGAACTGAGCGGCTGCGATGGCGCCGAAGGTCTCGTAAGTGCCTTGCAGGATCCCTTGCGTCCCGATGTAGATCCAGCTGCCGGCCGTCATCTGCCCGTACATCGTCAGACCCTTGGCCTCAAGGCGCCGGAATTCCTCCGGCGTCGCCCAATCGGGCACGAGGAGCGAGTTGGCGATGAGGACTCGGGGTGCCCATTCGTGGGTGTGAAAGACGCCGACGGGTTTCCCTGACTGAACGAGCAGGGTCTCGTCGCTCTCCAGCTCCCGCAACGTCGCCACGATCGTGTCGAAGGCTTGCCACGATCGTGCCGCGCGCCCGGATCCGCCGTAGACGACGAGGTCGTCTGGGCGCTCCGCGACCTCGGGGTCGAGGTTGTTCATGAGCATGCGCAGCGCGGCCTCCTGCGGCCATCCGCGACACGTGAGCTCGGTGCCGCGGGGCGAGCGCACGACACGAGGCCCATGTAGCTCGGACGGTGCTGTCACCGCAATGCTCCGATCTCCTGCTCGACGGCCTTGACGAGCTCTCCGGAGGCGACGAGCTCGATGGCGGCGTCGACGTCCGGCTTGAGCTCACGATCGCGGAGCAAGGGGGCGACGACCTCTCGCAGCGAATGTACCGCCGCCGCCGTTGCTGCCGACGGCCGGAGCGGCGCCCGCAAGTCGCATGCCTGGGCTGCGGCGAGGACCTCGAGAGCAATGACGATCTCGGAGTTGCGAACGCACTCGCGGGCATGCCGAGCGGCGATCATGCCCATGCTCACGTGGTCCTCCTGCCCAGCCGACGACGTGATCGAGTCCACAGCCGCCGGGTGGGCGATGCCCTTCGACTCTGAGACGAGCGACGCCGCCGTGTACTGGCAGACCATGAACCCGGAGTTGATCCCCGCGTGGGGCACGAGGAACGGGGGAAGGCCGTTCGACGTCTTCGGATCGAGCATGCGGTAGAGGCGACGTTCGGAGATGGAGGCGAGAGCAACGCTGGCGGCCGCCAGCGAATCGCATGCATGCGCCACGGGCTGGCCATGGAAGTTGCCGCAGGAGAGGATCTCGTCGTCGTCGGGGAGGACAATCGGGTTGTCCGACACGCCGGCGAGCTCGAATTCGAGGGTGCGGACGGTGTTGGCGAGCACGTCGCGGAAGGCTCCGTGAACCTGCGGGGCGCAGCGAATCGAGTAGGCATCCTGCACCATGTGCTGGCTGTGCAAATGGGAGGCGAGGATCTCGCTGCCTTCGAGCAGCCGCAGCAGATTGGAGGCAGAATCCTGTTGACCGGGATGGGGTCGCAGCCCGACCACGCGAAGATCGAACGCCCGGTCCGTGCCGAGCGTCGCCTCGATCGAGAGGGCAGCGGCGATGTCTGCGCTCTTGGCGAGGACCCTTCCACGCCCGGCGGCCAGCGCTCCGATCGCCGTCATTCCCTGCGTGCCGTTGATGAGGGCAAGGCCCTCCTTCGCCGCGAGCACGATGGGCTCCAGCCCCGAGCGTTGTAGGGCGCTGGCGGCCGGCACCACCTCGCCATGAAATCTCACGCGACCTTCACCGACGGCGCCGAGGGCGAGATGGGCGAGCGGAGCCAGATCGCCGGATGCGCCGAGCGAGCCCTGTTCCGGTACGACGGGCAGTATCCCGTGTTGCAGCATCTCGACGAAGCGCATTGCCACCTCGAGTCGCACCCCGGAATGGCCGAGGGCGAGCACGTGTGCCCGGAGGGCAAGCATCGCCCGAACCTCTTCGGCCGGCAGCTCCGGGCCGACGCCGACAGCGTGCGAACGGAGGAGCCCGTGCTGGAGCGCTGTTGCGTCCTCCGGTGTCAGTTTCACGTCGGCAAGACTGCCGAAACCGGTCGTGACGCCGTACACGACAGCGCCGGACTGCACGGCGCGCTCGACGACCGACCTCGATGCGGCGATCCGAGAGCGGGCGGCCTCGCCAAGTTGCACCGGCGCTCCGCGGGCGACGGAGATGACGTCGTCGATCGTCAGGGTCTCGCCGAGGGCTACAGCGGTAGGCTCGCCATCTCCGTTGATGACGTCTTCAGGCATCCCCGGAGTATGTCAGGTCGGGTCCATCGTCCCAATACCCGACAAGCACGGAGCCGGCCGCCCTGGAGAGCGCCTCCCGAAGTATTGCAGTAGCGTTTCGAAGTGCCACCGAGCGACCGGTCCGACGCGCGAGCCCGCCGCGGACGCGGCCTCGTCTGGCCCTCGATCCGTTGGCGATTCGGTTCCTCCGTCGTGTTCCTCCTCGTCGCCATCGCTGCGGTCACCGCCGCCACGACCGGGCCGATCTACCTCGCGGCCGCCGACCAGTCGGTCACCGTCGCCACGCTCGCGGCCGCAGCGCCGGTAGCCCTCGGTATCACGGTGCTGCCGCCGGGCGGCGTCGTGGAGTCGTCGCCTGCGACCTTCGAGAAGCTCGCGAGCCGGGCCCCAGGGGGGTCGGGACCGAGCCCGTCGGACCGGTACGGCCCGCCGATCGTCACCGTCGACGTCTCGACGTTCTTCGCCAACCCGCGGAGCCAACTGCTGGTCGGCGTCGACATCGACTCACGCACCGGCGTCTGCGACCATCTTCACATCGTGGCGGGACACTGCCCCACCTCCCCGGACGAGGTGCTGCTGAGCACGCGGTCCGCCACGGCGATCGAGGTGGGCCTCGGCAGTCACCTCGCCCCGTTCATCTCCAAGCATCGTCACGTCCCACCGCTCGTCATCAGCGGCCTGTACGCGGCATCCGACGCAAGCTCTTCCTACTGGTGGGGGCAGAATTACTTTCCCTACGGCGAGGCGGCAGGCCGGAACTTCCTCATCGACGACGCCTTCGTCACCCAGGGTGGGGCTGCGCGGCTGGCGGCCTTCCTCCCGACCACCGTGCTCGGGCAGATCCCGCTCCGCCCCTCGACGATCCAGGCGACCCAGATCCCGCTCGTGACGAACGAGCTTGCCGCCTACCTGGCGTCACTGCCGGCGTTCTCCCTGGACGGAACCTCTCCGCTCTCCGGCTTGCTGACGTCCGTCGAGCAACAGGAGCACCAGATGCGGACGATCGTGGCGGCCGTGGCGCTGGAGCTCGTCCTGCTCTCGCTGCTCGTGCTCTACCAGGTGGCCTCCAGCAACAGCGCTGCCCGCTCGGGCGATCTCGAGGTGGCCGAGCTGCGCGGGCTGCGTCGCAGGTCGATCGCCCTGCTGGCACTTCGAGAACCGGCGTTGCTCCTCGCCGTGGCGACCCCGGTCGGGATCGCCCTCGGCTGGTTGATCGTGGCCGTCCTGGCCGGTCACCTCCTCGAACCGGGATCCCGGGCTGCGCTCGACCTCCTGGCGCTGGCGGCGGGGGTGGCGACATTTGCCGCCGGGTTCCTCGCCGCCGCCTTCGGCTCCCGGAACCTCATCCGTCCCGGCCTCGCCAGGGAGGGGAGGGCGGCTGCAGACCGCCGCCGGCTGCGCAACGCAGCCCTCATCGACGTGCTCGCGCTCGTCGTCGCCGCCGCCGCTGTGGTCGAGCTCGTGGCGACGCGTTCTGCCTCCGCGGGCGGTTCGGCTCCTATCAGCCCGCTGGCGTCGCTCACCCCGGGCGTCCTGGCTTTGGCCGTCGGGATCCTGGGTGCTCGGCTGCTACCAGCCGGCGCACGCCTGGTCGTGCGGGCGACACGTTTCTCCCGGTGGGTGGCGCTGGCGCTCGCGAGCCGCAGCATCATGCGGCGCACCGGGGTCGCACGGCGGGTCCTCGTGCTCGTCATCGCCGTCGGCGTCCTCAGCTTCTCGGTCGCCGGCTACTTCCTCGCAAAAGCCAACCGGCAGACGCAGGCGAGCTTCGAGGCGGGCGCACCCTACGTCCTCACGGTGCATGTGCGCACGGGTGTGAACTTCGTGCAGGCAGTCGAGGAGGCCGATCCTTCCGGCCACGAGGCCATGGCGGTCGCCAAGATCGCTGCGAGCGCCGAGACGCTCGCCGTCGACAGCACCCGCCTGGCGGCGGTCGCCAGCTGGCCGACCGGGACGACGACGACGCCGGAGTCGGTCCAGGCCGTCGCTGCGGCCCTCCGCCCTCCGACGGCGCCGGAGGTCGTGCTCACGCACGCCGATGCCATCCGGTTCTCCGTGCGCCTCCTCAAAGCGATCACGCCCGCACCGCAGCTCGTGCTGGGCCTGTTCAACGAGCAGAACTATCAGGGGGCCACGCTCAGCCTCGGTGCAGGCCTGCACGTCGGGCTGAACGACGCCGAGACGGATCTGGACGGGGCGTGCTCGCTCGTGTGCCGTCTGAATTCCATCGCACTCGTCTGGAACCCGCGTCAGACCTTGCAGCCGGCATCGGTGGTCGTCCCGATCGTGATCGGAAAGGTCGAGCTCCGCCGCGGCGGGCAGTGGGTCCCATTCGATGCCGGTCTCGGGAGACCGGGAGCCTGGGGGCAGATCTTCACCGGGAGCGCAGGCAACATCTCCAGCTCTGCGCGGGTGACCGCATCGGGCGGAAAGCTGGCGGCGACCTTCGACGTGAACGCCT
>Ga0182018_10002904_pt1 | contig 16258 bp, 18 predicted proteins | sample 812P2MmetaG_FD_120490 | JGI IMG/M metagenome (GOLD analysis project Ga0182018, IMG submission 120490) | Permafrost microbial communities from Stordalen Mire, Sweden - 812P2M metaG | ecosystem: Environmental > Terrestrial > Soil > Wetlands > Permafrost | place: Sweden: Stordalen | collected... | reverse complement strand
GCAACGGGCATGATGAACCATCATCCTCACGCCCTGTGCACATACTCAGTTGCAAGCTTGATTACCGGTCAGGTGGGTCACTTTTGGAAAGCAGACCCGGGTCATTTCTCGAAAGCGCCGAAGTCAAAGCGTTGCGGCATCGGTGCGCTTCCTCCGTTCCTTTGAGGAGAACAACGAAAACGTTTGGGGGGCAGAGTGTCTCAGATTCTCCCGGCAAGCGGTCGACGTTTTTTACTACTTTTTACTATTTTTTACTATTTTTGCTATATTTTGAAGTTGTCTGCGACTGGAAGCCGCTGGCAACGGCTGGAATGAAAAGCAGAAGTAAGCCTAAGCCGCTCAACGACTTATGGCGCTAAGTGCTACTGATTCAAGGAGATGGCAAAAGGGGTGGGGCCGAGTCCCTTCTTCGGCACCAAAAGTCAAGTTAAATCTATTAAAATCAATCTTTTCAGAAAGTTACAAGCGGCGAAATCCCCCAAAACCCAGCCAACCAGTCTCATTGGGGGACAAATCTGCGTTTTTGCGTGACTAACATAAAACTATAGTTGAATCAAAAGGTTAGGTACTTTAACCGTACACTTTCTCAACTCCTATTTTTGCCCAAAAATTTCAGAACTGCACTAAAACATGACTAAGCAGACCGGCGTAAAGCCTCTGTTTTCAGGGAGATTTTTTACGGGATGAGAGGCTGGCGACTAGCTGAGCAAATATTCGCCTCTTATTCGCCTATACTGTTTTCATGTTCCCAACGCCGTCAGGCCGCAAGACATTCGTGGTGACCTGCAAGCGGTGCCGCCGCGACATTCCATCCGGCGTCAGGGAATTTCCCCTTCATCCCATCACCGTGGAGTGCCATCTCTGTGGCGAACTGCGTCGGTACTTGCCTTCCGAACTCTTCCTCGGTCGGCCTGACCAACTCGACGTTCACCAGCAGCGGTCCGGAGGTCGATGATGTTCGACCCTGATGCTCACGTGCCCCGTATCAATCGGGGGATGGCCTACCTCGGTGCGTGTTTGATTGCCGGTATCCGGTTTGGCTCGGGAGCGGCAGGTGAATGTGCGCGTGGTACCCACCGGCAAGGCCATTGAGGAATCGGTTGACCTCGCCTACGAGATTTTCAGCCGGGTGTTTCGGAAGGTGCCAACGAGAATTGAAGAGAAATAGCGGGCCACCCTCGGGCATACCATTACCCTAATGGCCACCCAAATAAATGTTTACGCAGACCACAACTTCCTTATTTACTGTGCAAAGGAGCCGACGTGACGGAAGGCTGTCGTGGATGCGCATCAATCTGGAAGAATCACCATCGTCCTCTCTGCGTGGCACTTCTACGAGTACGGCAATGCAAGTGGACACCCGGAGACGGAGGATTTGATTTGGTTCGCTGAGGAACTACAGCCCCAGTGGATATTGGAACGCGGAGACCTTCAGCATCAAGAATTCATCGTTTTTTGGAATTGCATTTGGGGTAGTGCCCCTCTGGTCTTCATATCCAGTCTGCACACTCGCTCAAGCGGGCGCAACTCTGAATCGTGTTTCTGTAGAAAGAATGGCTCGGTACACCGTTAGAGAGTATATCCAATCATTCTCAGCCCCCTTTGCGCTCGATGAAATCCGCACCGAATTGAAGAACCAGACTAGCGTTGCAAAATACAACCTAGATAAGTATGTAAACGACAAACGGTTCAACGCAGTGTTGCCATTGACGGAACTCATGTATGTAGCGGTGCAAATGGCACGCCTTCATGAAATCGAGCGCGACAAGGTGTACGCCCTCGCCAATCTCATGCTTCGTGAGCAGCCCCTTTCTATTCAAATTCAGAGCTTCGTGTATTGGAAATGCACCGAATACTTGAAGGCGTATAAAACGGAAGTTGCCTTTACGCTGGAGTTATACGCGACCGGGGCTACGCTAGACACCAACCGGCAGATTGACCTGCAACATGCGGTTGCAGCATTGCCGTACTGCGATTTGTTCATTACGGATGACGGAGACCTAATCAAACGGATTGCGCGAGTGAAGCGAGAGCTACGATTCGAGACAGCGAGTGTCTTATGCGGGCAAGCCTTCATCGACACGTTGTAATCTCGGAATTAGAGGCCGGAAAAATGCCCCAGTTCGAACGCTACATCGGCATCGACTATTCCCGCGCCGAGACCGCCGACTCCATTTGCAATGGATTCCTTGCTTACATCGCCGAGTGTAACGGCACACCGAAACAGTTTGAGCCCCCCCTACAGTGTCAAAGAAGTACTTGGGCGGCGTCGGCGACTGACTGTGGTTATTCACGGACAGGCTGATGTCCTCCCACCCCCAGTATCTTTCCCAGTTTCCGAATGCCTATACTCCCCCGCAAAGCAGCCATCGAGAAGGCGCAGTACCAATAGTGTACGTTCCCGGAAATCTGCAGTGATGGTGTGGGCAGTACAATCCATTCGTGAACAAGCCCAATTTTGTTTACCATGCTGACTGGGGTAGCAAGCCTTCGAAAAGATGGTGTGCGAAGTCCATCCTCGGCGCAGCGAGGCGATTCATACCGGGGACGGAGTTGTAGTACATTCCAGCAAAGACGCCTGACGACGCAAATGATTGGAGGACTCTGAGAAATGGCATCACCGCAGTTGACGTTGGCGCAGGTGCAGCAACTTTCTGGTGCGGTAGCAGAATACATCGCTTCCCAACGTGGATTCTTCTTACGCACGTCATTACCGCTGACACTTGAGCAGCGTGAAGCTATGGAAGGATTCTTCGTTCCGGATGTCCTCGACGGGAGTCGGCTGGTTGTACTCCAGAGCAGCCGGGTGCAGAATCCCGATTTTTATCCGCAGCTATGGCGGTTAGGTTTTCGAAATTTGCCTGATTTCAGGACGATGGCTGCAATTACCTTCGGGGATGTTGTGGTTTCACATCAACCGTTCACTCATGGCCTCCTATTCCACGAGCTTGTGCACGTTGAACAATATCGACAGCTTGGAATTCCGCAGTTTTCTAATTTGTATGTTCGAGGCTTTCTGACAGGTCGAGGATACGAGGGAATTCCCCTCGAAGGGAACGCATATTCACTCGGAGCAAGTTTCGAAGCAATTCCTCGGCAGCGATTCTCGGTGGCCGATGAAGTCTCAGAGTGGGTGCGGAATGGCCGATTCTGAGCGAAAAAGGTAGACCGGAGGAGCCAGAATGCCTCAATTCGCACGCTACATCGGCATCGACTACTCCGGCGCGGAAACGGCGGACTCCAGTTGCAAAGGCATCCGTGTCTACATGGCCGATGACAACAGCGAACCGATGCAGGTTCAGCCGCCACCTAGCCCACGCCGGTACTGGACGCGCCGGGGTCTCGCCGAATGGCTGCGAAACGAACTCGACCGCGACATCCCCACACTAGTCGGCATCGACCACGCCTTCTCGTTTCCGCTGGCCTATTTCGAGAAGTACCGGCTCTCCAGTGACTGGGAAGACTTTCTGGTTGATTTCCATCACCACTGGCCGACAGATGCTCCGCACACGTACGTGTGCTTTATCAGAGAAGACCCCTCGGGGCGTGGCCTGAAAAGAACCGGAGACCGAAGCTGGCTCCGCCTGACAGAACGATGGACTCCGACCGCGAAGTCCGTCTTCGGGTTCGGCGTTCAAGGTGAGGTCGCAACCTCGACGCACGCCGGTTTGCCGTGGCTTCTCTATCTGTGGAAGAACTGTCGTCGTGCTTCACACTTTTGGCCGTTCGACGGGTGGGAAGTTTCGGAGGGCTCATCGGTCGTGGCAGAGGTCTACCCGTCACTGTGGACACGGCGTTTCCCGAGGGAGGGTCGTGATGGTGACGAACAAGCCGCCTATGCCGTGGCGGCGTGGTTGCAACGGGCAGACCAGAGCAACAATCTGGATGGCTTCTTGAATCCGCCGCTGACGGCGGAGGAGCGAGAAATCGCTGCCATAGAGGGGTGGATATTGGGGGTTACATGAACCGGCTGGGCGGTCGGCCATCAGGTCACTCCCCAACCAGTCCGGCATACACAGGGCAAAGTCTGTAGTTGTTGGTACTTTGCTTGCGTTCCCAAATCTGGATGCCGTGTCCAACTTTGCATTTAGGGTTGTTGTGGAAGACCCTCTCTTCACGGGTCTTCTTATCCTCGTTAATCGGGTAAAAGGGGTGTACGGTGGGCATTGGACCGATCCTCCATTACCTCGTTGCGAGGTTTCAACCTATCTTTCGATCAGCTTACCCTAAACGCACGAAAGCCCCTCGTTGGAGGTCGAGAGGCTTTCGTGCGTTAGACTATCAAGGTGGCTGGGCAATGTTTCAACAAGACGGACTCAAATCCTCCCGTCTGTGGCGTGCATAATGCACCGCTCGTCGAGGACGAGACCCCGATTGACGCACTTGCCCCATATATCGGACACATCACCTGCTGGAAATGTCCAATTACCGGCTCCGTGATTCTCGATTCGCACGGGCATCAGCCGCGAGATTCAAGCTGACCTGTCAGTCGAAGAGCTTTCCAGTGTTTGGTCACTCCCAATCCTGCTCCGATATTGCACTTGAACCACTGGGCTTTCCTCGTTGCCGTATTCCTCGGAATTGCTGTTCTGGCCGGGGCTATCTTATTTGTCATATGGATCGCTGTGAATGATGGAGACCCTCGGCGCAAGCGTTGAAGAACGAACGGCCAAGATTGCCCCACAAGGCCGGCAACGCACTATCAGGACACTACCTAGAATTCGGCTGCGGGTAAAACTGCTGTTATGATCTTCCAACCGCGGTGATGGAATCGGCATACAAAGCAGACAAAATCAACTTGAAACATTAGTAAATCTGCCGGGAGTGCTGGAAACAGCCCCGCGAGGGTGCGAATCCCCCCAGCGGCAATTACGCGATGCGTGGAAGCATCAGAATTGACCCATGTTTGTTCTGTTCCGGAAGAACAAACTCCGGATTCTGCTCCAGAAACCGAAGACAAGACCGTGCGAATCCTGACTGAACAACACATTGATATGAGCCGAAATAAGGCGGTAGTGAAGCAAATCTCAATCTCCGCCCTGGCCCATACTTCGCAGGTCGAGAGACGTCTGGGTTTCTGTGCGGCGCTTCAGAGTTCTTCCCCAATGGCGGTTTCTTTCTAACCAATTAGTTGTAAGTCAACAGTTTTATTCGACCCTAAACTAGGATTAACCCCAAAGTACGTCGTTTGGTTTTCCTGGTCCCCTGAGGTTGCTGTATGCAGGAAGAATCCAATCGACCCATTCGGGGCATCCTCACGTCGCCCACGAACCTCCTGCGCATTTTTCATTCCAATCCTTGCTTTCACTCTTTGTGCGCAAGCTCAAAACATCACCGGCACCATTCGCATTGAGAAGAAGTTGACCAGGCGCCGTGTCACGCCTTCCGTCTCCGTGTATCAGCGCGGCGCCTCAGTGGATTTGGGAAAAAATGCTGAAGAGGATCCGTGGAGTTCGAGCGTTCACAAGTCGTGATCTACCTTGAAGGGCCACGCCCCGCGAATGTCGATCCAGTCGGCCCTGCCGAGTTCAAGATCCAGCAGCTCAATCGCCGATTCTCTCCCGATCTGCTTGTAGTTCCGGTTGGCTCCAAGGTCTCCTTCCCAAATATGGATCCAATCTTTCACAACATCTTCTCGCTCTCCAAGCCCAGGCCATTCGATCTCGGCAGCTACGACAAAGGCGAAACGCGAGAGGTGACATTTCCTAAGCCCGGCATCGTCGATATCTATTGCCGTCTGCACCCGAATATGGCCGCTGCAGTCGTTGTCACTCCGAATCGCTGGTACCCAGGGCCGATCGAGCAGGGCAGTATCGCATTCCAGATGTATCGCCCGGCAAATACACCATCGTTGCATGGCACAGGACTGCTGGATTCTTTCGCAAGACAATAGTGGTCGAAGCCGGGCAAGACTCCGCAGCAAATTTCTTCATTCCAATCGGCCAAGACTCTGAATTAGCCGGTCCCGTGAACGCTTCCGCGGTAGCCAGCACTGGAAGCAGGTAACGATGCGCTTTCAAACGCGAGCATTTCTCATCTGCTTTCTTCCTTTCGCGCTCCTCCTGGCTGCCGGTCTCTGGATGGTTCAGCTCTTCGTGCAATCGAATGTGCGTAACGATCTGCGTGCATCCTTGCGGCAGAACGAACTTGCAATCGCCCGAGTCCACGCTCAAGCCGATCTTCAAAATAGCCGCTTCCTGAAAATCGTCGGAGATAACGCTGCCCTCAAGGCCGGCATGCAATTGCTTCGCTCTGAGTCTGGCAGCCAGGCGGCACGCATGACCGTGGAAGATCAACCGCGCGAACTTGGCCAGCACATGGGCTTCGATTTTCTGCTAGTATCCTCGCCCAGTGGCACGCCCCTCGCCGGAGTTGTCAGGCAGTCTGAAGGCAAGCAGGCCGGAAGAGTCAACTTGTGCCATTGGATTTGTCCTTCATCGATCACAGTCCGAATGGCCTTCTGCAACTCAGCAACCACACTTTTCAGGTCGCATCAGTCCCAGTGGATGACGATGAAGCAAACATCGGCTACCTTGCAGTGGGCGAGTATTTTAAGTTTCCCGGCGTTGCCACTCCATCCGTGTTGATTCACGACGGAAAAGTCATTGAATCCAACATTCCAAACGCCTCTCCCGCCGATGTCCAGGCGGCCCTGGCAAGCTGCGGGAGCCAATCGGAATGTGATCTTCAATTGAGAGGTGTCAACTGGACATCGGCTCCTATGCAGCCCTTTGGCAGTGGCTACGTCTTGTGGAGTTTTGAAAATGTGGATGAGGTAACTGTCCCAATTCTCTCCAGGTTGAGGAATCTCTTCCTGACCATGGCAATCGGGTCCGTGCTGGTCGCACTCCTGTGCGGCATCGCGTCCTCACGCACCATTGTCAAACCCATTGCGCTGCTGGTTTCTCACCTTCGCAATGCCGAACGCACCGGCACGCTTCCAGCGTTCACCATTGATCTCTCATCCACGCCGGAAATCCGTGGACTCGCCGAAAGCTACAATCGGGCCGCGATATCTGTGCAACATGCTCGCGAGAATCTGCAAGGGACCTACGTGGAGTTCGTCGGCTCTCTTGCAAATGCCCTTGATGCGCGCGATCGTTATACGGCCGGCCACAGCAGTCGCGTCAGCCAGCTCTCGTGCGCCACGGCAGCCGCCATGGGCCTCGGTCCTGAGGATGTCGAGCGGATTCGCATCGGCGCGCTTTTGCACGATATCGGCAAGATTGGAATCGCTGACAGCGTGCTGCAAAAACCCGGCCGCCTCACCAAGGAAGAGTTTGCCCCAGTCAAGGAACACCCCGCCATCGGGCGCCGAATTCTTGAAGGCGTCCGTGGCCTTGCGCCCTACCTTGACGCAGTGGAACTGCACCATGAGAACTGGGATGGCACCGGTTAGCCGAAAGGCCAATCGCGCGAAGAAAAACCGGTGGATGCGCGCATCATCCATGTCGCCGATGCTTACGATGCAATGACGACGAATCGGTCCTACCGGCGGAGAGTGACCCACGAGCAGGCCATTTACGAACTCTTCTCCTATGCGGGGACGCAGTTTGATCCCATGTAGTGAGTCTCTTTGCAAAATTGCCGCACGAAGTTGTTGCTGGGCTCGAGCTCCCGCCACAAGACGATGCCCAGGTGGCGGAACTTGAAGCAGTGGAGGCGTGATGACCAGGCCACTCCACATTTTACTTGCGCTCGGGCTCATCTGCCCTCCATATCTCATCGCGCAGGAAGCAAGCTCTGGCTTTGATCTGCGTTCAACTCTTTCCGGCCAGTTCGCTACCTCGAATGTCTACACTGAGGCGCCACGGTCTGGCGAGCCTGTGGGTTTACGCTTTCGTTCGGTCGTTTATCCCACGATCAACCTGAATGACAACTGGACCATCACTGGCGCATGGCAACTCGCTTCACGTCCTTATTTCTATGAGGACTTCTCAAACGCCGGCAATGGTGTAAACGGCAACCTGCTTCAGGCCTCACTGAACTATTCGCGCATATCCAGCAAAGGCTCTCTGCTTGTACGCGCCGGTCGACTTTCAACGGCATTCGGCTCTTTCCTCCTGCGCTACGATGACTCGGAAAACCCTCTCGTCGATCTTCCCATGGAGTATGGCTACTACTACACGCCTGTTTCCAATCTCAGCGTTGCCGGCGCTCAGATAGACGCGACTCGCGGCAAGTGGGATGGAAGACTGCAATTGGCCAACGCCTCCCCGGCAAATCCGCGTAGTCTATTCCAGCACGATCAATACGGCAACTGGGCCGGCGGCGCTGGTTATCCCATTCAGCAGGAATTCCGCATTGGAGTCTCCGCGTATTATGGTCCGTATCTTGATCGCCAGTATGCGTACTTCTTCCCCGGAGAAACGAACCCAAGTACGTTACCGGCACAGGGATTGGGCCTTGATGTCTCCTGGGCGCGCGGCCATTGGATAGTGCAAGGTGAACTACAACACTTCGTATTGCCCTACAAGGCGATTCCTACGTTTCGTGAGCAGGCTGGCTATGTGGAGTTAAAAAGGACCTTGAGCCCGCGCTCGTCCATTGCCACCGCGACGGCTACACCAGCGGAAACGAATCCGGGCAGACCCAGTGTCTTGAGACTGCGGCAGCGTTCCGTCCCAACAGATTCCAACTCATCAAGTTCGATTACGAATACGAGCATTACAGTATCGGCGCCTATCGCAATGAAAACACGCTGGCAATTCAATACGTGACTTCCTTGCATTTCTCCGCAGCGAAAGACTAGCAACTCCAACTGGCTGATCGCCTAAGATCTCCCATTCTAAGATGGAATTGATCTTGCTAGTGTTTAATTGATTATCCAAGTGAAAATGCCGTTCCAAAGTTTCCGGCCATCAGGATCCAACCTCTTCCATATCCACCGCCACGGTAAGCTCATGAGCTCCGCCGCCTTGGATCACCCCGTAGACTGGGCTCACGTCGCCATAGTCCCGGCCCCACGCCAGCGTCACGTGACCGCTCGAAGGCACAAGATTGTTTGTCGGATCAAGATCTATCCATCCGATTCCTGGACAGTATGCGGAAATCCAGGCGTGCGATGCATCTGCACCAACCAGCCTCGGTTGCCCCGGAGGAGGATGCGTCCGCAGGTATCCGCTCACATAGCGCGCAGAAAGATTCAGTGAGCGAAGGCATGCGATTTCAAAATGCGCGAAGTCCTGGCACACGCCATGCCGCTTGCGAAACACCTCTTCAGTCGTCGTGCGGACGTTGGTCACTTTTGAGTCGAATCGGAAATCTTTGTGGATGCGTGCGGTCAGATCAAGAAGTCCGTCTCGAAGCGGGCGTCCCGGAGTAAACGACTGCAGCGCATAACTCGCAAAATCCTGGCGAAGCTTGATGCGCGGCGATTCGAAGATAAACTGGTAAGCTTCAAGTCCCTCCGGACTTTCGTCTCTCGGGATTAATTTTGCCGCCTCTTCCCAGGAAATAGAATCGTGTGGCACCGCAACCGCCATTTCTTCGACGTTGACTTCGCTTCTTGATTCAACCACCAGCTCTTTGTGCGGTTCCTGCACAGTGAAGAAGTAAAGAAAGTTTCCAAAATAATCGGTGCGCTCTGTCATCGTTGCCGGCGTCGGATCAATGTGTACTTCGCTCTTCGCCAACTGTTGGCGTGGTATCGAACGCGGCTTGAGACACGCCACATGCTTTCCGACCGATACCGGATGCCTGTATTTGAATGTGGTTCGATGACTGATTCTGTAGATCATAGGCCTATCGTGATAGGCAAGGTCCGAGCGTGGCTGAAGTATCTGTTTGACAGGTTATTTGACCACGAAGGAAGCAGCAGCTCCAGCCCTCTCAGGAATCGCTCCAGCCGTGACAGGCTGTCGGCCCCATCTGTAGTTGTCCCCGCTCCCGGCAACGGGTAACTCAGCTTGCTCAGGTCGAAACTACGCAAGATGGTCACCGCATCCTGCATCGCGTTTAAGTCATCAGCCAGGTGCCGCGGCAACTGGTTGTACAAATGCACCAGGTGGGTCAATTGAAAGTCCAAAGACCGGGGATTGTTCCCATCTGCCATCAACACATCCAGCACCGCGAGCGGCTGTAAGGTTGTAAAGTAGCGCGACCGGTAAGTCATGGAACTGTCGGCAACTTCGAGCAGACACTCCAGGAGCGGCCAGTCCCGTTCGCCCAGCGGTGTTGTGATCTCCCGGAGTTGTCTGGTCAGAAAGATGGCGCGTTCAAGCCGACGCCCAATGCTCATGAACAGCCAGCCCAATCCCCGGTTGATATTCTCGCGCTCCATTCCTGAAAACGCCGACAGAAGCTCCAGGCAGCTGGTCATCATCGCCGGATACTCCTGAAACGGCGTTCGTGACTCAATCTGGATTGACTCCCTCAATTGCCCGACTAGGTAAACCATATCGGCCGACAACCGCTCCCGCACACTGCCGCCAACACGCGCTACGTTGGCCAACGTTGAGGCCAGGCTGTCGGTGCGCTTCTTGTCCGCAATCAGAGACACCAGTTCCACTTCGAGTTCTCGCGAAGTAGGCTGCCTCCTCTTCACCTTGGGCAGCTTGTTTTGCCGCGACTCCAGGCATCGATGGAGCCGTAGAAGGCAACCGAATTCCGCCTCGTTGGCGCGCTGCACGCGCGATGTCATTGCGCGCACAATTCTGGCCGTGCATTCCGCCCGCTCAATGTATCGTCCCAGCCAAAACACGTTGTCCGCCACACTGCTTGGCACACTCGGCGACTCGCGGCGCAACGGCACCGGCTCTGTGCGCGGGTGAAGCATCGTGAACGTGTCCACGGGGTTGTCCCACAGCACCCAGGCGTCCTTGCTGTGTCCGCCTCGCTGCATCGAGACCACCGACCCCTCCATCTCGGCAACACGCACCAATCCTCCGGGGATTGCTGTCCACCCGGTCCCTGTATTCAACACATATGCTCGCAGAACCACGTTGCGTGCGTGAAGGCCGCCGTTGTCCCAAACCGGCGCATTCGAAAGCGCAATCTGCTCCTGCGCCACGTACTCATGCGGTCGAGCTCTAAGCCGCTCGGCGAGCTTGCCCTTTTCGCTTTGCTCCAGTTCGGCTCCGAACACCGGCTCCATCCCTCCCGACGGAAACGCCGGCTTCACCACAACAGAGTCAAGATTGTTCAATACCCATTCGAGCGCGTCTTCTTGCCCGCACCACCACGTCGCCACGGATGGAAGCTTCAGCTTTTCTCCAGTCAGATATCGTGATAGGCCAGGCAAGAATGGCATGATGGTCGCCGTCTCAATCAGGCCGCTTCCCAATGCATTCGCAACCTTCACATTGCCGGCGACAATGGCGTTCACCAGCCCTGGCACACCGAGAAGTGAATCGCTGCGCAGTTCTAGAGGATCGCAAAAACTATCGTCAACCCTGCGCAGAATCACATCCACTTGCTCCAGGCCATCCACGGTCTTCAAGTAAACGCGCCGGTCGCGGACCGTAAGATCGGCTCCTTCAACAAGTGTGAATCCCAAATATCGTGCCAGATACGAGTGCTCGAAGTAAGTCTCGTTGTACGGGCCGGGCGTCAGCAGCACGATGCGCGGATTGTTGCACTCAGCAAGACCAATCAACGCCTCTCTTTGCGCACGGAAGAAGGGAGCAAGGCGCAAAACGTTTGAATTGCGGAACAGTTCGGGCAGCACATCTGAAACAATCGTGCGGTTCTCTAGCGCATAGCCGCTGCCTGAAGGGGCCTGTGTGCGGTCTGAAAGCACCCACCACTGTCCGTCCGGTGAGCGGGCAAGATCCACGGCCAGCAGTTGCAGGTAACTGTGCGCGGGGACCTTCACTCCGACCATGGGCCTCAGGAACGCGGGGTTGGCATACAGCAGCGCTGCCGGAAAGCGACCGCTTGCAATGAGGTGCTGCGATCCATAAAGATCTTCCAGAAGCAGGCTCAACAACCGTGCCCGCTGGATGATGCCCTCCTCAAGAAAGCGCCACTCATCCGCTGAAATCAGGAACGGAACCACATCGATCTTCCATGGCCGGTTAGCCCCCTGGGGATCGCTATAGATGTTATAAGTAATTCCGTTCTCGCGAATACGGCGCTCAGCGCGTCCCCAACGTCTTTGCAGCTCATCCGGGCCAATCTCTGCAAGGGCTTCCATCAGCTGCGCCCAGTGAGGCCGCGGATTTACACCGTCAGCGGATGACTCGTTGTAGGCGTGGCCATAGGGGAGTTGAGTTTGATAAAGATCGGGGCTCATTGATCCTCCCCAGGATTCTCGTTTCGCTTTTCATGCTCAATCAGCGGAAGCCGCAGATCGAGAGTGCACGGGAAAATCGGGCTTGCCTCTTCTGGCGGCGCATTCATCTTGATAAGCGCTGGGCTCGTGACATGAAAGCGCTCCTGGCGCCTGCCTTCAGCATCTGTGCCGTTGATTGGACGAGCTGTGTAGATGCGGCCGTCAGGTGGCGCAACGTTGTAGGTACACTGGCCAATCGACTGACCCTTCCAACGATCGATCACGTCGAACACAAGTGGAGCGTGCACGGGAATTGTTGGATGTAATGTTGCCGCCAGTTTTCGCGCGCGATACCGCACGCCTGCCACGGCAATTCCAACTTCGTTTGCCGGTTGTAGCGGAATTCTCCGCCCATTGCAGGCGACTGCATAGCGTGTTGCTTCTGTAAGCCCTGACAGCTTGACTTGTATTCGCTCGAGTGAAGAGTCCACAGAGCGAACCGTGCTGCCTGAAACACTCTCTTCCGCCAGCACGTTCCATGGCTCCAACGCCTTGCGTAGTTCCAGCTCCACTCCCTCAGCGGCGATCGTCCCAATCTTCGGGAAACGAAACTCCAGGTGCGAGTCGAACCACTGTTCCTCAAAGTCGCAGCCTGTCCGCCGTAACTCGCCAAGCACTTCAAAAAAATCGCGCTTCACAAACTCAGGTAGCATGAAGCGGTCATGCAGCGTTGTGCCCCAGCGGATGAGCCCGCCCTTGAATGGCGTCTTCCAGAACATCGCCAAAAGCGCGCGAATCAGCAACATCTGCAGTAAGCTCATTCGCACATGTGGTGGCATTTCGAACGCACGCAGTTCCAGCAAACCAAACTTCGAACCCAGGCCCTGCGGCGCAAATAGCTTGTCGATACAGAACTCGGCGCGATGCGTGTTGCCGGTGATATCTGAAAGCAGGTTGCGGAACAATCCATCCACAATGTATGGTGGGCAATCGCTCGACGGAAGTTGCCCAAAGGCCACTTCGAGCTCATAAAGAGTGTCCAGCCTTCCCTCATCTACGCGTGGATACTGGCTCGTTGGACCTACATAGATTCCAGAGAACAAATAAGACAGCGACGGATGATTCTGCCAGAATGCAATCATGCTGCGCAACAAATCAGGGCGTCGCAGAATTGGACTGTCCGGTACGGATGCTCCGCCAATCACGATGTGGCTCCCGCCGCCGGTGGGAATATACCCGCCATCGTACTCAAATTTCTCAGCAGTCAACCGATTGTGACGCGCCTCCTCGTCAAGTACGGTGTAAATCTGCTCGAGTTCATCCCAATTGCTTGCAGGCGGCAGGTTGATCTCAAGTACACCCGGGTCCGGCGTCACACTGAAAGACTTCAACCTGGGGTCGGAAGCGGGCCCATACCCTTCCACCCAAACCGGCATGTTCACGCGCCCGCATGTGTCTTCCACCGCGAGCACCAAATCCAGATAATCCGCGAGGATCGGCACAAATGGCAGGAACACATGCATGCGTCCTTGTCTTGCCTGCACACACAGCGAAGGCCGTATAAGTACTTCTGCTGTTTCCGGGTCCCTCAAGACCGCAGGCAGCGGATCCACCGCTGGTTCAACGTCGAAGAGTGCTGTCCGGTCCGCAACTCGCGTTGGGAGCCTCGCCCGATCTGCGAATGGGTCAGCGTCAAACTCGTATTCGAGCTCATCTGGCGCAACCCATGGCATGCGCTCGGTGGGTATCCGGTAACCAATCGGCGAATCGCCCTCCGAAAGAATCAGCATCTCCGGGTGAGGGAACCACAGCTGACTCGACCAGCGTAGTTGGCCCTCCGGCTGACGTCGGCGTATTGGCAGAATGTAGCCAACCGGCTCCGTCCCTTTGGCGCCCGGGTCATACCCTGGCAATATGTTGTCGGAGCTCACTTCGAGGCGGCGCGTCAACGCCTCCACAAACTTGAGAGCCTCGGTCGGCCCAAAATCATAATCACGGCCTTCCCGCGCAATGAGGCTTGCATCGTCCCAGACGGGAACCCCGTCGGCCCGCCAATAGCAACTCAGAGCCCAACGGGGCAGTGGTTCACTTGGATACCACTTACCCTGCCCATAGTGCAGGAGCGCGCCCGGCGCCATTCTCTCGCGCAGCCCTTCGATCAGTGACAGTCCGCGGCTTCGCTTCATTGAGCCAAGGGCCTCAATGTTCCACTGCGGACTTTCAGGATCGTCGATCCCTACATATGTCGGCTCACCGCCCATGGTCAGCCGAACTTCCTGGGCCTTCAGCTCTGCGTCAACGTTGTGGGCAAGCTCCCTTACCCGCAGCCAATCCGCATCTGTAAATGGCTTCGATGGCCGTCGAGGATCATTTAAGCGGCGAACAGACATGGAGTAGCTGAATTCAACGCCTGCTGGCTCCACAGTGCCGCCGATCGGTGCAGCCTGCGCAGCATTCGGTGTGCAGACCAGTGGGATGTGCCCCTCGCTGGCGAACAGGCCTGAAGTCGGATCCATCCCAATCCAACCCGCCCCCGGCAGGTACGCCTCTGCCCATGCATGCAATTCCGCGGAGTCTTCTTGTGGGCCGCTAGCTTCGCCCGCCGGCGCTCTTTCGTCTGCCCTGAGTTGAATCAAGTAGCCAGACACGAATCGCGCTGCGATCCCAAGGTTGCGGAGGGTCTGTACCAGCAGCCACGCAGAATCACGGCACGACCCCGTCCGCTTCTCAAGGGTCTCTTCGCATGTCTGAACGCCCGCCTCAAGCCTTGTCACATAGCCAACATGGTCGCGTACCTTGCGATTCAAGTCCAGCAACAGGCTGATCATTCCGTTCTTCTGCTCCTTGAATCCCTTCACGAACGCCTCAAGCAGTGGCCCCGCCGGATCCATCGACCGGTAAGGCTCAAGATCCGTCGCCAGCTGCGGCGCGTAGGCGAACGGATACTCCTCAACGCCCGGTTCCAGGAAAAAGTCGAACGGATTGATCGGCGACAGCTCCGCGACCAGGTTCACCTCAACCACGAACTCGCGTGTCGGTGCCAGAAAAATAAGCCGCGCCAGGCGATTGTTGTGTGGGTCCAGTTGCCAGTTCAGCAGGTGTTCTGAGGGAGTGATGTCCAGGGAATAGTTGAGAATCGGCGTTCTACAGTGCAGTGCGGGGCGCAATTGGATGATCTGTGGACCGAGGGAGATCGCTCTTTCATACCGGTACTGTGTCCGGTGGCTTAGCGCAACTTTTATTCCCATCCGTCCTCTTGCGGTCCACGCTTGGGGATTAGGTTCCCGCCATAATTTGGCAACACAGCGCGCAAACTCGCCATAGGTCTCTTTTAGCTGAGCTGTATGGACACGTTAACATATCGCTTGTGATATCGAAATCGTTTCCGGCTGAGCGCCTCTCGTGAAGGCTCCATCGCTTCATAAGCTGTTGATTCCAAGAGCCGCCAAATCGGTTTGCGCCACCCGCAACAGCTCCGCAAGCAGTTCCGGAACCCGTTTCTTCAACCAATGGAAAGCTTCGATTCCATCAATGAATCCTTACTTTTCTTCACCACCTAAGTGATCCCTGTCGTCTTCATCCTGTAAGTTTCCATGGCGGTTACCTTCGGCGCGGGTCATTCAACTTATAGGTCACGGCTCTGCTGTCCGGTTAGATGTTGAATAGATTCAGTTGGTTATCGAAATCCGGTTGGTCGGTTCTGTGGAGATAGGGCTGAAGGGCGCATGAAATCTCGGTTTTCTCGAAGATCGAGACCGACTGAATCTGTAGACAAGTGTAGAGCGAGGCGTCCAGTTTCAGTTCCTTTTTGACAATAGCGATCAGCACATAGGTGGCGACGGCACACCAGATTTGGCTTCTCACGGCGTTCTCGCTGGTGGCCAGGAAACGTTTGATGCGCAGGTGCTGCTTGACCCGTTTGAACAACAGGGCGACATACTGCCCATCAACATCGCCCGGACGAAGTCACAATCTACTATCGTTTCCACCCGTTGTGGATGTGCAGCCTGCCGGTGATCCGGTTGTACGAGCGTCTCGGCGAAG
>Ga0182018_10002903_pt1 | contig 16261 bp, 22 predicted proteins | sample 812P2MmetaG_FD_120490 | JGI IMG/M metagenome (GOLD analysis project Ga0182018, IMG submission 120490) | Permafrost microbial communities from Stordalen Mire, Sweden - 812P2M metaG | ecosystem: Environmental > Terrestrial > Soil > Wetlands > Permafrost | place: Sweden: Stordalen | collected... | reverse complement strand
GGAGTATCCACTTCAGTGGGATCTGGTCTCCACTTCAGCGCTCGTGAAGCCACTCACGGTGGAGTTCAATTTGCGTACTAACACCAAGGAGATCGCGAACGCATTCAGTGAGCTTGGGTATCTGGATCTCGGCAGAACGCGTACCGGCCAAGAGCGTGTCTACATGTGGGCTATTCGGAGTTTCGAGACTTATCGCCATTGGAATCCAGCACAACTACGGACACTGTGGACGTATCAGGTGAACAATACTCCAGCGGAACCGGGCGCTGATACAGTGGACGCTCTGTACAAGGATCGCCAGCCAAACTCGATCCAAGGTTCAAAGATGTGACCGGGCCGCGTTTCTCGTCCCGGATGTGGCCGCGTCCTGGATACGTCCCGGATAGCTCGGGACGGCGTAATTGTTTGAAGAGGTTGAGGTTAGTATGGGTTTTAGACGCGTCCCGCGAGAATTTCTCTATACCTCCTCTCTCAATTTGTTGTTGTTGCTGTTGAGGAGAGGGTTATACCAATTTCTTACGGGACGCCACGCAAACATGCGCGCGCGTCAAGCGGGTGTGGCTTTCGAGCGTCCCAGACGATCCGGGACGGATCCAGGACGGAATTCGATCCGGGACGGGCGGCATCCTTCGTTCACGCGGCGCGCGCCAATGAACATACACGTCCTCGGTAAAAGAAGCATTCCATCTTTGAACAAAGCAATGTTGCTCGAAAGCCACGCCCGCTTGTACTTGAACACGTATTCTTTATGTTCAAACGCCAGCGCTGCTAATCCTTAGTTAGTCCGTCCATCACAGCGAAAGCACAGCAGGTGTGTGGTTCGTGTGCAACCCATCGATCTGGTCAATGAGTGATCCAGGCGTTATACAGGTGAGTTGATAGGAGCGTGGGCATGCGGCACTGGTCGCAGATGGTTCGCGCGGCTTAGTAGGGGCCTTGCCTTCGGTAGTTTGGCCGTGTATTCTGAGGGCGGCTGACGGCTGACCAAAGGAGGCAGCTTTCATCATGCACAGACACGTTGTTCCGCCAGGCGCAGGACCACCGGGGAGTCTAGACCAACGACTCGCCCGCTCATTAGTTCGTGAGCGCATTTTGTCAGTAGATAAACATTTCAATGTCGCGGCAGTTGAAGCGTTGCCGCTTAAGCGCGTTCAGTCATATGGTCAGTCCGAAAAAGCGTCAGTTGTGGCTTTGCCACTTAGGCCCATTTGGTCAGAATCAGTATCTGACCCGTCCGAGGTAGCTTCAGTTTTGGTTGGGCCGAATACGAATAGGGATTATGCCAGCGAGCGTCATCGCTCATATCATCGGTGCAGTCTATTTCATCAAAGAAGTTTGCAAAGTGATCCCAACACTTTTTGAAATAGTTCGTCACCGGAGCGTCGATGGCTACCAAGCCGTCCGGTAAGAAAGCGAAAAGATCATGCAGACAATCTCAAGAGGTAGACAACAGGGGAATCGAGAGAAAGCTCTACATGATCAGTTGTGTGTCTATTCCCGTACAGGTACTGCTCGCCCTGATGGCCCTTGTGGTCGCGTGGTTGGCTTACTCCAAGCCGCACGCCGATCCGCCCGAGCAAAAGCCAGTGATCATCATTCTGGAGCCCACTGTCCAGATGCCAGCAGCGAAATCAAAGGTTCAGAAGCATTCCATTCCAAAGCCAAAGGCACAGGAGCCTTGCATAGGCTTTGAGCTTAGCGAGAAGGTAGCGCGCTAAAAGGCGCGCAGCCAGCACAGCCCGACAAACCGACGCCCCCAAGAGGCTAAAACCCCTTGGGGGTTTTTTCTTGTCAGTCCTGTGTATCGGACGCCCTTAAAAAAGAACAGGCGGGCTAACTCTCGATTAGCAGGTTGAACGGCATCATTGCACAGCCGGGCGTGTTCTCTGGCCACTTCCGCGCCGGTTCAGGATTGACCAATCCAGTGCTGATACAGGCCCGACGCATCACAGGCCCGCGTCATCACCGCCACGGATGTCCGCCAAACGCAGCAGCGCTGCCCTGCTCGTGGGCAGGACGCCATCCGCGCGCCGGAGACAGGCGACAGGGCCGAGATAGATTCCTGCCGCTACCTTGGAGGCACGAAGCTGTTGTTGATGATTTCGAGATGGTGAGCAGTCATGTTTCCTGAGCCCTCGGGAACAGTCTCCACGGATGTCTTCAGAGTTCTCCCGTCCTTGAGCTGGATAGTCCACTGGATAACAAAGGGCACATGATGTTCGGCGGTTAGATTGCCGCTCTTTTCAAACGTCACCTTCTCCACCGCCTGAAGTGTGCTTTTCTTACCAACCGCCGCCAGTGTTCCGTCCTCGATCACTCCCCCGTATTCTTGGATGAAACGATGCCACCAATCGTCGTCGCTGCACAACGTTGTTGGCAATTTGTAAGCAGCTAAAAATACTCGCAATTGATGCCGGAAAGTGTTGAGGTAGACGAAGTCCTTGAAGAGATTGTACTCTTCACGGAAACTCCACGTACCCATTGGGGTCAGATACGCAACAGTGTTCGTGACCCATCGATCCACTCTTTCTAAGAAGCCTTCGGTAGTCTTTGGCGATTCCAAGTCAACGTGAAGCGCCCAATGGCAATACATCCACAAAGAGCCCATGTTGTGGTTCGGGTCGTCCCGCTCCAGCAGCTTTCGTACCTCTGCCAAAAGGTAAACAACTTTGCATTCGGTGTCGACAGGCTCGCTGAGAAGAGCCATCAGCTTGCTAACAATGTCCTTTGTCATACCGCCACCAATCATAGCCCGGCTAATTGTCCATTAGTCGGTCGCACCGCGCGCCGCGTCATGTCTGCTCAGTGGCCGTGTGCAAACAGCAACTAACGTCTGACAGAATCCAGGCTCTATACAGGCTTACTCATCCGGCGTGGCGGTATGATAGCCAGGAACTTTCACGCAGCCGTACACACGGACGAACCGGCACAAATTGTGCCGGGCATCGAGTCCGTGCAGCTTGCAAGCCTCGATGAACGCGCGCACGGTCATACCGTCGTGGAGTAGTTGCCAACATTGCAAGCGCTTCCCTCGGAATACCCGGTCCTCATCCAGAATGTGTATCGGCGCGTCTATTGGCAGGCGCCCATGCTGCTGGCGCTCATGCTGCACTGTCTTCGAGCAGCGGCTTACTTTAAGGGCTGGCGGGTGCGCCTTGTTCCGCTCCATCGCCTCGACTTCCACCGGGGTCAACTTCACAATCCCTGTACAGGCCGGACAGCAATTGGCGCAAAAGAATCCCCCATATGCTACCTCACACAGATGGACGCCTCCATGCATGACGGTTCCACATGAGAAGCACTCCGCAACTAGCCCGTTCTTGGATATGCGGCACAAGCGAGTGACATCAGGGAAGTAGAGCGGAGACACCAACTCGATTTCCCGGCGCGGTGTCATCATCGTCGATTAGGATGAGGTTCAATGGACGGCAAGGGCGCATTTTCGTTCCCGCCATTGACGCCATCCACATCGTCCATGGCCCGTAGCGCGGCGCGGATCTTGGCTGCCTTGTCCTCTGGGCTGTCTTCTTTTTCGCCTGGGATCGGGCCGCTATCCCGATGATGAAAGCGCATCTTGAGTAACACGATTGCGGCTGTCGTATTGTCATTCATGGCCTGTTTGAACAGGACGCTCCACAGTTTGTCTTCCTCAATTTTGCGGCCGCGCGTGATGGCTTCCTCGATCTCGGGATGCCGTTTGCGCCAAGCAGACAGCGTTTGCGGGCAACATCCGAGAAGCTGACAGAGAGTGGTCAGATTCGCGCCATACTGCCCGCATGCTTCCTCGATCAGCCGTACAGCGTGCTTGGGTGGGCGTCGCACCTTGGCTGTCATGTATGCCTTGCGCAGCTTGGAATCGGGCGCAGCCCATTGTGCTTTGGCGCGGGCCGATTGCCTGGCGCGAGCCTCCGCCGTCAGGCCGGGCCGTTTGTTAGGCTTCGCCTTAGTCACAGCTTCCTTCTTCGTGGCCATACGTCTTTAATCTAGCGTCTAAACATAAGTTGCCATTCGCGTTGGAGGCTCGGAATTGGCCAAGAACAATGGCCAAACATGAGCGGGCAGAAATGTTTTAGTAGTAGGGTTAAGGCGTAGTTGTTCTTGGGTGAGTAGCGGCGGGCTTTGCTTCCTTTCTCCCGTCCCACTGCCCCGAGACGATCTGATGTGCATTTTGTTTACCTTGCGAAAACCGGGCCGGAGTTCTGGCACGAGGATCAGTACGATCTCGCGTGAACCTTTCCTACTTTTGGGAACTCCAGATATTCCCGCCCGGAATTTTTAGAACTGGAGATTTCCCAAATATGCTCGAATTATTCCCGAGAGTGCCATTCGGCCCGGCCAACGATCCAGGCCAGTGCACGCCCTGGCCCAAGCCGGTATCGGCGTTCAACCTTGCGTGGCTTTCCGGCACCTTTGTGCCGGATCAGCGTGATCGCTTGGCGCGCATCCAAGCTGCCATCAATGCAGCGAACACCCATATAGAGAAGGTCCGGCTGGAAGCTAGCGGCGCGCCTATCGTCGGAACTCGCGCCCCAAACGGCAACATTCTGCGGTCCGGTAGCGACGCAAATCTTGAACACCAACTCCGCACTCACGCGCGGAACCAGATCATTGTCAAAATCGTCGAAATCCGCAACGGCTTGGACAAAATTGTGCCGCCTTTGTTAAGGGATTCCGCCCGCGCGTCACTAACCGCCGACACTTTGAAAGAGCGGGTTTTCGACAAGCTATCCTGTCTCTCCCGCGCGTCACTCACTGGCCTGGATCGGGCTGCGTTTGCGGCGCTAAAGAGCAATTACTCAAATATGCTGAGGGATTTGAGCCCGATAGAGTTGACGGCATATGGCCAGAGAGCACTCGATGACGGCAGCGCCGAAGCACTCCCGCTGCTCGATTCGATAAGGGTCGAAAATTTCCGACGGCCCAAAAGTGACCGAGGGTTTCTGAACAACTCCATCATCCAACTGGCCACAGTGCCGGAGTACGACGCAGCGAATTTGTTGCTCACCGAAACGCAGCAAATCAATGACCGGGCACTTATCATTTGGGCTGATTTCCAGGGAATGACATCCCGAGCCAACCTGATGAAGATGGACAATGCTCTCACCCAGCTCGGGAAACAACTGAATTCGGAACTGCCGATCTATGGCACCGAGGACGAATAACATGAATGAAAATGTAATTAGTGTCAACCAAACGATAGCCCCAGTTTCCACTCTGAGTGTGCCCGGCCTGTTCGCGGTCTCGACCGAGGCTGTAACGCTTTCCGAACTGCTGAAGGGCAAGATCCCTGCCAGGGCGCAAACTGTTCTGCTCCGCGCTCGGGGAACCAACCAAGGGACCGTCTATGTCGAGCGGCTGGACAATCCCGGCGCGCGTCACGCGCTATTGCCCGAGGCCGGAATCGAGATGAGTGTTGCCGACCTTGCAACGCACTGGGTAAGGGCAGATGGCGACCAAGGTGACTCCATCGTAGCGGCCTATACACGCTTGATGAATGACAAAGAATGACAAGGAGTGACATGGCAATACGAACCATCAATCCGAAGACGGTGCGCGGAGGCGTACCCGCTGGAAAGCTGACTGTGCGCCAAGTGGCTCCTCTTCATAGCCAGTCGATTGCCGTCATGCAGGTGGGCTCGGCAAGTGGGCATCGAAACCCTCGAAGGGTGGCTCGTGGGAGGGCACCGGCACCACGAGGTATGGCCGGATGACCGCCGCGCAGAGAATGCTGATTGGGCAGGCGCTCGGACGGGATGTTCTCTCGGCAGCAGAAACCCTAAATTTCCATTTGAACACTTATGGAAAAGCTGATGCTTCCTTATGGCGGGCGCTCCTCGAAAAACTTTTTGAAGGAGCCGGAGATGAAGTCATGGGCAGTCCGCTTGGGCTAACAATCCAGATTGCCATTTTAGGAAAGATACAAGGAGACAGCGATGCAAGCGTGCAACGCCGCGCCGGACGTGGTTCCGGCTTCCCTGGCAAACACCAGTTCTGATATGTACGTCGCCTGTGGGCGAATCGGCAAGTTGGACTTGGCGCGTGACGGCTGCTTCACCGCAATCGACGTGTTCCGGTTTGCAGCATTCGATCTAGCAGCGCGTGGAATGGAAGGCGAAGTCCGGGCGCTTCTCAGCGCAGGGCGCGAGACCGTTCGGGAGTTCTTGCAGCGCGCTTACGGCTGCTCGATGGGGCGGCGCGAGTACTTCACGCCCTCTCACCTAACGGGCGCGCAAGCGGACGCCAAGGACTTCCTACGGTTGCTAGGCCGGGCTGCCGGAGCGCGGAAGCGGACAGCCTGAAGGGGCGTAGACTACAACGGGTAGTATTGTAAATTTGCCGACAACACAATTGGCAGTATATTCTATCGGGCGTATGGCAACTGCCACCAAACCTCGATTCCAAATTCAACGCAGGCCACCTACGCAGACGCAGATCCGCGTGATGGTCGATCTTCTGGCTGCTTTGCCGAATGAAGATCAGCGCACCGCACTCCAGCTTTACTACAGTGAAGCGCTCCGGCCCGAGACGGTCTGCCAGCGGACGGGCATGACGCCCGAGGCTTTCAGCGCGCTCCGAGCGGATGTCCGCAGTCAATACCTCCAACGCACCGGGAGGCTCTGTCAATGATGATCGCCATCAACGGCCTCTTTGTGCTGGTCTGCATCCTGCTTGATTTGCTCCGGCCCGCCTCCTCTCCCTCCCGCAACTAGTCCACCGCGCGCGCGTCACGCTTATCCGGGATGCGCCGCAACTCCCTCAGTTTGGTAGCAGACTCCCGAGGTAGCGACAGCGCTCATGGCAGGCAACCGGAATGTTTCGCGCTTGATCACGGTGGGAGACGATGCGATTACAGATCACGCAGCGGTCCTCGTGAAGCTTCGCTTTGATCTGTTGGAATGCTGAAATTGCCGCCCACGCGACAACGACACTGGCAGCAATAATACCTTCGATTGGTCCTACAGGAATCTCCGGCAGGTGGAACATGTTCCCTCCAAGCACACTGTTGGCATCGCCGGGTCCATGCCTTAACACATGCCTTGAAGGTTATCCCCTTAAAAGGGGTAATCCCACTTCAGCAGACTGTTCGGTTTTTAGTGGAAACTACCCGGTCAAGCTCCACTGCCGAACTGCGCCTATCGGTGACTAGCCCTTGCGGGTAGCTGCTTTTTTCTTACGGATTGATCCTTGCGGATTGGTCCTGCCGTAAGCGCAATTCGACCGTAGCACGGAAACTCGACTAATGTCAACCTGAAGATTGCGCTGATCAAACAGGCAACAGCCATTGTGTCCCTGCGCGGTACCCTAGGGGCGAACAATGAGGCTCCTGCTAGAAAATGTTTGGCCGGACGACCGGGTGCAGATCCGAGGCTTCACCAAGCCGGATTGGGTGATCTATGGGCTTGCGGACCCGAGGGATGGGAATGTGCGGTATGTCGGATACACCCACAACCCGAACCAACGGCTGCAAGGGCATATCAAGCACACTAGCAAGCAAGATACACATCCGGGCCGATGGCTAAAGAACCTGAAGCTCCAAGGACTCCGCCCGGCCATGTGCATCCTTGAATACATCTACGGCGGTATTGCGGCAAGGGATGCTGCCGAGATCAAGTGGATCAATGGGCCTTGGAGGAGCGGACTAACCAATCACGCGCTCGGCGGTCGCGGTGCTGATCTCAACGGACCAAATGGGCAGGCAAGTCGCGAAAAAATGAGCGCATCCGCTAGATCAGAACAACGTCTTGCGCAACTGCGAAGAATGCAGAATGATCCTGCAATACAAGCGAGACGCAGGGAGGGTGTTGCCAGAGCGCAACAGAGCCCGGAGTGGCGCGAGAAAATGAGGAAGATCCTTGCCAACTCAAATGCCAAGCCAGAGAACCAGGCCAAGCTGAAAGAGAGAGGAAGGTCTGAAGAGAATCTGGCAAGGTTAAAGCGAATGGCAGTGAAATGCGGGAAGTGGCAACCCGAGGACACCCTTCACATCATCGCCCACCGCCAGTTTGGCAGTCAGATGCGCGCCCACATCTTTGGACTTATCCGGGACGGGATGACCGTTGAAGAACTGATCGATGTCTGTGCGCCGTTCGGCTACGACACGCGGCATTACCTCGGTAAATTCATCAACGTCTACTGCGTCGTTGAAGTGCGCAAAGCCCAAGCAGCGGATTTGAAGATTGGTGAGCCGGGAGCGAGAGTCGAACTCGCGACATCCTGATTACAAGTCAGGTGCTCTACCAACTGAGCTATCCCGGCGCTCCTTCTATCGTACTCGCGCCCGGAAGGAAATTCCTAGTCCCGCCTGGATCGCGTTATTTTCCCCTCGATAGGACCTGGATGGAAGCAAAGCCTACTCGGAACTCTGCCAACAATGATCACGAAAGGGCTGTAAATAGGGCCTACGGAGTGCAGCGCGAAAACAAGACCAACTACTTACAAATCAGATGCTCTACCAACTGAGCTACGCCAGCTTATCAGTGAGTTACGGGTGGAATCCCGTGGTTGGACTCGTCCACTTTGGGGATTCTTTGGGTACCGCAACCGAAAACGGCCGCGATTCCACGGCTTCAATTGCATCCCGCCGAGCTTGCGCCCGAATGTGCGAATAGCGTCTGAGCGTTGCCGCACTCACGTGTCCCATGATATCAAGCATCGTCCCCTCTGGGACGCCCGCTTCAGCCAGCTTCGTGCAGAATGAGTGCCGGAGGTCGTGCAGACGACAATCAACCTTGGCCTTAGTCCTGACGCTTTCCCAAGCTGTCTTCAGTGAAGTGACGGGCCTCATCGAATCTTTGAACGCAAGTCGATTGCTCAACGGGAAGACGTACCAATCGGGCTGCACCGGACCTAATTGGCTTTCGTACCTTGCGCGGTGCTGAAGAAGAACTGCCCTGAGGTTTCCACTGATTGGAATCCGGCGTCCTTTGCCCGCTTCGGTCTTGGAACCACCAACTCTGATTTCCCCGGACTCTCCAAGATCCACCTGTGACCAGCGCAGCGTTCGGGCTTCATCGCTTCTCATACCAGTCCAGGCGAGCGTGAACAAGAACGGGTAGATTAGGCGCGATTGATTCCGCGCAGCCGCATCGAGGATGGCTTGTTCTTCGCCCGATTCAAGCGCGCGGCCAACGTCGTGGTTTTCCTCCAGCCTTTTTACGCGCGGCCAAAGCGCTTTCCACGTATAGCCCATGGCGCACGCAAGGATCTGAAGCTCAAGATTGATCGTGCGGTTTCCAGCACCTTCACTGCGGCGCTTCTCCATGTATTCAATTACCCGTTGGGCGGTCATGTCAGACAGCACTAGCGACCCCAGCAGCCGCAACAGGTGGGCGCAGCGGTTCTTTACCATTAGGACAGATTTTTCCCGATGGTTCACGGGATATGTGGCCCGGTATTCCTTGAGCACAACACTGATGGTTCGGATACGGTGTTCCGGCTTTTCAGTGGGCATCCCGGCATGCACACGCTCAAGTTCAGCCCTGCGGCGCTTTTCCGCCTCAAGCGCGACTGTCTTTCGGGTGGTCTTGGCGGACTCTCGGGCACGCCTTCCGGCGAAAGTGAACTCGTACCACCAGAAACCGGAGCGCACTAGTACATCGTCCAGTTAGTCCTTTTTAGTATTAGCGTTACTCTTCCGTTGTTTTGGCTGCTTCGGGTGGGCTGCTTGGTACTCCTTGGTGGCTTCGATGATGCGCTGGAAGTGTTCCGGCCCTTTGGTCCAGGTGAACGGCGTCGGATTCTCGCTGTATTTCTTGAGATAGCGAACCAGGATTAGCGCCACGTGGCGGCTCAGTTTGATCGATGGCCCGCTCAGCGCAACTGCGGCTGAAACTGTATTCTGAACAGACGGGCCTACCGGAGAACATGCACAACTCGACACACCGCCACCACAAACGCAGCAGCCGTCTCGGACATTGGCTCCCTTCTGACCGAAACGTTTTGAACGCCTGGCTCGCAACGACCACTGAAGTCGCCGAGAAAAAGACCGCGCCCTTTCATCCGGCAATTCGGGAGTTTCAGGAGTTGATCGAAAGTGACCCGGCCATGCTGATGTACTTTACGCAGATGTTTGAGCAGCAACCGACTTTCGCTCCTCCGCCCGAAAGCGGCGATATCAAGATTCGGAATTACCACCAGATGTTGCGAATTCTCGACCATGTGTTGAGCACCGCGCCTGAATTCAGCGCGGCCGGCATGGTGGGGTGTCCGATCAATGCGATTCTGGATTTCCCAATGATCACGCCCGCCGGTCTGGCCGCGTTCCTGAGTCCGAAGCTGAATCGTGTGCTCAAGAAAGTGCTGGCAGCATGGGCGCAGTTCCTCGACTCACAGGCCTCCCTTTATGTTCTGAACGAAACACCAACGGGCTGGCTGTGTCCCGCTGCCTTGAAAGCCATCAATATGGATGACTATGTTCATGACGCGAAAGCTGCCTTCTATGGTTTCAAGTCGTGGAACGATTTCTTCATCCGGCGGTTCAAGCCGGGAGTGCGGCCGGTAGCCGACCCGCACAACCCGAAAGCGATCGTGACCGCCTGTGAGTCGGCGCCCTTTGCAATCGGCAGGGACGTGAAGGCGCAAGACACGTTCTGGATGAAATCGCAGCCGTATTCGTTGAAGCATATGCTCGATGGATACTTTGTGGATGAGTTCGTTGGCGGCACGGTATATCAGGCATTTCTGAGCGCCGAAAACTATCACCGTTGGCACAGCCCGGTTTCGGGAGCGGTCAAAATGGTCCGCCATGTGGAGGGCGCTTACTACGCTGAAGCTGCCGAAGAGGGGTTCGATCCGCTGGGTCCCAACAACTCGCAGGGCTATATCGCGCATGTGAATACTAGGGCGCTCATTTTTATTGAGGCGGATGAGCCCGCGATTGGGCTTCTGTGCTTCGTCGCGGTGGGCATGGTCGAGGTGTCCACGTGCGTAGTGAGCGTGAAAGAGGGCCAGCACGTCAGTAAGGGCGAAGAGATCGGTTTCTTCCAATTCGGCGGGTCAACTCATTGTCTGGTGTTCCGACGCGGGTCTGTTGCGGAATTCGCATTACAGGCAATCCCCCAGGGAGAAAATGGCGCGAACTCGCCTATCGTCAAAGTGAATTCGTTGCTGGCGACCGCATGAGCTAGGATGATCATGGTTCCCTTGGGTGGCCAGAGTACTCGGAATTGCGTCCGCCATGTTCGGCCATCCCGGAAACAATCCGCATAACCGTATTGTCCCCTGTCGCGGATTGAGATACCCTTTGTCCGCACAGCCGCTCACACCGCGTTACGTGTCAAACTTGACTATCTGCGTCAACCGAGGCTGCCTATGCGCTGCGACCGCCGTCGCCACGGCTGATTCAGGAACTGGTGCAGGCGTGGAAGGCGTTGCGGATGCGGAGCTAACGGCCCCCCAATCTGTTTGGGGCGCCGGCACTGCGTCAGGAGCACTTCCACAAGTAGGATGTTTTTCGTCCAAGTGCCCGTCAAAACTCCTACAGCACTGTCTCTCGCAACCTCATGCCAGCAGACCAAACTGCAAGCGCTATCTGCCTTCGCTTACTGAGTCATAATTACTTCAAATGGCGACCGAGGAACCCCCAGCGAACGCTGACAACCTCGAAGCAGCTTTCACTCGTACCATTGGCTCATCGGAGCCGAACGGGGGAGCTGTGATCGGTCACTATCATTTGCTCCAGAAAATCGGTGAAGGCGGCATGGGCGAAGTCTGGCTGGCCGTGCAGAAGGAGCCGGTGCGCCGGCGCGTCGCTCTCAAGCTGATCAAAGCCGGCCTGGACACGCGCGAAGTGGTGGCGCGCTTCGAATCCGAGCGCCAGGCCTTGGCCCTGATGGACCACCCCGCCATCGCCAAGGTGCTCGATGCCGGCTCCACGCCGCAAGGCGCGCCGTACTTCGTGATGGGATACGTCGCGGGCGTTCCGATCACAGCCTACTGCGATAATCACCGCCTCAATACCCGCGAACGGCTGGAACTATTCATGCGCGTCTGCGAAGGAGTCCAGCACGCGCATCAAGGCCATCATCCATCGCGATTTGAAGCCCTCGAACATTCTGGTCACCGAAGTGGATGGCCATCCGGTGCCGAAGATCATCGATTTCGGCGTCGCCAAGGCGCTCACGCAAAAGCTGACCGCCGACACCATGGTCACGCGCGTCGGAGCGCTGGTGGGCACTCCGGAATATATGAGCCCGGAGCAGGCGCTTTCCTCCGGCGAAGATATCGACACTCGAACCGATGTTTATTCGCTCGGCATCATTTTCTACGAGTTGCTGGCGGGCGTCCATCCCATCGATCTGCGCAAAGTTGCCTTCGAGGAATTTCTGCGCAGGCTGCGCGAAGACGACCCGCCGAAGCCCAGCACCAAGTTCCGCACGCAAGACGCTGCCACGTCCACGGATGTTGCTCCCAAGCGCCACACCGAGCCGCCAGCACTGGTCAAGCAGATGCGCGGCGATCTGGATTCGATCGCGCTCAAGGCTCTGGAAAAAGACCGCGCACGCCGCTACGGTTCGCCGTCCGATTTCGCCTTGGACATTACTCGATACCTGAACAACGAGCCGGTGCTGGCAGTGCCACCGTCCGTGGCTTACCGCGCGAGCAAATTTGCGCGCCGTTATCGAGTGGCGCTCGTCACTGCCTGCGCCTTCGCGCTGGTACTGATCGCCGCAGCCGTTATCAGCATCCGGCAGAGCATCCGCGCCAACAAAGAAGCCGCGGTTGCGCAAGCCGTGAACGATTTCCTGCAGCTAGCCAGGTGCTATCCTCTCTCAGTGCCCAACCGCACCCAGCCAAAGACGGTCGGACAGTGGATACGCTACGTAGTGGTTGCGGCAATTGCCCTTTTTCTTGTCTGGTGGATGCTGCGCCTATACGTACTCTGACGTAGCTAAGTCTCCTCCATCGGCTTCGCGCCTGCGGATGCGCCTGGCATGAGCCGCTCGGTTACCTAGGGACGGCTTACTAAGCCTGGCCTCAGCGCCACAAACCGCGAGTGCCTCAAATGCCTATCCTGCGTCCACTCCACAAATTCAAACTGCCCCACCAGGACCGGCCTCAGCCACCGACCGTCTTTCATCTTCGCGGCCGTCAACCCGTCGCCCCATCGTCGAGCCCGTGCCTCCGGCAGATTCGCGAACGGGCACACGGACGTTTCCAGTCCCCGGAACCGCTGGTGCAACTGCTCGCGCACCGCCGGAGTGAACCCGCTCCGCGTCCGCGCAGCATACATCAGCTTGGCACCTTCCCAATACCCAAAGATCAGAGCATCGAAGTGCCGGCCGCCGAGAGTGTACCCGCCGATCACGAAGTCCTGCGAGCGATTGACGCGCATCTTCCGCCACGCGCCGGAACGCTGGCCGGGCTCATAGGCGCTGTTGCGGCGTTTCGCGACCAGCCCTTCCAGTCCCTGCTCCTTCACCGAACGAATCAGATTCGGCAGGCTTGCCTCAAGGATGGGTGAATACCGGATCGGGTCCGCCAACGTCGGCAGGACGTGCTTTTCGATAAGGTCGCGGCGTTTGACCAGCGGCTCGGCCATTACGTCGCGGCCGTTGAGGATCAGCAGGTCGAATATGAAGAAATGCAGCGGTTCGCCATGGCCGCGATTCTGGAGCGCGTTGAAGGACGGCCTACCCTCTTCATCGAGCGCCACGACCTCGCCGTCGAAAACAGTCTCGTCCGGCATTGATCCCAGCGCTTCCACGAGTCCCGGATACCGGGTGTTGAAGTCCTTGTCATTCCGTGAGCGCAGTTGGACTCCCCCCCCGCTCTTGATCGCCAGTGCGCGGTAGCCATCGAGCTTCAGTTCGTAGAGCCAGTCCGGACCTTCGGGAAGCCGCTCGGTGCGAACGAGCAACATGGGCGGGATAAAGCTCGCATTGGTCTTCTGGCGAGGCACCGAGGTTTACATGATAGGTAAAGATTGAACCATGTAACAACCCAACTCGCATCACAGGGCAAAGCCAAGATCCTTTAACGGTTCTAAGAGAAGTTGGTAGCGGCCTTCGGCACCATCTGTCTTCACGATCGTGGCGTGAAGGTGAGTTGACCGCCCTTACGGAGAATATCCGCAGCTTGTGCCGCCATTGACGCCACGATGGATTCAGCGCTGAGTCGGTCCTTAAGCAAACCTACGGCTTCTCCGCAGGCGACAGCGATCATGTCGAGATCGTTCTGCGCCCGCGCTCGTGCATATTCCTCGGACAGTGAACCGAATGCGCGGAATGCATCGGATTCTCGCTCGGACCATTTGTCGGTCAACTCGTTCCTAAGGAAACGGAATGAATATTCTCGCGGCCACGGAACGCCGCGTAGTGCATCGAGCACTTTGGTCCGAATGGTCGAATCGCCGGTCACGCACATCGCCCTGTCTGTGTGAACCTTCGGAGTGAGCGCCTCTGCCGAGGCCCAAAAACGTGTTCCGACCAATACTCCATCTGCACCCAGCATCAAGGAGGCGGCTAAACCTCTCCCGTCCGCTATGCCGCCAGCTGCGAGGAGCAACGTTTCGGGCGAGCGTTGTCTCAGATAGTCGGCTGCTTCCGGTACGAATGGAAACGTCGATCGCGTTGCACCGTGTCCCCCCGCTTCCGCTCCTTGTACAACAACTGCTGCGGCACCAGCCTCAAGAGCCACGTCAATCTGAGACAACAGCTGTACTTGGCAGATCAATAAAGCGCCAGCGTCGCGGATTTCTTCTGCGAACGGGCGCGGGTCGCCAAATGAGAGAAAAACGCAGAATGGTGAGTGTTTTAGAGCTTTCGTCAATACCGTTGGCGCACGTTCCAGTGCCCAAGTGATGAAACCAACGCCGAACTTGGCTGTCTTGGCGCGCACGATCTCAGCTTCCAGATCTGGCTCGCCACCTAAAATCCCTGCATAACCTCCGCCAACGATACCCAGTCCACCTGCGCGAGACACAGCCGCCGCTAGCTCTCCTCCGGTAACGAGCGCCATCGGCGCGCAGAGAATCGGGTGCTTGATGGGAAAGAGTTCTGTGAGACGGGTTCTAATCGTATCCCCCGCGTGTTCAGTCGTATCCAATCGGCCAACCTCCCATCTGGATTTCCAGCGGACTCGCCATTCGTATCTTAAGTTAATCGCCTACCGCGCGTGGCCGAGCAACCCTTGGTGTCGCTGTGCGCCGAGCAGATCGAGCGGAACAGCGCGAGCTCTTCCGCCTTGATTGCGATAACGACCTGGAAAGAATTCATGGCCGAGTTGAAGCACGGCGCCTATGGCGAGAAGTGGTTCAAGATTCGGAGCCCCGGATATTCGCAATATGAGGGCGAGAGGCAGCGAGCGGCACGAACATGCGTCGCCGACCTCCGCCAACCCGAACGTTTCCTTCACATCTGTTGGGTTAGGGCGCTTGCAACCGTTTTCATCGATGGGGAGCCGCGGCGGCTTTATCGAGCGCGCGACCGCCGCTGAGCACATTCTCGACGGCGTGATTACCCTCATGGCAGGCATACTCGTAAATCCGATATTTGTCGTCCCGAGTCAAAGGGAACGCCACTTTCCACGGCCGGGTATACATCGGTGGATCATCGATGGTGACTTCGTAGCTGATCATGTTCGGGCCCGTGCGAGTAAAGCGCTCGACTACATGCAACACCTCGGTCTGCGGGATGCCCTTGATACGCGCGGTCGCGGCGCTGGTGCCGATCGAGCCTTTGTTGTTGTAGTTGGTTGTGTCCACCACCAGCGTGTCGTCTTCCCAGTGGCCGCGCGAGTCCCCGTTCCAAAGACGAATATTGGCGGATACGTGCGGGCGCCCATCGAGAGGAATGATGCGTGTCTCGTGAATCATTTCGTAAAGAATCACAACATAGCTGGAAGTCTGAACGATCTGATAAGCGTTGTTATAGCCGGCCGGGAACATGCCTGCGGGAACGCCACGCGTGATGCAGCGATCCCAGACGCTCATATACTCATAAGAGTCGGCGTTGTGCGCGGCATCGTAATCTCTTTGCGCCTCGGCTGCGGCAGTGAGCGGAACGCGGCCATCAGGAGGGTCCACTACGAGTGAAGTTTGCCGAGTGGATACGACTTTGGTGCCGGAGTCGAACCAAACCTGGTTGTAGCTGCCTACGTCGCCAGGCTTGGGAGGCCGATCGACACGATTCGCCGCCGCCAGCTTTTCGACCTTCGCAGCCTCTTCAGGACTCAGAACCGCTTTGCCAGAGAGTTCGTCTGGCCGCTCGAATGGAGTGATGGTGGCATTGGTCCATGTGCCTTGGAGGTCAGGCTGGCCATC
>Ga0182018_10002902_pt1 | contig 16262 bp, 13 predicted proteins | sample 812P2MmetaG_FD_120490 | JGI IMG/M metagenome (GOLD analysis project Ga0182018, IMG submission 120490) | Permafrost microbial communities from Stordalen Mire, Sweden - 812P2M metaG | ecosystem: Environmental > Terrestrial > Soil > Wetlands > Permafrost | place: Sweden: Stordalen | collected... | reverse complement strand
GAGCGCCATGTGAGCGCGGACTATTTGACGATGCTCAAGGCCACGCTGGTGCGCGGAAGGTTCTTCTCGGACGCTGAGGATCCCTCCAAGCCGAAGGTTGTCGTCATCAATCAGGCCTTAGCGCAAAAATATTTCCCGGGCGAAGACCCCCTCGGGCAGAGAATCGCCGATTACGAGAGCGAGCGTCGGTCGGAGCGTGAGATTGTCGGCGTGGTGGCCGATGTTCGCGAGGGGCCATTGGATAGCGATATTTGGCCCGCGGAATATTTCTCCATCAACGAGACACAGGACCCTTATTTCAGCCTGACGGTGCGCACGAGACAAGATGCCGGAGCAATGCTGCCGCTGCTGGTGAGCACCTTGCATCAGATCGACCCAGATCTAGGCGCATTCCATGAGATGACCATGAATGAACAGATTGAGGACACGCAAACGGCACTGCTGCATCATTTTTCCGCGTGGCTGGTTGGGGGATTCGCAGCCATGGCGCTGATTCTGGGAGTTGTTGGGCTGTATGGAGTGGTGGCGTATTCGGTTAGCCGGCGGACGCGGGAGATTGGTGTGCGTATGGCGCTGGGCGCCGAGCGGAGAGGCGTTGTCCTAATGATATTACGTCAGGCGGGGAAGATGGTGACGTTGGGTGTCGTTGTTGGCTTGCTTGCGTCGCTGGGAGTGTCCCGCTTGATGGCCAGCATGCTTTTCGGCGTGAATTCCTACGATCCGCTGACCTTTGTGGCTGTCGCTGTGATTTTGGCTGCTGTTGCGCTGGCCGCTTGCTACATTCCGGCGCGGCGGGCGGCGCGGGTCGATCCGATGGTGGCGTTGCGTTACGAGTGAGTGGCGATGTCCGCGTTGCGGAGGGACTGGCCAGGGACGGATTGTTGGGCGACTCTCGTCCGAGCGCGTGCCTTGCGAATGCTGCCGTCTGCAACATCTGCATTACGAGTTGCCCATCACTTGGGAGCAATGGCCAGGAATGTCAGCAAAACCCCAGATATTTTCGTAAGATTGCTCAGAGGAAGAGCTGCGCGCGATCTGCCAAGGGCTATTCCTTAGAAAATGGCCATAACCCCTTTATTTTCAAAGGGCACGTTGAGGCTATTTTCATGGTTCGCTTGTGGTTCGCAGAACCATGATTTATTCGTATCTCAACGCGACCATGGGATCGACCTTCATGGCGCGGCGGGCGGGAATGTAACACGCCAGCAGCGCGACGCCGATCAGAACCAGAGATACCACGATGAAAGTGGGGGGATCGGTAGGTTTGACGTCGTAAAGTAGGCTTAAGAGGAATCTCGTCAGTGCAATCGCGCCGGCGATACCCATTACAACACCGAGAAGCGCGAGCTTGAGCCCCTGCCCGATGACCAGCGCCTGCACATCGCGCTTCGTCGCACCCAACGCCATGCGTATTCCAATTTCGCGGGTCCTCTGCGCAACCGAATACGCCATCACCCCGTAAATTCCGACGCATGCGAGCACCAGCGCAAGTCCGGCGAAAGCAGAAAGCAAAAGCATCGTAAATCGCGAGTGCGCCACGGAATTGGCGACAAGCTCGTCCATGGTGCCGATTTTCGCCATGGGCTGGTCTTTGTCGATCCGCTGCAACGCTCCGCGAATGGCGGGAACGATCGACAGCGGTGGAGTTGCCGTTCGCACCACAACGGTCATCACTTTATACGGCAACTTCAGATAAGGCCAATACGCCATCGGGTAGGGGGCCGCGGCGAGGCTCGATTCATGAACGTCCCCAGCCACTCCTATGATTTCGTCCGGCAGGTTATCCTTTCCGGTTTGCGAAGCCACATCGATTATGATTTTTTGGCCCAGCGGATTTTTCCCACGAAAATATTCCTCGGCAAAAGCTTTGTTGATAATTACGAAGTTCGATTGCTGGGCGAATTCGCGTTCGTCGAACATACGGCCATGCAACAGTGGAATGCCCAGGGTGCGGAAATAGCCAGGCTCGATGACCCGCAAAAGCGTTCCAAGAGCTTCTCCGGGAGGCCGCGGAGGCTCGCCGACGATCGCGACAGACGTAGTGAGCCCGAGGCCACTGAATGGCGGGGCCAGGTCGGCGGTCGCTGATATCGCTCCGGGAAGCGCTCCGATCTCGTCAAGAAGCTGCGAAAAAAATGCAGCGCGTGCCGTTTCTTTCCCATATTTTGAATCGGCCAGTGTCACTTGAAAGGTCAGCAGATGAGCAACGCGAAAGCCAGGGTTAACGTCGGTCAGCCGAGAGAAACTCTCAATTAAAAGGCTGGAGCCCACCAGCAAAACCAGCGCCAGGCTGATTTCCACCACCACGAATGTGTTTCTTGCCGTGAGACCCTGGTGCGAGGCGGAAGTGGCGCGCCCGTCGGCAACCGCGGAGGCGACTTCGCCGCGAGCTGCCACAAAGGAAGGCAAGACTCCCGCGAGTGACCCGGCAAGTAGCGTCACGCCGGCAGCAAACACTAGTACGCGCCAGTCGACGGTCACAGCGCTCAAATCACGAAGGCTTCCCGAACCAGCATGAATCAACGATTTGGTGGCCCAAACTGCCACAACCGTGCCGACCGCACCGCCAAGAACGCCGAGCACCAGGCTTTCCGTGAGAAGCTGCTTCGTGACGCGGCTCCGCGATGCTCCGAGCGCGAAGCGAATGGCAATTTCGCGGCGGCGTCCCGAAGCGCGTGACAGCAGGAGGCTGGAGAGATTCGCGCATGCAATTAGTAGCACCAAGCCAACGGCCCCGAGCAATATGAATAGCGACGCACGAAGCGCTCCGGAAAGCTGGTCGCGCAATGGGACGAGCGCCACGCCCAAGCCTCTGTCGTATTCGGGATCGCGCGCGGCCAAATTCGCGGCCACCACGTTCATCTGCGCTTGCGCTTGCGAGAGGGAAGAGCCGGGATTCAACCGCGCAATGACGCGCAAGAAACTGCCGGCCTTCGGCCGCTCATGCCACTCGGGCGGCACTTCAAGAGGAGCCCAAAGCTGCGGCCGTTCGCCGAAAGGGGAATGCTCGCCAATATAAAAGTCAAAATCCGGACCGGTGACGCCGACCACCGCGACCGACCGCCCATTAAGCTGAATTGCCTTTCCAATGATGCTCGGGTCGCCGCCAAATTTTGATTTCCAGAGTTCGTAGCTCAAGACTGTGACATTGTTTTTGCCGGGTTGGTCTTCTTCTTTGGAAAATCCGCGGCCAAACATGGGATCCACGCCTAAAACAGAAAAGAAATTCGGCGAAACTTGCTCAACGTCCACCTGTTCCGGTTGCATGGCACCAGTGAGATTCATCGGCCGCTCTGCAAATGCCGCCATTCCGGAGAAGCAGTGATTTTGCTCCTCCCAATCGAACAAATCCGGAGGAGAAACGGGATCGTGCAGAGTCGAATCAGCAGGGTTTGTCCAAACCATGACCAGCGAGGCTGGGTTCTCAAAATGGAGCGGTCTCAACAGGGCGGCGTCCACCACTGAGAAAACCGCCGTATTCGCGCCGATCCCGAGCGCCAGCGTGATGACGGCAACGGCGGTGAATCCTGGAGATTTGCGCAGCATGCGCAGGGCGTAGCGCAAGTCTTGAATCAGGGTCCCCATACTGTCTCCTGTCTCCAGGCCAAGGAGAGCAATCGTATCGCAAGAGATACGCGGTACTACAGATCTCCCGACGGTTCCGGTGGAGTGGTCGGCCAACCTTACCTTACCGGATTAGGTTAGACTCGCCCGGAATTGACGTAAAGCGCCGACAACTGCAATTAAGTGTGATGCGGACAATCAGGGGTCATTCGTATCGCAGCGCAACCATGGGATCGACTTTCATCGCCCGTCGCACGGGTCTGTAGCAGGCCGGCAGCGCAACCACGAAGATCGCCAACGCACCGAACGCAAGTGGTGCCGCGATGCCGCCGGTCGGGCCTCCAATCAAACTAGCGGCAAGACGCCTGATCCAGAAGGCGAGAGGAACACCGCCGGCTATTCCAGCACAGATTAGGAGGAGCGTCTCTCCGACGACCATGCGTGCGACTTTGATCTGTGTCGCGCCCAGGGCCATGCGGATGCCAATCTCTTTGAAACGGCGAGTCACTGCGTAGGCGAGAAGACCGTAAATCCCGACCACGATGAGTAACAACGCGAATCCCGCAAAGGCCCAAACAGCCATCCGGTAGAACTTCGGGCGGATATACATCTCATCCAAGCGCTGCAGCATGGTCTTTACGCCGAATACGGGAACTTGCGGATCCACTGATCGGATCGTTTCGCTGATCGCGGCAAGGCGATATTCCGCGGGGCCATCTACGCGGGCCACGAAAGTGGCCGGAGGGAAAATACCTGGATTCGTGGGTGGAATGAACACCTGAAAAGGATTTACAACCGTGGGATCGGTCTCGTATTCCATTCCTTTCACAACACCAACAATTTTCCAGGGGGATGTATCTGCAATCGTGAGTTGCCGGCCGACAACATCCGCAGGCGCGCCAAAGGCGGTAGCAAATCGTTCATTGACAACTGCCACTCTATCGCCGCAACGCACTTCTGCCTCGTTGAATTCGCGGCCGTAGAGGATCTGTCCGCCCATGGTCCGAAAATAATCCGAGAATACCGGCACCATGATCGAATTGCGCTTCGCTGGATGACCGTCGATACCGCACGGACCGCCGACGAATCCCGTGGCGTACAGCGGCAGGAATTCCGTGGCACTAGCATCGCGAACCCCTGGAAGCCTTCGGATGAGGGCCAGTACTTCCTCAAAATAAGGGAGCTGCCGTTTGTCCAATTGATATGTCGTGCTGGCCAGAGAGACGCTCACAGTGACGATTCCCTTGACATCGTAGCCGCGGTCGATTCCCATCAGATGGACGAACGCACGCCCGACCAACACCGATGCAGAGAGAAGAATCATCGTGAGCATCACTTGTCCGACAATCAGGGTTTTGCGAATGAGTCGCGAGTCGCGGCTTGTGCTGGAACCCCGAGCGCCGAAAGCGTGTATCTGACCTATGAGCAGAGCGGGCAACAGACCGAACAGCACCGCCGTAATTACCGACAGTGCCAGCGTGAAAGCCAAGACGTGTCCGTTCAAGATTGAATAAGACTGTACACTCAGCGGAGGCGGCTCGACCTTCGCCGCGAGCGGAATCGTCCAATATGCCACGAGCAATCCAGCCAGGGTGCCGACAAGAGATAGGAGCAGGCATTCGGTGAGCAGCTGTCGTGCCAGCCTGGTGCGGCTTGCTCCCAGCGCAGAGCGTATAGATAGTTCCGCCGCGCGATCGGCGGTGCGGGCTGTCAAGAGATTCGCAATATTCGTGCACGCAATCAGCAAAACCAACATCACCGCGCCCATCAAAATCAATGAGGCATCCTTCACGGGACCAAGAAGGCCGTCCTGCAGCGAGATTATCCTCGGGCGCTGGTCGGAACTCTGAGTCTTCGTCGGTTCCGATGACTGTCGCTCGACCTCCACCGCAAACGTGGCGCGTGCTTGCGCCCACGAGACGCCAGATTTCAGCCGCGCGATGCCTATCCATCCGTTGTTCCCCGGGCTGAATGCTGCCGGCTTCCACAGAACGGAACCGGCTGGGTAATCGAATCCCGGGGGCGCGACGCCAATGATCGTAAGTGTATTTCCATCAACACGGATCGTTGCGCCCAGAGCTTTTGGGTCGCCTCCGAAAAGCTGTCGCCAAAGCCCATAACCGATCACCGCGACTGCGTTGCGTCCCGGCAAGCCCCATCCGGGTGCATCCGCCTCGTCCCCGGGGGCAAATCCATGTCCCAATATTGGCCCAGCGCCCAGCACAGAGAAGAAATTCCAGGATGTCTGGGAGAGGTGCACCCGGGTCGAACCTCGCGCTCCCTCAACGTTCACGTCCAAGCCTTCAAAAAGTGCGGCGTCGCCGAGATACGTGCTCTGCTGTTGCCAATCGTGAAATTGCTTCGCGCTGTCATGGGGCGGAACGAGGTTCTGTAGCAGAGCCAGGCGGTCTGGCTCATGAAATGGCAACGAGTGCAGCAGCAATGTGTTGACTACGCTGAAGATGGCGGTGTTGGCGCCGATGCCGAGAGCGAGGGTGAGGACGGCGACGACCGTGAAGCCGGGGGATTTGCGAAGCATGCGCAGGCCATAGCGAGCGTCTTGCAGGAGGTCTACAAACCAGCGCCCGCCCCACGTGTCGCGCGTTACTTCCTCAGCCAGCGCGATACTTCCGAATTCGTGTCGCGCGGCAGTTTGGGCATCCCTCGGTGCCAGGCCAGATTCCATGTTCTCTCGCGCGGCGAGTTCCAAGTGACCCTGAATTTCTTCGTCGAGTTCTTCATTGCGCCGCCACCACCAGAAAGGGAATCTCATGATTCACTCTCCTGCTTTGCCGGATTCAAAATGCCTTCAATGGCTTCCGTCAGTTGGACCCAGCGGGAGCGTTCCACGACTAACTGTTTGCGCCCGGATTTCGTCAGGCGATAGATCCTCAACCGCGGGCCAAGTTCCGAAGCTTTCCATTCAGCGGCGATCCAGCCTTTGCGTTCCAGCCGATGGAGGGCTGGATAGAGGGAACCCGTATCCACCTTCAGAATTTCACCCGAGTTTGTGAGGATGACCTTGCTGAGCGCATATCCATGGCGTGGTCCCCAATGGAGGACCTGGAGGATGAGCATGTCCAAGGTGCCCTGGAGGATTTCGGTGCGACTCTGATACTTTTCCTTGGCTGGGGTCATAGCGTGGGTATGTAGACATCCTCCTTACCCGTACGTAGACTGTCTACGTACCACACGGGGATGGCAGGCTGCAAGGAAATATCTGGAGAAGGCGCCTAGCCCACGGCGATTGGAAAGCTACGCGGACCAGTGGGTAGCAGATCACGTTCGGGACGAACTAGACGACGAGCCCAAGCGCGAGTTGGGAGAAATTGAGACTTCTCAGGACACTGAGAGCAGTCGAAGCATCTTCGAGGACGTCGATACGTAGAAGTGCTCGACTCTGTCATGGCGCATGGGATGCAATCCCAAACCTCGATAGCGATCGAATCGGCCCCCGCCAGATAAATTCTGAGCGTTTTCACTGTGCCCTGGTTTTGTGTCCTGCATTCCAGTCAGAAACAACAAATCTCACCTGCCGCAATCCGAATCGCGGAGGATACGCCTCCTCTGCTGATCCTCTGTGGTTGGCGGCGATTCGCCACCGGTTCTTCTCCGAAACCGCTGTGCGTTCGTGTGCGAAATTCGTCGAGAGCCTGTCCCCGCTCTCCGCATCGGCTCAGCTTGCCGCTGGGCGCGAGGGGAGTTTGACCATGTCCCCGGGAAACGCTTGCGATTGCACCCTCTGCCATATCGAAGTTCGTCTGCTTCGGAACATCGTGGTCGCCGAAGGACAAATGTTTGCCGACTTCGCACTGTCCAGCGGAGTGCGCCAGGACACATCCGTTTCGGATCTTCTCTTGCCGCTGCGGGCTTCGCCTGCGGACGCACGCTCCGATGAACTGCTGCGCCAATTATTCAGAATGCTGCCCGCCGGGCCGGCATTCGTCGAGGGTCTGCTCGTCCTCGCCTTCGTCCCCATGCTGCATCGCACCATCCGCCGCGTCGCGCGATATCAGCCCGCGCTGGCGGAGGAAGACATCACGCAACAGGCGCTCAGCTTCCTGCTGCAGTTCCTGCGGTCCGAAGAAATGCAGGTCCGGCAAACTCACTTCGCCTTCGCGATCTCACGCGCCGTCAAACGCCGGGTCTTCGAGTGGGCAAGGCGCGAGGGAATCAAAGACGCGTTGCTCGATCGCGGAGGTGACATGGTCTATTCACTCGCAGTTGAAGACTTCGTCGAGCGCCATGCCCAACTGCGGCACTTTCTGCAACGCTGCGTCACGCGAGGCGATTTGACGGAGGCGGAATTGAATCTCCTGAACCAGTTCAAGCTGCAGGGAACAAATGGCGAGGACTTCGACAGTTCCAACGGAAATGCGTCCAATGCGCTTCGGCAAAGACTCAAGCGCCTGCTCGCCAAGCTGCGGCGCTTGGCCCGGTAGCCCCATGCGGTGAAGGCACTGGGCTGCGTCTCGGAATGCGGACGGACCGCCGCAGAACTGGGAAAAGCATCGACGCGGTCCCGAACGGCGATACAGGGACTTGAAGGAATTGCATGCGCTCTTGTCGAAGTATATCGGAAGCGGTCAGGTTGCGAGTTGGATGGACACTCCAAACGAGACCTTCTGGAAGCGTACACCCCGTGAGTTAATTCGCGAAGGTAAGACGCGGGATCTGATTCTCGAGTTTGGGTGGCTGCAGACCGGCGAGCCGTTGTGAAATTGCCGAATGCTTGCGCGCCGCCATCTAGCGGCCTCGCCAAAATATTTTCAACTCTCTGCGACACATTTTTCTCTCCAAACACTGAATAGGTAGATAGAGGGAAGTTCACAGGGGCAAATCCGGCTTCCTGCCGCAGAGCGGTGTCAAGACGCAACGGGCGAGATCTCCCAAGGTAAGCCTAGCGTGTCTTTGGACCAGTGCGTTCCGGCCACAAACGCGGCGCAGCTGCGAGAGCTCTGGGCTTCCCTCGCATTGCAACTCGCGATGCAACCCGTCTCCGAGGTCTGAAATGAAATCACCCAGGAAGTTCATGGATTGCCGGTTTCGCTTCTTTCGGGCCGTTTTCTACGCATCCCTGGGGCTAATTCTCGCGGCTCCAGCCTTCGCCCAGGGAGGGGCTTCCCCCTGGGAGAACGCCACCAATGTTCTGCAACAGGCCTTCACAACCACCATTGCTCGCGGCCTTTCGCTGGTAGCCATCGTGGTGTCGGGATTGACTTTCGCCTTCGGGGAGGGCGGCTCGAAACGCGTTCTTGCAGGAGTGCTGTTCGGCGTCGGCATGGCCATTGCGGCGGTGAACTTCCTCGCATGGCTTTTCCCGGCATAGCAGACATCACTCGGGAGGCATCATGAGCAACCCTGGAAGAATCCATCTCGTCCTTCGCTCGGTGTCCCGGCCGCTCACGATTCTCGGAGCAGAGCGGAAGCTATTTTTCTTCGCCATGTGCGTTGGCGCCGGCACCTTTAATCTGCTCGGCAGTTTGCGGGGCGGGCTGCTGATGTTCCTGCTGCTCTACGGATTGGCGCACTGGGCCACACGGACCGATCCGCAGATTCTACGGCTAGTGCTGGCCTCGGCCCGACTCCGCAGGCAATACGACCCGGTGAAGTTTTCACCGATCACGGTTCGTAGGAGGCCCCTTGCTTAAGCTAAAGCGAATCCTCAAGAACTATGAAGAATCCGGCGCACTGAATGCCCACGTAAATCTGTATGGCTTCCTCGACGAACAGATCTTTCTCACCAAGTCCGGTGACCTGGGCGTGATCCTCGAAGTTCGCGGCGTGGATTATGAATGCCTTGATGGAGCTTCGGTCGATGCGTTGACCAAACGTCTGGAATCGGCACTCCGGCTGTTTGACGAGAACTATCGGGTCTATCAGTACCTGTTCAAGCGCAATGACCCGAAGATCCCCCACAAGTTATATGGCACTCCGGTGGTGGATGCCGCGATTTCCAATCGTATGGCCTACCTTCAGAGCAAGTCCAGCCGGCTGTTTTCACTTTCGATCTACTATGTGGTCCTTTTCGAGGCCTCGCGCCCGGTCGGTAACAGTATTCTTGCGGCTCGGACGAGTCCGAGCATGGCGTTCGAGGAAGTTCGCGCGCGCTTTTCAACCAAAGCGCGCGTCGTGCTGCTCGATCGTGAACTGATCAAGGCACGCTCCGTGTTGCTGCAAAAAGTAGGCGGGTTTCTGCTGCAGGTCGCCGATTTTCTCTCTATCCGGCTTCTGGATAAACAGGATGCGTTTCGCGTCTTTACACAAATTCTCAACTTCGCTCCCGAAAAGATCGACTGTGCAAAGCTCAAGCACGACACCTTTCTCGACTACTTCCTTACGGCTTCCCATCTGGAATGCTACCGCACCCATTTGCGTGTGGACGACTATTTCGTGAAGGTTCTTACCCTGAAAGAGCCGTCCGCGCAGAGCTTTCCGCTCATTTTCAAGCAGCTCCTCGAGGTGCAAGCCAACTTCTATGTCGTGACCGAGTGGAAAAAAGAAGATACTGGAAAGACGAGGCGCGCCATCCAAGCCAAGCGCCGCCACTTTCACAACACCAAGCGCTCGTTCTTCAGCCAGGTCAACCTGAACGATGCCCCCCAGCAGGATGTATTGCTCGATGATTGGAAAGAGACCCGGGTCCGCGAACTGGGCGAAGGCATCAAGGAGATCGAGCTCCACGGCAACTACTTTGGGCGGTTTTCACTCACCATTGTCATCTACGACCTGGACCCCGCCGCCGTCCAGCGCGCGGCCGCCGAATTTTACAAGGTATTCAGCATTCATGATGCGGAGCTGTACGACGAGCGCTACAACTTGTTGAACGCCTTCCTCGCCGCCGTTCCCGGCAACCACGCTTGGAACCTGCGGTCTCTTTATCTTCTCAATACCAACTACGCCGACTACTCGTTCCTGTTCACGCTCTCCTGCGGCGAAACCCGCAACGCCCATCTGCGGCAGGAGTATCTCGCGGTCCTCGAAACCTGCCACCACACACCTTACTTTCTCAATCTCCACTACCAGGATGTCGCGCACACCATGATTCTCGGCCGCACCGGCGCCGGAAAGTCCTTCTTGCTGAACTTCTTGATCACGAATCTGCAGAAGTATGACCCGCACACCTTCATTTTCGATCTCGGTGGCAGCTTTGAAAGCCTCACGCATCTTTTCGCCGGATCCTACGTCTCGGCTGGCCTCGAATCCCAAGGCTTTTCGATCAATCCGTTCTCTCTGCCGCCGACCAAAGAGAATCTCGACTTCTTGGCTTTGTTTGTAAAGGTCCTGCTGCAGGGGAAAAGCACCTTCGAACTCGACCCTGTCGCCGATCGCGAGATCTATGAACAGATTGAGAACTTGTACGCCGTCGATCCGGAACTTCGAAAACTCGGGGTCCTCGCGAATATCCTTCCCCAAGCCCTTTCCGCGCGTCTCGCCAAATGGGTACGTGGAGGCCAGTTCGGGTTTTTATTCGACAACGCGGAAGACACCGTTTCTTTCTCTCGGTTCCAGTGTTTCGACTTTCAGAAGATGAGCCAGTATCCGGACCTTCTCGAACCTCTGCTCTTCTATATCCTCCATCGCGCCAATGCTGTGATCCAGGACCCCGTTCGCTCCACTTCCTTCAAAGCCTTCTTCATCGACGAAGCCTGGGTCTTCCTCAAGAATCCGGCCATCCAGCGCTACATCGTTCAGGCGCTCAAGACCTGGCGCAAGCACAACGCCGCCATGGTCCTGTCCACGCAATCGCTCGACGAGCTGCGCCGCTCCGAACTGCTCGATGTCATTCTCGAAACAGCCGCCACCAAAATCTTCCTGGCCAACCCCGACATGGATCGCGAGCTGTATCGCAAGCAGCTTCATTTGAACGAAACCGAGACCGCTTTGATCGCCGGGCTCATTCCCAAGCAACAGTTCCTCATCAAGACCCCGGAGCTGGCCAAGGTCGCCAATCTCACCGTAGATCCGAAGAGCTACTGGCTCTACACCAACGACCCCTACGACAACCGCAAACGCCGGGAAGCCTTCGAGGCCTTTGGTTTTGCCAAAGGTTTAGAAGTGTTGGCGGGAGGTCAATTGTGATTCCGGCAATCGCCTTCGCGGTGGCGAAGGTTGTTCGAGCCCTCCGTTCGTTCATTCTCTCGCGAAACATTCCGTCAGGAGCGAAACATGCAAACGCAAATCGATCCCATCTTTCGCCGGAGCATTCTTGGTGCTGTGATGCTCGGCGTTCTATGGATTTCGGGCGGCTCGCACTTTTCCGCACGCGCGGCCGGTGAGGGCGCGCGTGTGGTGAAGTATGCCAAGGAAGACGTTGTCGCAGTGCGGGCCAAACTCCGTTTTTCGACGCTCATCGTCCTGCCCGACAACGAGGAAATCCTCGATTTCACCACCGGGGACAAGGAATTCTGGATCATCAATGGCGCCCACAATCTCTGTTACGTGCATCCGGCCAAGGCTGGTATTCGCAGCAATCTCAATCTGATCACAGCCGCTGGGCATGTCTATTCCTTCGAGCTCACCGAAATCAGCAATCAGTTCGGTGTCGAACCTGACCTGAAACTCTTTGTCGAACCGAAGGAAACCTCCGGCGCGTCCGCCCTGCAAGGTTATGTGCGCGCCGCCGACGCAGAAGCCTACAAAAAAGAGCTGGAAACGCTTCGGACACAAACCGCCGAGCAGATTCGTGCGGCGCGCGCGCAGATCGCCGAAGACGAGAGTCGATTCCGTTCTGAATACGCGAAAAAACTTCAGTTCGACTACACCGTCGAGCCCCGTGGTGCGCGCGAGCCTTTCCTGGTTTCGCTGGTCTACCACGACGACGCCTTCACCTTCATCCGTTGCGCGGCGCGGGAAAAACCGGCTCTTTATGAGGTGAAAGACGGCAAGCCCAATCTGATTCCGTTTCAATTCGAGAACGGTGTGTACATCGTTCCCAAAGTCCTCGACAGCGGATACCTCGCCATCGGCAGCAAGAAGCTCGCGTTTGCGCGGCGGACGGACGGCAAATAAGCGAGACCCCATGAACGAACCGATCCAAGACAAGGCTCCGAAGCCCGTCGGCCTGCTCCCGAAAAACGTCCAGTCCTGGTTCATCCTCGGGCTCGCCGCGTTGATGGTCCTGATCATGTGGCTCACCGGAGGCAAGCGATCTACGCCCGTTTCGAAGGGCAGCGCCTCGTTCGGCCAAAGCCCCGCCCCGGTCGAAGTGAACGAGGCCAAGATCAGTGAACTGCAAAGCCGCATCCAGCAGCTGCAGCGCGAACAAACCGTCGCGCAAAGTGCACTCGCCCAGAGCCGCTACCTCCCCAACCCGCCAGCGTCAAACTCTCCAACAGGCAGTTCGAATGGGTCCGAGAGCGGCGGAGAACGCGCCGAGGATGTGATCCAGGCGGAGCGCAAAAGGCGCGAGTACCTCTCGTTGTTCGCCTCCAACGTCGCAATGACCTACCGTAAGAATCCTGTTGGAGCCGGCTCTGGAGAGCCAACCGCCTCGGCACCGGAAACCAGAGCTTCAACGGCGGCTGGAACCCCATCCGAGAACTCGCTCATGCTGGAGCTTCTCAAGCAGATGCAGCCGGCCACTCCTTCCCCTGCGGCCCAACTCTCTTTGGTTCCCTCCACGCCGGACAGCCCGTCTGCAAAGTCCGCAGAGGCGAGTCACGAAGCCAAGGAACTCACACACCCTGCCGCTGCGTCCCCGGCACCGGAGAAGACGTTTGTCTTGTTTGAGGGAACCGTCCTCGAGTCCGTACTCGTCAACCGCCTCGATGGAGCGATGTCAGGCCCTGTCGAATGTCTGGTAACGAACGACGTCTATTCCCACGACCGCCAGCGCGTGTTGATTCCCGCCGGCAGCAAGGTCCTGGGCGAAACGCGAAGGGTCGAAGCATTCGGTCAGACACGCCTGGCCGTGGCCTTTCACCGTCTGCTCATGCCTGACGGATATTCGGTCAGTCTCGATCAGTTCAAGGGCCTCAATCAGATCGGCGATGCCGGCCTGCGCGATCAGGTGAATAACCACTATGCCCGGATCTTTGGCGCGTCGCTCGCACTCGGCGTCATCGGAGCGGCCGGTGAAGCGGAAACGGGAGGCCTACTCACACAGTCGGGTACTGACCGCCTTCGCGAAGGATTCGGACAGAGTCTCGCGCAGTCCTCCGGGCAGATCCTCGACCGTTTCCTCAACCTGCTTCCCACGATTACCATCCGCGAAGGGCACCGCGTCAAGATCTATCTGTCCGGCGATTTGGCACTTCCTGACTACTCCCATCACAACCTGCCTTCCGATCTGTGAAGGCACGAAAGGAACCTTCTCCATGAAACGAACGATCGTGATTATCGCGCTGGTGACCAGCGTTTGCGTTGGAACGGCCTCAGCGCAGTTTGGCGGCCTGGTGGTGTACGACCCAACCAACTACGCCAACGCGCTGCTCCGCTATTTAGAGCTGCAGCAACAGCTGCTTCAGCTCACCAACAGTCTCGCCCTCGCGCTGCAAATGGCCAAGAACATCCAGAACATGCCGGCGCGGTACCAAGCACTGTTTTCCATCTGGCGCAACGGCGTGGCTCAAGACACCTACGGAAACACCGGCGGTTGGATAAACGGCATCAACTCCGGCCAAGTGCCTGTGGTGAACGCCGGCTATCAGCAGGCCACCACGCAACTTGTTCCCTACAACGCGGAGGTGCTCGCTGCGATGACCCCGGATGAACTGGCACGCGTCGAGTCGCAGTATGCCTCGGTTGAACTCTCCGATGGTGCGAATGTGACCGCCATGGCTACGCTCGGGGCCATTCGCAATAACGCCGCCAATATCCAGACACAGATCGGCAACCTCGAACAGGATTCTCTATCCGCGGACCCCAACCTTAATACCGAAGTCTCGGTCCTCAACAAAATCAACAATGCGGATGTCCTCAACCTGCGATCCGTGCAGGACACCAACAAACTGTTAGCCTCGCTGCTCGAACTGCAAACCGTAGCCGCCAAGCAGCAGCGCGAAGCCACCGCCAACGCCATCTACGCCGACATTGCCCGCCGCGCCAACCTTGCCGGCAATCTCGCCGAGGTCACCGCCACAATCACGAATTCCCTCCAGAACTTCCGAATGCCGTAAGTCGCGCAGGCCTAAGGAGCCCGAGTTCACATGGTCACCGATTATCTCCAGTTCATTTTCCAGGCCATCGGCAACTTGCTGACCGAGAACCTCGGCTTCTTTGACACCATGGGACAAAACCTATTCCGCACCTTCGCGACCATCCTGGTCGTTTGGTACGGCGTCAAGTCCGCCCTTGCCGCGGCAGGCGGAAAACATCCCTTCCAATTCGACGATTTCGCCAGTCTTCTCCTCACCGTCAGCTTCGGCTTCGCCATGGTCAACTACTACAGCGCTCCCATTCCCGGCGTTGGCATGAGCTTCCACAACCTGGTCACCCATGAATCCCAGTTTCTCGCCAATACGATCAACCAGACGGAGCTGCAAACCGTCATCGAGCACGTGAACGACTTCGAGGCACGCATGGATGCGCCCGGCGTGACCGATCTGCTGGGGACACTGTTTTACGCGGTGGTGATCATTCTTCTCGCGGCCGCCCAGGCGGTGGCGATCGTGGTGATCGCCTACGGTTTCATCGCCACTGCCGTATGCGTGTTACTCGGCCCGGTCTTCATCCCGTTCTTCATCGTGCCCAAACTCGAATGGTTGTTCTGGGGATGGCTCCGCTGCTTTGTGCAGTACGCCTTCTACCAGGTCATCGCGGCAGCGGTGGTCTTCATCATCGGCAACCTGATCCTCGGCATCCTCGGCCTTCAGCCGGTCGGAGCCATCTCGACTGTACAACTCATCGAAGAGTTTCCGGTCTTGTTCATCACCTTCCTGGCGTCGATCTATGCATTGCTCAAGATTCCCGCCCTGACCAGCCACATCTTCAGCGGCACGGCGGGCGGGTCCTCGGCCGGACTGCTGGGAAGCCTTGTGCCATGAGCGACGACCGGAGCTTCCATGACGCCAAGCGGCTGTACCTCGAACAGTATGGCGATCCCATGGTGACCAACACCTACCTGAAAATCGCGCTTGTGCTCGTATCGCTGGTGGCCGTGGGCCTCGCGCTGGTCGACTTGCGCACCATTCGCACGTTTCAGAATTTCCGGCCCTTGGTCATCCGCATCGATGACGTCGGCCGGGCCGAGGCCATCAACTACCACAATCTCGAATATCAGCCGCAGGATGCCGAAGCAAAGTATTTTTTGTCGCAGTTCTCGACGCTGTACTACCGGCGGAACCGCTACACGATTCAAAACGATTTCTCGAAGGCTTTGTATTTCCTGGACGGCAAACTGGCCGACGGCATTCTCGATGCGTACCGTAAGGACGACATCCTTCGCAAATTCCTCAGCAATTCCGCTGCGCCCGAGATCGATGTCGACGTCAAGAAAGTTGCGTTGGACGAGATGCAAAACCCGCCGTACCGCGCGCGCGTCGACTTCTATTTGGTGTATTACTCGCCTTCCGATCACAGTGAACTCAAGCGGGACCTCTACACCGCGAACTTCGTCTTCGTCTTCAAAACCCACGTCCCCAATGAACTGATTCCCATCAACCCCCTGGGGCTGACCATCACCTACTTCCGCGAAGACCAGGCCTTCAAATGAAATATTCACGGAAAGCGCGAACCGAAGCGGTCATAGGCGGCCG
>Ga0182018_10002901_pt1 | contig 16270 bp, 13 predicted proteins | sample 812P2MmetaG_FD_120490 | JGI IMG/M metagenome (GOLD analysis project Ga0182018, IMG submission 120490) | Permafrost microbial communities from Stordalen Mire, Sweden - 812P2M metaG | ecosystem: Environmental > Terrestrial > Soil > Wetlands > Permafrost | place: Sweden: Stordalen | collected... | reverse complement strand
TCCTACCCCGGCTACAACGAGATGCTGACCGGGCATCCGGATCCACGCATCAACAGCAACGAGTACGGCCCGAATCCGAACGTTAGCGTCTACGAGTGGCTGAACCAAGCACCTGATCTGCATGGCCGGGTGGCCGCGTTCGCATCCTGGCACGCCTTCACGGACATCTTCAACGAGCCCCGCAGCCACCTCGTACTTCAGGCGGGGTCGACGCGCCCGGAGGGGAACCGCTCGGGCCCGCGCGAGGCGCTACTCGCGCAACTCTATGAGCAAACGAGCGAGCTCGAGCCGGGCGACGTCTGGGATGCCTTTCTGCAGATCCCGCTCATCGACTACGTCAAGACGGCGCAGCCGCGCGTGCTATTTGTGGGCTACGGAGAGACCGACTGGTGGGCGCACATAGGCCACTATGACCTCGTGCTCGAGAGCGCCCACCACATGGACGCGTTCGTGCGGGAGCTCTGGGAGACGATGCAGGCGATACCCCAGTACCGGGGGCGGACAACATTCATCATCACCTGTGATCACGGCCGCGGCAGCGGGCTCGAGGAATGGAAGGAGCACGGTGTCAAGCAGCATGGGTCCGAAAACATATGGGTCGCGGTCATGGGCCCGGACACGCCCGCGCTCGGCGAGCGCTCCGGGCCGCCGGCCGTGACCCAGGGGCAGATCGCCGCAACCATCGCTGCGCTGCTCGGTCGCGACTTCCGTACGGCCGTTCCGGCGGCCGCACTGCCGCTGCCGGTGCTGCGCGCGCCTTAGCCTGCGCGAACAACGCGACCCGATGGCGCCTGATCTCGTCCGGCACACCTCGCATCGCCGCGGCGATGTTGTCGAACGGGCGCTGCTTCTGCTCGTCGATGAAGAGACACAGCAGGAAGGCTATTAATACGCCACCCCGCCGCAGTGCATAATCGGCAGCCTGACCACCGGGACGAAAGCCATCATGGAAATCGATCTGCGGGAGATCGCTTACGCGCCGACAACCGGCGTGCGGCGGATGCATGAAACCCCACTCGTTGCCGCCACGGACGCTAGTCTCAAGGGGTATGGCTGTCTTGTGGATGACCCCAAGACGTTTCCCATCGAGATCGTACGCTGGCCAGCCCAAGGCTGGCGCCCAATCGACAAGAATTCCGGCAATCAGGGGGGCATTGTCGAAGGGCTGTTCGAATTTTGCTGGAAGGGTGAGACGCTATACGCCCGAAACAACGCGGTAGGGGACAGCTATCTCTTCGGCTGGAGCAACTGGCCGGAAGAGGCCGCGACGAGCACCTCGGATAGGCTGCGTGAGCGCGCCCTGATCTGGCGCGCCAATTATCACCCGGACGGCGGCCAGCTGTTCTATCCGCTCAACGGCCGCAGTTTCGTAGTGCCGCTCGCTCTGCCGGGGGATGATGTGACGCCGGAAAAATTCGTCACCTTCTGGTGCGACGGGTCTCGCGGCCTCTATCTACATCCAAACGTTTGGCACGGAGCAGTTGTGCCACTGGACGATGAGGCGGAGTTCCTCGATCGCCAAGGCCGCGTCCATGCCCGAGTCTCCGTCGATTTCGTCAAGGAGTTCGGCTGCTACCTCGCCGCTCCACTGCCACGGCTCGAGCCGGGATAATTCAAATTATTGAAGTGCAGCGCCTGGTTCGCAGATTGGCGTTCGACTGTGATACCCCTGCACTCGATGGGCGCGCGACGCGACGCGCCCATTTTTGCCCCCTTCCTGACGGTCGTCGGCTCGCACCCCAATTGGCCCACCGCTGCCGCGGTCGTGGATGACCCACAGGAGCGTATAGGCGCCCACTTGGCACCGTACCGTGCCTTGGTATGCCGCCGTCGCGGTGCTCATGCTGCAAGCGTCTCAATTTGATGAGAGCGGTCGCCGCGCTCAGGCGATCCTGTGAAATAGGTCACTGCTCCAAATGGGCCACCGTGCCTTGATCTGTCTTCTCGTCCAGGAATGTCCGTTAGTACAGGCTCTGATGCGAATGCAAGTCATCGACTTCAACGAGTACAAGGCCCGCAAGGCAGCTGAGCAACGAGAACTCGTTCCCGCACCCACGTCGCCGCTCAGATCGTACACGTGCATGATGAATCGATTGGTTCTGAATCCCGACACTAGCGACTGCGGTTGCGTCAACGGACAAGCACGATGGTTTCAAACATGAATAATTTGCTTGTTGGAGCGCTGCTAAGCCCCGCAAGGATCTGACGATTCTCCGTCAAGCTCCTAAAGCAGCCGCCGGGCCGCGTTCTTCGACCCTGCGTTCAGCGATAGTGCGCAATCGCCCATCAGCGACTAGAATCGTGGCGACTGGATATCGAAAACTCTGCTGGGGGAAAGCGTGGGGACTTCGCGACAACTACGGTATGGCGGTTTAGTACTGGGCCTCGAACTGTTCTTTGGCGGATGGACCGGCGCATTGGCTGACCCGCCTGGCGGCACACAAGCTGCAGCATCGGCGAATTCCTCTACGACCGATGCAACGAAGTCCCTCCCTCAAGTCAGCATTTTCTCTTCGATGCAGCAGTCCCTCAAAGAGAATCCCGATCTCCTGGTGGTCCGCGGCCATTTCGACCTCGGGTCGCCGCCGAATGTACGCCGATACTACTGCTTGATTAACACCAAAACGGGCAAACGAGATCCTCTCGCTGTGCTCGGCGAGCTTGTCCCACGAGCGGGCGGGATGACCGGCATCAAGAATATTGCCGTCTCACAATACGGCTGTGCCGATGCACAGCAGCAAGGCATGCTTGTTACAAGCGGATATGCCCTGGGCGGGCTCGTCGAAGGCGCAACGGCGCCTGCACTTCAGGCGCAGACCTCGGCGGATACCCCCACGCCGCCGTCCGCCTCGACGGCGGACAAGGCCGATGTATCCCCTGACCGGATTGACATTGGCGGTGTGAAATTGGGAATGTCGCCCGAGGAAGTGCGCACGGTGCTCAAGTCCAAGCAGCTGCTTGACTACAATGAGTCAGCTGAAACACTGAGCTATCTGGACTCCACCAAAAGCGCCATGCAGGCGCTCCCAAACGGGCATTTCGTGAATATCATTGCGGCGTGGACTGCACCTCCGTCATCTGCCGGCGGCGATACCTTCGCCGTGGACGGCGAGTCTTTCGAAGTCATGTTCACGCCCGTCCCGGGCAAGGAGCGGGCGATGGGAATTGTCCATTCAGTGGGCTATTCGCCCCCCAATGCTATTCACGAAATCGCTCTCGAGAGCGGGCTAGTTAAAAAATTCGGCAGCTTCAGTGGCTCCAATGAGCTGCCGGAGGCCCCGACGTGGCGTTTTCAGCGCGACGGCCATGTAAAGGTGGGTGATCTTTGTAATCGTCGTGGAACGTTTGGCGGACTCGGTGGACTGGACGCCCCTAAAACGGCCCGCGAGAATCTGGCCTTGAAAGGAACGCCCGAGGACTTCAAAATTCAGGTCGAACGTTGCGGAGCCGTGCTCGTAACCGAAGACCACTACACCGCGAATGGCGGGGCACTGCGTGCCGACCGTCTCGTCACGCGATATACAGTGACTGCATATAGTCCTTCCATTGCACTCGAGGGCGCCAATGCGGCGGCGCAGCTGATACAGGCGGCCGGTGGAACAGGCAAGAAATCAGCTACGCCACGTTCCAAGGATCAACCCCCGCCCAATCTTTGAGCCGCGCCTTGCCGAGCTGAGATTAGACGCCTCTGGTCCTCCACCCTGCGTCGGTCTCGGGCGAAAACCTCCGGTGTTTCTGTCTGCAGGTGACACCGTGTGCCTCGGAATCGAGAGTCTTGCAGAGCAGCGCCACACCCTGCTGGCATTCATTTGACGATCCGTTGGGCTGCGGCTTGCGACGTACGCGGACAGGCATCGGCGTTGCAGAAGGCTCCTACGCGCGACTTATAACGGGCTACCGGTATTTTCCCCGGGCTGCTCTATCGCGGGACGTGGAAGCAATCCCCTCGTGTGCGCACGGGTGCCAATCGCCCACCCGCATGCGGTCATTTGAGAACGTCGGCCGCTCAGGAAGCGACTGTCGGCGCTAGACTGATTCACCTGGCATGGCTAGGATTATGCGAATCAATCAAATGGAGCGTGGCTAGCCAATCTGCGTTCGTCCGACCAAACAAACAAGGGGGTAACGAGGCTATGCACAGGATATTTATCGCACTTGCCATTAGTGTACTGGCAGCAGCACCCGGCGCGGCTTCTGATAGGAAGGATGTCATGGTGATCGTGCATCAATGGGCGGACGGCTTCAACAAGGGCGATTCGAAGATGGAACTGGCAACCTGCGCGGATGAAACGTCCATCATCGATGACATGCCGCCGCATGAATGGCACGGTGCCGGGGCTTGCTCCCAGTGGAAGAACGCCTTTGACGCTTTCCTCAAGAAGAATGAGATCACTGACATGTTGGCTTCGCTCATGAAGCCACGGCACATCGATATCACTGCAGATAGAGCATATGTCGTCGTTCCCGTGAATCTCGCATACAAGCAGAGCGGGAAGGACGTGAAGGATTCGGGAATATTTACATTGGCCCTCCAGAAAGGCGGATCCGGTTGGCGCATCACAGGATGGGCATGGGCGGCACAATAGGCACCCTTCCACCGGGCTGGGGATTTTAAACCACTAGGCGGGAGGCTTGAGCGATAGTTCCTCCGCAGCCGATGGCATCGCCGGCGGAGAGTCCACAGTAGGATTGTAGGTTGAATATCTCACGGCCTCACGATGACGCGCCCTGCGGTGTCGAAGGAGTCTTATGCGGATCCGCTCCTGCCACCGCCCTTTTCAAGATCGACCAGGGGCCTCTGGTGTTGGTAATCACGAGCGTGGAGGCAATCATGGTGACCCCGGATTCACTCCCGCGACATCGAGGGACTTCTTGAGCCGAGTTCTTCTGCGGGAACACTCTCCTACGGGGTCCTAATCGTCCGGGAGTTCGCCGATGAGCTGATGCCACATAATGCCCATTGGCAAAGGTACGATTGTGTTACTGGGAGGCTGCAATGCTGAAAGCGTTGATCGAGGTGATCGGCTGGATTGGAGCGCTGTTAATTCTGGCCGCGTATGGATTGATCTCGGCCGGGACACTGCGGGCACGTTCCCCACTTTATCAGCTCACCAATATATCGGGGGCGGCGTGTCTCGTTGTGAACAGCGGCTGGAACGGCGCGGTGCCGTCGGCTGCTCTCAACGTCGTTTGGATGTGCATTGGGCTATTCACTTTGTTGCGACACCATCGATCCGTCTAGAAAGGCGGTACGGCCGAGCAGGCAATGACGAAAACCCGAGCCCACACGTTTCTGCGAATAAGCCGCCGCCGCTGACGATGGACGCCTGCACGTTCGCAAAGTGATCCCAGCGCTCCATGCCACCATGAGCGCTTATGATGTCAGCGGAGCAGGTCGTTCATCTCGCGCTCCGATTGCACCGGAACTTCGCATCTCGCCGCCCGTTAATTGGAGGCTTGGAGGCGAAGTCTCCCGACATCCGCGGCCGTCACCTTGGATGTCCGTGCGCCGAACCGAGCGATCACATAGTTCGCGACTGCGGCGACTTCTACATCGGAATAAGCAGCACCGAATCCGGGCATGTAAACCCCGCTCCTTCTGGCTCCCGACAGGACGACTTGCACCACGTTGACTGCGGAGGGGTCGTTAACCGCCCGCCCGCCGATCAGCGTCGCGTCTTTAAGTACTGGACTGATGCCTGACCACCCGTGACAGCTGGCGCAAGCGCCTTCAAAAATCTCCTTGCCCCGCGGATCGAAATCCGCAGCAACGCCTTCACTGTGAAGTGTCGGCGCCGGAAGACTCTTCACGGCGGGCAAATCGCGCGAGATAATTGGCGGGACAGTTCTCACGTATGCCACCAGCGCGTCTACATCACCCCGCGTCAGGTACCGAAAGCTGTGATCAACGGCCTCCCCCATCGGGCCTCCGGCCGTTCCGCGCCCCTCCGCATGTCCTCGGCTGATGTACAGCGCAACCTGTTCTGCTGACCACTCACCCACACCCGTCTTGTCATCCGCGGTGATGTTGTACGCGCGCCAACCCGCTTGCTCGGAGCCGGCGAACTTGCGGCGATTGTCGATAGAGAATGCCAATGTGCGCGGCGTGTGGCATTCCCCGCAATGAGCCATTGCTTCGGCCAGATAAGCGCCGCGGTTCCATTGGGCACTGCGTTCGCTATTTATCGCGAATCGCTCGTCGGAGCTGAAAGCCGCTGACCACACTGCCATAAGCCAACGCTGATTGAACGGAAAAGCCAGGGCGTTTGGCGTCTGAACCACCTTCACCCCCGGCAATGAAAAAAGGTATGCCTTGATGGCGAGCGCATCAGCGTCGCTCATACGCGTGTATGAGGGATACGGCATCGCGGGATACAGCCGCTTACCGCCAGGCGCCACGCCTTCGTGCATTACGCGCAGGAAATCCGCGTCTGTGTAGTTACCAATTCCCGTCTCCTTGTCCGGGGTGATGTTTGTCGAATAGATGACGCCAAAAGGTAAAACGAACCCGAGTCCACCGGAGTAAGCGTGGCCGTTTGCCGTCGTATGACAGGCCGAGCAATCGGCAGCGCGGGTGAGATATTCACCGCGCGTGACGAGATCCGCAGTGGCGAGTTCCGATGGCACGCCGGACGGGTTCATGTGAGCGCCATCGGACTGCGACAGCGCAAGCCGTTTGCCCGCTGCAAAATCCGTCGGCCCAGGCCCGCAGACAAGCCAGACGGCATAGCCAACTCCGATCACGATGCTTCCCGCGACCGCTACGAGAAGGACCCGCGCCAGGGGACTTCTTTCAGAGAATCGTGTCATGTCGATCTCCCGGCCGTGCAGACGCTTAGGTACTCGCTGGGTTTGGCTTTCTGCCCGCGAGGACGTCGCGATCAATCGGCAGCCGCCGTAACGGAATACCCGTAGCGGCAAAAATGGCGTTGCGCAACGCGGGCGGCGCAGCCGTTGTTCCGGTCTCTCCGATTCCGCCCGGGGGCTCGGTGCTCTTGATGATGTGAATTTGAATGTCCGGCGTTTGGTCCATCCGCAGCATCCGGTAGTCGTGAAAGTTACTCTGCTGTACCCGGCCGTTCTCGACCGTAATCTCGCCATACAATGCAGCGGTGATGCCGAAAATCAGGCCGCCTTGCATCTGCGCAACCACGGTGTCGGGATTGACGACGATCCCCGTGTCGATTGCGAGAACAACACGGGTCACTCGCACCTCGCCATCCTTGTCGACTTCGACCTCGGCCACGGTGGCAATGTAGGTGGCGAAGGCCCCCTGCACTTCGACGCCACGGCCTGTGCGGCCGCCATGGCGAGCGGGAATTGGCTTACCCCAGTCTGATTTACTCGCAACCAGGTCCAATACCGCCTTTAGTCGCGGTGCCTTATCAAGATGGGCTCTGCGGAATGCCACTGGATCTTGCCCTGCCTTCTTTGCAAGTTCATCTACGAAGCTTTCCGCGGCAAACACATTGTTGTTCGGGCCTACGCCGCGCCAGAATCCCGTGGGAACCGCAGGGGGCTCATGCCGGACGTATTCGATGCGTAGATTCGGAATGTTGTAAGGAAGATCGACTGCGCTATCGACCGCATCGATGTCGATGCCCTTCTGGAAACCGGCAGGGAACCATCGGGCCATGATGGAAGAGCCCGTGATACGGTGTCTCCATCCGACGATCTTGCCGTCCTTCAGCGTCGCGGACAGCTTATCCAAATACACCGGCCTATAAACGTCGTGCTGAATATCTTCTTCGCGAGTCCACACAACTTTTACCGGCCCTTCAACCTTCTGTGCGACGCGGACCGCCTTTTCAATGTGGTCCACCTCGAGACGGCGCCCAAATCCACCACCCATCAGCAGGTTATGCGCTATGACCTTTTCCCGAGGTAGCCCCGTGACTTTGGCCGCAACAGCTTGGGCGCGCGATATAACCTGTGAGCCGACCCAGACCTCGCATGAGTCCTGTTTCACTTCCACCGTGCAGTTCAGCGGTTCCATCGTCGCGTGCGCGAGAAAGGGTAGTTCGTAGTCCGCATCGAATCGATCACCACCCTGAGAGAGAGCCTGCGACGCGTCCCCGACCGCCTTTGCAGCGACTCCGTCTTGCTCGCTAGCGGCTCGCGTTTGCTCCCACACGTCCCGAGTACTGATCTTTGCGTTGGACCCCAGCTGCCACTCGATGCGAAGTGCATTGAGTCCTTCCTTCGCTGCCCACATGTTATCGGCGACGACGGCCACGAAATCATCGAGAACAACAATCTGATGCACACCAGGTGAGGCCAACGCGGCACTGTCGTCTACGTGCCCTACGCGGCCGCCAAACACGGGACAGGCGGCGAGCGTCGCGAACTTCATGTTCGGCAGCATCACGTCAATGCCGTAGACAACCTTGCCGTTAACTTTATCGGGTGTATCCAGTCTCTTGAGTGGTTGCCCGATGAGCTTGAACGCATCAATAGATTTAAGAGGCGGATCAGTTGGCGATGCAATTCCGGTTGCACTGCCTACCAGTAACCGGTATGCAATCCGGCGCCCTGTAGGCGTATGAATAACCTCACCGCGGTCTGTCTGGCAAACCGAGGGGTCTACATTCCATTTCTTTGCCGCCGCTTCAACGAGTATGGCGCGGGCACTGGCGCCCGCCTTGCGTAACGGCATCCAGAAGGCGCGAACGGAATTGGAGTTCCCCGTAGCCTGAATTCCAAAAACCGGATTGGCGTACAGCTTCTCGTTTGGCGGCGCGGCTTCCACCTGCACTTGATCCAAGGAAACATCGAGTTCTTCTGCCAGAATCATCGCAATGGATGTGTATACCCCCTGGCCCATTTCCGTTTGCGGCATGATCAGCTTGATGGTGCCGAGTTGATCCACGCGGATGAAGGCATTCGGTTCGAACTGCAGCGGTGAGGTCCCGGCCGCTTTCTGGGCCGCCCTCACGGTCGGAATGTGAAACCCGAATAGCAGGACTCCCCCGGCAGCGGCAACGGCCTTTATCGCGTTTCGTCGTGCGGGATCCTGCAAACGATCGATGACTTTCGTATTCATGGCTGCAGTTTCGAGGCATGCTTAATCGCCTCACGGATGCGTACATACGTCCCGCAACGGCAGATGTTTCCGGACATCGCGGCGTTGATGTCGGCATCGGTGGGCTGCGGCGTGCCATTTAGCAATGCGGTCGCGGACATGATTTGCCCGGACTGGCAGTACCCGCACTGTATGACCTCAAGCTCCAGCCACGCCTTTTGAATTTTGGCACCGGAAGGCGTCACGCCTACACCTTCTACGGTCGTAATCGCCCGGTTGCCGACAGCTCCTATAGGCAGCAAGCACGAGCGCACGGGGCTGCCATCGAGGTGGACGGTGCATGCACCGCACTGGCCAATTCCGCATCCGAATTTTGTTCCCGTCAACCCCAACAGATCCCGAAGTACCCAGAGCAGAGGCATTTGCTCCGGAGCCTCTACGCTCGACTTTTGGCCGTTGATTGTCAGTGCAACCATTGTCGCTCCCTTATTTATTGAGCCGTCCCGGAAGCAGCCGCGGACTTGTGGCCGCCTTTCGCGGCCTCGACGGTGGCGTCAGACGACTGCCGTCGCGAGCGCGGATCATCAGCGGCATGAACATACGCTAGTCCCAGAGGACCAATCGCGCTGACTTGCGTGATGTATTCACCCGATTTCGCCCAATGGAAGTGAGGTTGGCCGCCTGGGAGAATAATAACACTGCCCGCCCCGTACGCCGTGAGGCGACTCTCGTCGAACTCTTCTCCCAACCCGATGTAGAAGACGCCGGACAAAACAGTATAAATGCGATCCTCCGGATGCTTATGCGGCATCATTTTAGTACCCGCAGGCAGGCGTACGCGGATCACGTAGGGCCCCGCCTGCGTGGGATCGCCGACCAAAACTGCCAGCCGCGCGGCCGGCGGAAAAGCCGCAAAGGGCTTCCACACGACATCCTCAGAATGGATTGCGCGAAATACGCTTTCGCCAGGCTGATGCGCGGTTGACATGGTGAAGTCCTCAGTGTGAGAGAAGACAGTGCATCGCCGTTAGTGTCGTCGTAGTCGTTACCGTCGAGCAAGCGCAGGCGCTACTTGCAACTCGACGCGCTGGCGACCACTCATATCAGCTTGGCGTCCAGCGTGACTGCCGCCTTGAGCACCTTCGTGACCGGGCAGTTCTCTTCGGCGTCTTGGGCAATTCGCTCGAATGTTGCCTGATCCAAATTCGGCACGTTCGCGCGCAGCGTTAAGGCAGAACGGCTAATGCGGAATCCTTTGCCTTCTGGATCAAGGCTGACAGCGGCCTCGGTACTCAGCTCCGCTGCGGTATATCCCGCAGTCTGGAGGCGAAGCGCCAACGCCATCGTGAAACAGCCCGCGTGCGCCGCGGCGATCAGCTCCTCAGGGTTAGTACCTTTCTCGTTCTCGAAGCGGGTTTTAAATGAATAGGGAGTCTTTTCGAGTACACCCGAGTCCGTGGAAAGGTCGCCGCTGCCGTCACGTCCGGTGCCGCGCCAAACCGCCTTCGCTTTGCGAATCATACAAATTCTCCTGCTCACCGAAATCGGCCGAGCGATTACACCCTGGCATTAACAATCCCCGCAGGGTCGTGGGGAGTGGCGCCGTTGTCGCACAGTATCGACCAACACTTTCGTGTAATCGACTCGTCCGCTCCGCACCTAATCCTTGAGCGCGACTACTAAAAAGCAGCTCGCCGTGACGTCGGCGAGAATCGGTAATGGTGCATCGCAGCGCAGATCTTGGGGGCTCGAGGCGTCGAAGGATCATCTCGTCCTCATTTCCCGTTGAACCAGTGGCTCGGAGAAAATTAAACCAGGCGCGAGAATGGCCTGCACCGCTGTTTGCGTCTACGCGGCTTCAGTAGTCCACTTGGTCATCTGGGTAGCAGTCTTCGCTTCCGATGCCAAGACATTTCTGGCATCGAGTCTCCCTATGCCGATCAACCCAGCGAGTGATGCACCCTTTTAGTTCGCACCATTGGATCTGATACTTGCAAGTCTCGCGGAGCCTAACGAGAGGAACGTTACGTGGAGAACCCAACTTTTTATCGAACCGCGCAGATAGATGGGTTGACCATCTTTTACCGAGAGGCAGGCCCGCCAGATGCACCGACGCTTGTCCTCCTGCACGGACTCCCCTCTTCATCGCGAATGTTCGAGCCTCTCTTCGCTCGGCTTTCCGACCACTGCCACCTTGTCGCGCCCGACTACCCGGGCTTCGGACACAGCGACTGGCCGGACCCGAAGCAGTTCGCGTATACGTTCGATCATCTCGCCGAGATCATCAATCGCTTCACCGAAGCGCTTGCGCTCTCGCGCTACACGCTTTATCTGCAGGATTACGGCGGTCCTGTGGGATTTCGCATGGCCTTGGCCCATCCGGAGCGGATCGAGGGCCTCATCGTACAGAATGCTGTGGCGCACAACGAAGGCCTGGGGGCGATTTGGAAGCCGCGACGGGCGTTTTGGGCGGACCGTGCAAGCAACGAAAGCACGTTGCGAACCAATCTCCTGTCGCTGGCGACGACACGGACGCGCCATATAGGGAACGATCCCAAGGCCGAACGCTACGACCCGGATCTCTGGACCGATGAGTTTGCGTTTCTTAGCCAACCGGGTCAGGCCGACATTCAAAGCGATCTCTTCTACGACTACCGCACAAACGTCGACGCATACCCCACGTGGCAGGCTTGGATGATCGAGAAGCGGCCGCGCCTGCAGGTGATATGGGGTAAACATGACCCGTCGTTCGACCTCTCGGAGCCGGAAGCCTACCGCCGCGAAGTGCCGAACGCTCAGGTTCACGTCCTCGATGCCGGTCATTTCGCATTGGACACGGCCGCAGATGAGATCGCCGCATTGGTCCGAGGCTTTCTCGGTTCCTGACGCTGAGGATTCTTGGAGCTGCACGCTGGCTCCCGGCTTACTCAGGAAGGATCCACGCGCGGCAGCTACACCGGGCCAAGCTCTTCGAAGGGCGTTCTCCTGCGGTGATGTGCGGCTCGCCTGCCTACCGTGCACGAATTGCCGACCATCGCCAAAACGCTGCCCGCGCCTACTCATCCCCGGAGCAGACCGACTCCATTGTGCAATCGAGTCACGCCCCGGCGTTTACTCTGATTCGGCCGTCGTGCGTAGTTATTTGTGTCGTCCAGATCGGCATGATCGCTTTCGAATACGCACGAACCGGCAACAGCAGGAATCCACGCGGCACCTTGTCTAAGCTATTATTCAGTGAGCCACGTGCAATGCGCTCCTTATGAAAATACATCAGTTCACGCTCGCCGCGGTACTCAGCTATGCAATCGCGATTCTGATCGGGGCTGCCTCAGCCAAGGAGCAAAACGTGATGCAGCAGACGATACCTGCAGCAGGTTCATTGCCGGTTGAGGGCGCGTTGCCGTCGCTCGGCGGTGCAATCGAGTGGCTCAATACACCTCCATTGAACGCGGCCGGATTGCGCGGCAAGGTTGTCCTCATCGACTTCTGGACCTATACCTGCATCAACTGGCGACGCACGCTTCCGTACGTTCATGCGTGGGCCGAGAAATACAAAGGTCGGGGATTGCTGGTGATCGGTGTACACACGCCTGAATTTAGCTTCGAGAAGGACGTCAATAACGTACGCCAAGCAGCGAAGGAGATCGGAGTCGACTATCCGATTGCGATCGACAGCAACTATGAAGTATGGCGCGCATTCAACAACCAGTTTTGGCCTGCGCTCTATATCGTCGACGCGCAGGGACGTATTCGCCATCACCAGTTCGGCGAGGGCGGATACCAAAGGGCCGAGGTGATTATTCAGCAGTTGCTGGCGGAAGCCGGAAATCCTGGCTTAAGTCATGAACTCGTTTCGGTGAATGCCAGTGGCGCGGAAGCTGCGGCAGATTGGCGCAGCTTGAAGTCTCCAGAAACCTATGTCGGCTATGGGCAAACAGAGAACTTCGCATCGCCTGGCGGAGCCGTGTTAGATAAGAGTCACGTCTACGCTGCCCCCGCGCGGCTAGAACTCAATGCGTGGGCGCTTGCGGGCCATTGGACGATTCGCAAAGAGGCCACGCTCCTTACCGGGCAAAACGGGCGCATTGTCTACCGCTTTCATGCCCGCGACGTCAATCTCATCATGAGCCCGTCCAAGAGAGGAGCTTCCGTGCGATTTCGCGTGCTCATAGATGGACGACCGCCAGGCGCTGCTCACGGTAGTGACGTCGATGATCAGGGCAATGGCATCGTTACCGAGCCCCGGATGTACCAGCTCATTCGACAGCCGCAGCCGATTGCTGAGCGAGAATTCACTATCGAGTTTCTGGATCCGGGCGTGGAGGCATTTGATTTTACCTTCGGTTAATTGGGGCGTAGACCCAACTCGGTTCTGCGAGCATCGACAAAGCACGCTCCACTTTTTCACGCCTGACTCAAACATGTGATACGCGTGCAAATAAAACATCACCCGGGAATGACCTTTGTACTAGCGTTTCTCGCACAGCGACAAGTCCCTCGAGCGAGTGCGTCGACGAAGATGCTGCCGCACCGTAGCGCTGCGGCGATGGGAACATGTTTCGTTCGCGCTGAATTGAAGCAAAAGCGTGTTTTCTAAGGGCTACACCCTTCCGCCACCCATCTATTGAAAAGCGCGATCCACTCGTCCGGCCACGGATTGCTCGCGTCAGCTGGCATCGTTTTGTTAGTGAGGCTGTGAGCGATCTTGTCGCTCCATTGCTTCACATCCTCGTACTTTGCCAAGTCGAACCTGTCAATCATGCAGGTCCGCTGATCCGAGGTGAACAGCGGATGGATGTGCAAGGCGAAGCTCGTAGGGCGATTCATGTCTCTCTCCTATTGCAACAGTATCTGGCCACCGCTAGCCAAGGGGTTGACGAGCATGTTGAAGAGCGCGCCCCAGTATAATCGCTTGCCGAGTTTGCGCGCCTGCCGCTTCAGCTAGCCCTCGCGTTCGTGTTCGCTTAGCATTTCAATCACGCGCCCGGTAGGGCGAGAAGCGTCCTGTGGCTGCCATCCTATAGCCGGCTCGCGTGGGGCTTTGGCGACTACAACGCCAAGCCCGCGTGACCCGTGGTTAAATCAGCCGAGCATTGCGTCCGCAACAAATCCCTCAGTCGTCAATCCTCTGGTGTTCAACGTGGCAATCTGATTCAATTCTCCGTCCCTTTCCTTGACCTCACCGGTAACAAGCGTGCGGCCGAAATAGCATTAGGAGGGCGTCGAATGTCGAGGCACGCTTGCGCGCGACACGCATCTATTGCCTGCGTGATCGGTTTGGGAGTCTGCCAACTCGCGACGGCGGCTGAGGCTGACGAGTGGCGCCAGGACGTTGAATTGATCGTTCGCGACCTCGAGAGCGTGCACCCGAACGCGTTCACCAAGATCCCGCATGACAAGTTTCTTGACGCCGCGAATCGGCTGGAATCTGAACTGTCTCAGCTCAACGAGGAACAGCGGATGGTTCGCGCCATGCAGCTCGTTGCGCTTATCGGTGACGGCCATACGTCGCTTGAGCCCAATCGAGCGGATTTCGCCTCGTGGTACCCCATTCGCCTCTACGAGTTCACGGACGGCTATTTCATAACGGCTGCCTATAAGACGGACGCTGATCTCGTGGGCGCGCAAGTTCTTGAGATTGCCGGACAGCCGGCCGCGAACGTGATCGACGACGTGCGCACGCTCGAAGGCTCCGACAATTTGCTCAACCGCGAAGAGCATCTGTTCGCTTTTCATGACGTGAGACTGATGCAAGGCTTGGTCTACGCCCGGGCAGACGGCGGATTGAAGGTCACATTCAAGTTGCGCAATGGCCGTACCACGACGCGGACTCTCGTACCCCATCGCACCGACGATGCACGATTTCCCAAAGATGATTCGACTCTCGACTGGCGCTTCCAGAGCGAGGTCTACGGGCCGCCGTTTGGATCGCTTAACGATTGGGTCACTGCTTTCATGCAACTGCCGACTTCTGCCTACCGCACAATCGATACCTCCCGACCGGCGCACTTCACTTTTCGTCGACCCTACGTAGCGCGTGCAATGCCTGAGCGCAGCGCTTACTACATCGGCGTAAACAGCATCGGCGACTGGCCGGACAACAAGACATTCGATGCGTTCTTTCGCGATGCACTCACCGAGATCGATCAGCAACGGCCTAAGAATCTGCTCATTGATATCCGCTACAACTCCGGCGGTGATGGCAGCAAGGTGCCCGCGATGATTCACGAATTCATCAAGCGGGAAGATCATCCCCCGTGGGGCCATCTCTATGTCCTGAGCGGCCGTAAGACGTTTAGCGCGGCGGTGATGTTGCTTGCGGCCTTCGTCAATAATGTGCCTTGTACCGTGGTTGGCGAGCCGGCAGGGGCGCCGCTCGATTCCTATGGTGACCCAACGACGATTGACTTTCCGCGCGTCGGAGCGCGCCTGCACGTTTCCACACTGTGGCACCAGCTCGAGGATCAGGGTGCCCGCTATCCCATCATGCCAGTCGATGTGCCGGCGCCGTTTTCGTTTGCAGACTACGCGGCAGGACGGGATCCTGCCGTTGACGCAATACTCACCGGCGAAGAAATGCGAAGCATTCCAATCATTGCAGTCGAGGATGGCGCTGCCGCCGCACGCAAGGTATTCGACGAGCGGCAACGAAAGTACGCGAAGTACGCGGATTGGACACGCACCCGCGAGATCGACCTGCTAATTGCATATTTCAAACTGGATGACGCCAAGCGCGATCGGGACGCGCTTGAAGTCGCAAAGATAATGACCGAGCTCTATCCCGGTTCCGCAAGCGCCTGGGGACGCCGCGGCGATTCAGAAATCGCCATCGGCGAGAAGGACCACGGGCTAAAGAGCTATGCTCGCTCCCTGGAGCTTGACCCCAACAACCTTGCCAACATCGACGAGCGTCGCGCGATCGCAGAGGCAGCCAAATAATGAGCATCAGCCGGAGACATTGCGGCCGTGAGCGCAATGGATACTGGCTATCCGAATCTGCAAGGGACTAACTCTTCGTTCGTCTGATGTGTCGGACTCACCGCATCAAATGTAGTCTCAATCCGTCGAACCGCCGCAAACTCATTGCGACAGAGTTGGCAACGCTTGCCGCTACCGGCCCGCATGGAGCGCTGTCAGACGAGGCGCCTTGCGGGGGCAAAGCAGATCGCGAGGGAATGCGCGTCGCGCGCGCAGACCCTTCTGCGATTGTCAGCCTGTCGAAGCTGCAATTAGGCTCTGCGCTCCCTT
>Ga0182018_10002900_pt1 | contig 16278 bp, 17 predicted proteins | sample 812P2MmetaG_FD_120490 | JGI IMG/M metagenome (GOLD analysis project Ga0182018, IMG submission 120490) | Permafrost microbial communities from Stordalen Mire, Sweden - 812P2M metaG | ecosystem: Environmental > Terrestrial > Soil > Wetlands > Permafrost | place: Sweden: Stordalen | collected... | reverse complement strand
GGGAGGCATCAAGAACTGTTGGTCACGGTCCGTCGGACGCACGTTGACAGGCATAGTTCATGATCCCGCGCGCCGCGAAACGCGAGCAGGATGGTCGAGATTCGTGCGACAGCCTCGAGCGGGTCAGTTATTGACCGTGGCTGATCGGCACCTCGGGGATACCCGCAGCCTCACTCAAATGCGTCTCTCAGCTCTCAACCTAGTCATCGCCTTCTGCTCAGTCCGGACAGCCCCGACGATTCCCCTGGAACGGCCCCCCGGGCAATAGTCCCTGCCGGCGAAATCTGTCGTCCATCCACGCTCCGTGGCCCATTCTTTAGGCGACAAGCATGGCCCTCCGGCGCTGTCAATGCAGCGCAGAATCCGGTAGAGATGGAAGATGGCCGTCGCCGACCCGAACGCCTCGCAGCAAGTGGATCGAACAGGGGCTGCGGGCCCTTGCAGCCGGCGGCCCGGACGCCGTCCGGATCGAGCCGCTGGCCCAGGCGCTGGGCGTGACCAGGGGCGGCTTCTACTGGCACTTCAAAGACCGCCGCGCGTTGCTGGAGGAGATGCTCGACACCTGGGAGCGGGCGACCACTCAGGAGGTGAACGAGCGCCTCGAGCGTGAGGGCGGCGATGCCAGTTTCAAGCTACGCCGGCTGCTCGCGCTCACCTCGTCCAGCGTCCTGATGACCGACCTGGCGGTCCGCGACTGGTCCCGGCACGATCCGACGGTCGCCGAGCGCCTCCGGCGCATCGACAACAGGCGCATGGATTACCTGCGCTCGCTTTTCGGCGGCTTCTGCGCCGACGCGGACGACATCGAGGCGCGCTGCATGCTGTTCTTCTCGCTGCTGATCGGCAACCACTCCATCGCCGCTGATCACCACGCGCGCAGCCGCGCTGACGTGTTGAAACAAGCCCTCAGTCTGCTCGAGACCTAGCAGCGCAGACGCGACAGCCAGGCCGCGCCCCCGCCACCGAATCTGGTACGCAGTGGTCAAAGAAGCGTGTAGCGATGCTCCTTTCCGTCAGACACCGATACTGCGCAGATTAGAGATCCCTCTGCAACGTGGGAGCATCGGGAAGTTCAACCGATGGTTCTTCTCCGGCAATCCTAAATCGGCGACCCATGATGTTGGTTGCTTCGAGCCGCACGAGGTGGTGGTGCTCGTCGATGCTTGACCGTGACTTGATCCAGACCGATCTCGCCTGGGATTGGTCCCACTCGTCGGTCACGGCCAAAGCAATCCCTTGGAGGAGCACGCTCCAGGGGTTCCCATCGAGCGGCTCTTGAGCGTCGGCTTGGAAGGCGACCACTGCACCAATCGTGGCGGCATCGAGTTTGGTGCCGGGCACGGTACGAAAGAGCACAGACTCCCCGAACAGCGCGAAATGAACCGGAAAGATAACCGGAAGCGCATCGATACTCGCACCGATTCGACCGACCGATACCTGGCTCAAGAGCTCCAGGCACTCCGACCGGCCCAGGCTCGTGACATCGGAGTCCGCGTCGGTCCACATACAGACATACTGGTGGACTGAGCGGAGTGCGGCTAGGGCCGAAGGTCCCGAAGCTGCCGCCTGGTCGGGCCTTGAGCCCACCCATCCTGACAGTGACTCTCGAGTGCCGACGAAGCAGAACGGGACGAGGTCGCTCCCGGAGCATTCACTGGGTGAGAGGTACCTGCCATAGGAGAATCGTCCCACCCTCCACTGGGCTTTCCGTTATGAACTGCCCATGGAGTTTCTCGGCACGGCGGTGTAGGTTGCCGAGCCCGAGTCCACCGTCACTTGGCTTCGATGTGGCCATCCCAACTCCGTCGTCGACCACACGAAGCCGGCAGTAGCCGTCGCTGACACTGATGTCGACCCCCGCCCTGGTCGCCCGAGCGTGACGCCCAATGTTGGTCACCGCTTCTCGGACGACCGCCAGAAGGTGCTCGGTGATGTTGTCCGGCACAGCGGCATCGACGGGACCCTCGAAAGAAGTGCGGACATCGAACCCGACCACCGGCCGCAAATCTTGTAAGAGGGACAGGACGTTGTCGCGGAGTCCGCGGCCGATCCCATCCGATGCGAGCTCGAAAATGCTGGTGCGTACCTGTCGGATGGTGTCATCGATGTCTTCAATGGTCTGTGCCAAACGGCCCGCGTTTCGGGACGCCGATGGATTGGTGGCAATGCTCTGGAGGGACAGCCCAACGGCGAACAGGCGCTGGATCACCGTGTCGTGGAGGTCCCGGGCCAGACGGTCGCGTTCCTCGTAGACGGCCACCTCCTGCACCCGCTGGTGAAGTCGGGCGTTCTCGATTGCAATCCCGGCGGCGACAGCGAGGGCTCCGATCAGCGCCTCATCGTCGCTGGTGAACTCGGACCAGCCGATCTTGTCGGTGAGGTAGAGGTTCCCGTAGACCTGGTCTCTTATCTTGATGGGCACACCCAGGAACGAGGTCATCGGAGGGTGATTCGGGGGAAAGCCGTAGCTCTCCGAATGAGAGCCCAGCCGAGCCAGCCGCAGGGGCCTGGGATCGGAGATCAGTAGGCCGAGCACCCCCCGCCCTACCGGACGGGCACCGATGGCCTTCTCCTCATCCGCCTCAAGACCGACGGTGATGAATTCCGCCAGTGCCGTCCCCTCCTCGTCCAGCACCCCCAGCGCACCGTAGCGGGCATTGGTCATCGAGCGAGCCTCGTCGATGATGTGTCGAAGCAGGCTGGAGAGGTCGAGGTCGGCCTCGAGGAGCAGAGCTGCCTCGAGTACTCGGCGCAGCTTGGCGGGGTCTTCTATGGTGTGGTAGGGCACGGAGTCCTCCAGCGCCTAGAGCAGCTAAGGGTTTCTCATCAGTACTCCGGCGGAATCTTAGCTCGCCCGTCGGATGTTTCCCCTCCAGAGCTACAGTGTCGGAGTCAATCGCTCGGCCTTCACCGTCCATCAGGATCCTGATGCGGGCCCGCTACGGAGAGTCCAAATCGTTCCATGACCATCAGAGTCTTCCTCCTCGACGATCACGAGATCGTTCGCACCGGGCTCCGGTCGTTGTTTGAGGCAGCCGACGACTTCGTCGTGGTAGGCGAGGCGGCGACCGCCAGCGAGGCCCTGGAACGGATTCCTCCCACACGTCCCGACGTAGCCATTCTCGACGTGCGGCTCCCTGACGGCAGCGGAATCGAGGTTTGCCGGGAAATCCGGTCGACTTGGTCTGACATCGTCTGTGTGATGCTCACCTCCTACGCCGACGACGAGGCCCTCTTTGCCGCGATCATGGCGGGTGCCTCCGGCTATGTGCTGAAGCAAGTGGGTGCCAGCAGTCTGGTGGATGACATCCGCCGGGTGGCCGAAGGGCAATCTTTGCTCGATTCGGCGCTGACTGAGCGGGTCCTTAAGAAGCTCCACCAGGCAACGGAGGAAGATCCGCTCCTGGCCAGCCTCACTTCCCAGGAACGGCGGATCCTCGACCTTGTGGCCGAAGGTCAGACCAATCGTCAGATCGCCGGCACCCTCTACCTGGCGGAGAAGACGGTCAAGAACTATGTCTCCAATCTCCTGGCCAAGCTGGGGATGGAGCGTCGGACCCAAGCTGCAACCTTCGCCACTCGCATCGCCGAGCGGTCGGCCCAAGCACGTCGTACCGACGCCACTGGTACGTAGGTCCTCACCTCAACGAGCGAGCTAGTCCAAGGGAAGCGCCTGCGACGCGAATACGCGCTCGAGTCGCTGGCGCTCGTCGTCCGGCCACCCAAAGCGGTCAGGCTCGCAGTCGATTTCGAGACATCGTGCACATCGGACAAGAGCAACGTCGTAGGCCACATGGTCTGCGATCGCCCCTGTGGACCAACCCCGACCCTGGTGGAGCCGGTCACTGCTCACCATTTGCCGTCGGCACCGTTCCAGTTCAGCCAGCGCCTCCCCGAGAGACGGCCCTTGGTCAGAACGGTGTGGCCCGATAGCAGCGTTCAGGAGGTCAATGTAGAGAGACCTGCGATACACCGGCTCAATGGGAGTCATGATCAATCCGGGCTCGATAATTGTCAGGATAAAGCGCCGTCTGTTCACAGCCGTGCCCGACCGCGGCCTCGGCTGCACGATAGGCGTCAGCAAGATCTCTCATCAGGTGTTCGAGTCGCAGGACAAGGGAGTTCAGGTTGGCATCCGAGGTACGTGGCGTTTCAGGTAGCCGGGATCGAGCAGCCAGGTAGACATTCCGGGTAGCGTCGAGACGCTCGTGGGCCTCGTCTCGGATGTCGCGGTAGGCCAGATCGAGTTGGATTGACAGCTCGTCGATCCTCGCCCGCCACTCGCTCAGTGCTCGCTCCACTTGCTGGGCGTAACTGCGGAGGAGGACGTCTTCCCCAGACTGCTGGGCAACCGTCTGGTCTGTGATGGTCCTAGGCACTCTTGCCTCCACGCTCGAAATATCCTCATCCAAGGATGCGTGAGTTGGGCGAGTGCCGGTAGGGCCAAACGTCCCGAGGACGGCCGACCGGCGGTGCCAAAACCGGCAGGAGACCTGACCGGCTGCCGCCGAGAGGCCTCACACCGGACAGATTGGGGGACCTTTGGCCCTAGCCCGTTGGGTCCAGCGTGGCATCCAATTGAAGGGACAGCAGCCATCCAATAGAAGGGCCGTAAAAACCGTGCCAAAAGATGACGGGGACCGAGACGAGGAGCAGACCATCGTGGTGGGCATCGATGGTTCGGAGCACTCCCGATGGGCCCTCAAATGGGCCGCCGATGAGGCGAAACGACGAGGATCTCTGCTCAGAATCGTGTACGCCCAAATCAGCACGCCCAAAGATGTTCCCGCCTGGTATGAGCCAGGCTCGACCGATCTCTCGCCGGCAGAGGCGATCATCGATGACGCCGTCGGGCTGGTAGCGACTCGACATCCCACGGTACTTGCCCGAGGTCAGGTTGAGGAATGGCCGGCGTCTCTTGTACTCACCATCGCAAGCAGGTCAGCCGATCTCCTGGTCGTCGGAGCACGCGGGCTGGGCGGATTCAAGGAATTACTTCTCGGTTCGGTGAGCGATCAGTGCGTCGAGTACGCCCACTGCCCGGTGGCTGTTGTCCGTTCCGACGTTGACGAGCTCCCTCTGCGAGCCGCTGAAGCCCGGATCGTGGTCGGTATCGATGGCTCGCTCGGATCCACAAGAGCGCTCCGGTGGACGCTGGAAGAGGCGCAGATTCGATCGGCGACGGTCGAAGGCATCTATGCCTGGCAGTATCCTCCGGTGGGCGCTTTCGTGCTGGGGCCCATCCAGGGTTTCGAGGCTGTCGCGGAGGAGACGGTGAAGGCCGCCACCGAATACGCCGAAAAGGTGGCACCTGAAGTCCGGTTCACGGCGCATACGTGCTTCAACGCAGAAGTACCGGCCTTACTTGATGCAGCCAAAGGTGCTGATCTCCTTGTCGTCGGGTCCAAGGGCCATGGAGGCTTCCACGACGCTCTCCTGGGGTCGGTTGCTCACCAGTGCATCCGCCACGCCAAATGTCCCGTGATCGTGGCACGACCTCAGCTACCGGAAGAGCACTCCGAAGGAACGACGCCACAACGTGGGGGGTCGATTCGAGCGATGGCGGACGAAAGTCCTGCCACATCTGACCGAGTTTCGCTCGCCGAGGTGCCGCAATGAGGGCCCACGACGATCGGCCGAAAGATTCTGTTGCGAGAGAAAAGAGGGATCGATGACCACGGCTGGAGATCTGGGGCGGCGCGTGACGGAGCGTCGTCTCGAACTGGGGTTGAACCCGGAGGAGGTGGCCACTCGGGCCGGAATGAGTGCGACCTATCTGTGCGCCCTGGAGGCAAGCCCCTCGCCTGAGCTTCCGCGGGCGGCGCTGTGGCGGTTGGCAGCCGCGCTTGACACCTCGGTGGATTTCATCACGGGGAGCGGGATGGACCAACCTCCGGGTCGGGCCGAGCCGTCCGACCGGCCACTTCTCGAGTCCCTGAGCAGTGATGAGTGCCACGCGCTCGTCGCGCCAGGCGGTGTGGGCCGAGTGGTGTTCTCTATTGATCGGGGCCCTGTGGCGCTCCCCGTCAATTTCCGCATGCTCGGAGACAACGTGGTCTTTCGCACCGAGGCAGATTCTGATTTGCTAGCGATCCTGCCAAACGGGGAGATCTCCTTTGAGATCGATCACCTTGATGAGGCACTCACCGAGGGGTGGAGCGTGTTGCTCAGCGGCCATGGTCGAGCGATCGTCGATCCATCTGAATACGAGCAGGCGGAATCCCTCGGAATCGCTCCCTGGGCCGGGGGAAGACGGGACACATACGTTGTTCTCGTTTCCACCCAGGTGACCGGTCGCCGGATCAGACGGAGATCAGGTCATGAATAGCCGAAGTCAGCTCAGCCCGACGAGCAGGATAGCGGACCAATTTCCAGCCGAACTCGTGTGCGATGTGCAGACACTCGATGGGGCGATCGTTCATATGCGGCCAATCCGACCTGACGACGGTCCACGCCTGACGAAATTCCATGAGGGCTTGTCGTCTGAATCGGTGTACCGCCGATTCTTCTATATGCATCCGCGCTTATCGGCTGCCGAGATCGAACGGTTCACCCATGTTGACTACGTGGACCGCCTCGCTCTGGTGGCGGTGGATGGTGAACGATTGGTCGCCGTGGGCCGGTATGAGCGGCTCCCGGAGACCTCGGAGGCCGAAGTTGCCTTCGTTGTCGCCGATGAGTTCCAGCACCACGGGATCGGAACTCTGTTGCTCGAACACCTTGCCGATGCGGCCATTACGAGAGGTATCTCCACGTTTGTGGCCCAGACCCTGACGGAGAATCATGAGATGCTCGACGTCTTCATGCGCTCGGGGTTCAACGTGACGACCAGTTCCGGTCATGGCACCATCAGCCTGCGATTTTCGATCAAACCCGATGAGTCCTCTCGATTGAGCGGCGCGACTCCCCCGACCACTGCAAACATCAACGCCGAGCCCAAGGCGCCGTCCAAATCATGCTGATCGTTAGTGGTCCAACCGGCGGTTCAGGACACGACGGCAAGGACCATCCCGAACGACCATCTCGGATCGCGGCTGTGATGGCCGGCATCGATCGCCTGCACCTGGGCAACGATCTTCACATGGTCGCACCATGCGCGGCCACCATGGCGCAGATGGCTCCTGTGCACGGTTCCGGTTATCTCAGTGAACTGGCCGCTTTTTGTGAGGCTGGTGGTGGCAACCTTGATCCCGACACCTTTGCCGCGGCCGATTCCTGGTTGGCCGCACGCAGGGCCGCCGGCGCCGGTCTGATGGCCGTGGATGCGTTGCGCCACCGCAACGAGGGCGTGGCTTTCGTTGCTGCCCGGCCGCCGGGACATCATGCGCTGCGCGATCGGGCCATGGGATTCTGTCTGCTCAATAACATCGCCGTTTCCGCGGCGGCGCTGATCGCCGAGGGCGAACGCGTCCTCATCGTCGATTGGGATGTGCACCATGGCAACGGCACCCAGGCGATCTTCTGGGACGAGCCGAACGTCCTGTACGTTTCCACACATCAATGGCCCCTCTTCCCCGGTAGCGGAGCGGCATCCGAGGTCGGTGGCCCGCAGGCGTTGGGCCGGACGGTCAACATCCCACTTCCTGGGCGGGCGACCGGCGACGTTGTGCGCCAAGCCATAGAAGAGGTGGCGCTGCCTGTCATCGAGGACTTTCAGCCGACCTGGGTGCTCGTCTCCGCCGGGTTCGATGCTCATCGAGCGGATCCGCTCGCCGACCTGGCGCTTTCGAGCGGGGACTTTGCCGACCTGGGCAGGTTGGTGGCTGGATTCGCTCCGCGACCCGGACGATTGGTGCTCTTCCTCGAAGGCGGGTACGACCTAGGCGCGTTGGAGATGTCCGTGGCCTCGACGCTCGGGGCGCTCCTCGGCGAGTTCTCTCAGCCCGAGGAACCAACATCGGGTGGCCCTGGAGCAGCGATGGTGCAACAGGCTCGAACCGAACGGGTTGAGTCACTCAACCGATCCCTGGATATCGCCTCGACCGAGGGGAACCGATGACTCCGCTTCGGACGATCGCGGTCGGCTTCGACGGATCACCCGACGCGGAGGCCGCAGCTCGCTGGGCCTTCGCTCTAGCCCAAAAGGTCGGGGCAGAGGTGGTCGTCGTGCATGCGGTGGGACTGCTCGAGCACGCTGCCCATCGTGAAATCTCTGCCGAGTTCGAAGCGACCGTGCGCGGTCTCATCATTGAGGTCGGACTCGACCCCAAACGGGCGCGCTGGCATAGTTCTGATGGCGACCCGTGTTCCGTGCTACTTCGAGCAACGGATGGTCCCGTCGCAGCTGACCTGGTAGTGGTCGGTTCGCGCGGCCAGGGATCGCACGCAGGGCACCTCCTCGGGAGCACCAGCCACGAGCTAGCAGAGCACACGGTCGTTCCGCTGGTGATTGTGCCACTGGAAGCGTAGGACCCACAATCAGTTGTCTCGGCAAGGCGACGTCGAAAGTGTCTCGAGTGGAAGTGCCTAGAGGGGAACAATGATTCCCTTGGGGTCGCACCGTGTCGGCGGTCGGTCCCCGACCCGAACCAGAAGGGGTGGATCGGAGCTGATGGTCACCCGATCGTGCTCGGCTCGAATTCCCACCCGCCTGCCCACAAAGCGGAACCTGAGCACGAGGGCACGCCAGGCCTCGGGAAGGCAGGGGCGGACTGCGAGCGCACCCCCGGCAGCGCTCACACCCAGGAAACCGAAGGCGAGGGCCTGCCACACCCCTCCCATGGTGGCAAGGTGCACTCCGTCGGCGGTCGTGCCGGTCAGATCGTCCAGGTCGAGGCGGGCGGCCAATCGAAACAGCTCCAATGCCCGTTCCGGCTCACCGGCGCGAGCCAGCAACGAGGCGTGGATAGCAGGGGAGAGCGAGCTGCCATGAGCCGTTCGGGGCTCATAGTAAGCCACGCAAGGCTCGAGTGATCCGGCCATCGCCTCCTCCGGCACCAGGTGGTGGAGCATGAGCACATCGGCCTGCTTGATGAGCTGGGATCCGGCCACCCGCTCGGCACCGAGCAGTCGGTCGACGGCCACCGGTGGAGGGGCGACCTCGGACATGAGGAGCGGCTCCAGGTCGAAGTAGCCAATGAACTGCTCGTAGAGCTGGCGCTGGGGATCCCACCCATCGACCAACCTGTCGGCCAGTGCCGTCCAGGTGGTTGCCGTGTCGCTGTCACCGGCCCGCACGAGCATTTCTGCTCCCCGTCGGATATTCCAACGGGCCATGACGTTCGTATAGGCGTTGTCGTCGACGATATCGTGGTACTCGTCGGGCCCCATCATCCCGTAGAGGTGGGCTCTGCCGTCGGCGCTGATCTGAATCCGGCTGGCCCAGTAGCGGGCGGTTTCCACGACGAGGTCGCCGCCTCCTCCCGCGAGGAAGGCGGAATCCCCCGTCCACGCCGCGTAGTGCATTGCCGACCAGGCCACGTCGGCCACGATGTGCTCTTCGTGGGACCCGGTGGCGATCGGGACCAACTCGTCGTCCATTCCCCGAACGAATCGAGGAGTGACGTCGCTGCCGTCACCAGCCGACTCCCAGGGAAAACGAGCGCCGTCGAAACCTCTGGCCCGGGCCAGTGCCTGCGCCGCAGGCAGGCGGCGGATGCGGTACTCGAGCATTGCTCGGGCGGCGGCGGGCCTGATGGCGGCCAGAGCGGGCAGGACGAAGACGTCAGCGTCCCAAAAGACGTGACCGGCGTAGCCATCACCGGTGAGGCCACGGGCCCCCACTGCCGTCTCGTCACCGTCGCCTGCCGCACTGAGCAGGTGGAACACCGCGAATCGGGCTGCCAACTCCGACTCGGGGTCTCCTTCGATCGTCACTTCGGCATCGCTCCAACATTGTGCCCACGACTCTCGATGTTCAGCGAGCAGCTGGTCGAACCCCAGTCGTTCCGCAGCCCCGAGCAGCTGTTGGGCGTCTCCCAGGTCGGTCCGGCCGATCGGGCTGGCCACCCATGTGGCCAGCCGCTCGACCATTCGACGTGCTGGCGATTCCACTGTCTTGTCCTGGGCGGCCATGGCAATCTCGGCACTCGGAGTACCGGTGATGGCGCCGACCGTGTGGTCGCGCGCCTCACGCGCGAAGCCGACGGTCTTCCGAGGCGGCCGGAGCGGGTTGCCGGGTCGGAGATGGGCCTCGGGTCCCTCGGCTCGCAGCCCCATGACGTGAGGTGCGGCTACCGACACGAATCTCAGAGACCGTCCTCCGATGTTTCCGTCATCGAATCGGGCCAGCGTGCCGCCTCGCAGGTCCAGCACGCGTCGTTCGTGGTGACCAGGGTACGGAAAGGGACGCTCGAGGCCCGTCCAATCCGGACCTGGGAGCAGGCCTTCCTCGGCGTAGATGCCGTTCACCAGGGAGAGGGGTGCCGATCCGTCACCGCCCTCTTCCCGGGAGCCCCGGACGCCCACGAGGCCATTGCCGAGTGCTCCGAGAGATTCGGCGACCCGCTCCTGGGCCGCCACGGTGGGTAGCGGTACCACCCAGGCGGGGTCGAGATCAATATTCGGCACGCGGCGGGACGCCCGCCGCGACAGCTGCTCGTCGAGTAGGTCGGTGAATCCCTTCGGTCCATTCCCCAGATGGAGCACCCCTTCGGGAACGCCGCCGGGCTCCACCCCGACCGAGATGACGACGGCGCGAGCGAATGCCTCGACCATCATGAGGGAGTCGCTGCCCACCACGCCGCCGATGGGGCCGAACTCGTCGCCACCGATCAGCACCAGTCCACCGGTGACGCCTCGCTCGGCAAGCCAGTCCGCCGCCCAGCGGGCCGAATCGGACTTGTCGGTCAGCCCGATCTCGATGTGCTTCACGTCGCTGGTGATGCGCGGATCGGCGAGTCCGACCTCCCGGCAGACGTCGGAGGCCAATGTCACCACCTCGGCCAGGTTGGCGATTCCCACCGAAGCGAGCCGGGCCGTGACGGCTTCGAAAAGGCAGTCGATGTCAGCCTTTTTGGGATCAGCCCATTCCGGGGTTGGAATGAGATCGATCTTCCGGCGATTGATTCGCTCGGACACGAGGCTCGCTTCGATGCCACGCGTGTGGAGGTCCTCGACGGTCCGTTCGGCCGCTCGGTCCAGCGATCGGTCCTCGTCGGGAGTGGCCATCCATCGAAAGAGGAGCTCAGGTCCGTTTTCAGTACTTGCGAAGACCTCGGAGCCTCGGTTGCAACAAAAGAATAGTTCGCCTGGTCCCTGCGGCCTGGCCCGGAGTTGCCCATCGATGTTGCCGACGTGGGTGCCGGTCACGATGATCGTGTGCACACCGGCAGCACTCAGCGCTTCGACGCGGTTGCGCACGACCGATGCGTCGGCTTGCCGATCCGGTACGGCGGTTCCGTCCCAGTCGAACACGAGCGCTTCGAAGGTCTCCTCGATGGCCTCTCTTCGCACGCTTGGAAGCGGCGAGCGCCGATCCGGGTCAGCCACGGTCAATTGCGCTCTGGCTGAAGACGATCAATGGGTCTGATGACTTCTGCATCGTACTCGGCGCCGGCGGTGGTGCAGGCGACGGTGTACCAGTGAACGGTGTGCCGCGATCCGAACCGTCTCGACCGGCCTGGTCCGGGGTCGGCTGCCTGGTGAGCCGCCAGCAGAACTGCGGCACGGGCTTACTCCTGGGCCACACCCCCCCAGAGCCAGTGGGCGACCTCGGGAGGGTCTTCGCCATGCTCGCACCCGTAGCGGCGAGCTTCGAGCCGGGCGTCGATCATCTGCTGACGCAGCATCGCATTTTGGGGCCCCAGCCCGGGGACTCGATCGAGCACATCGATGACCAGGTGATATCTGTCGAGATCGTTGAGCATCACCATGTCGAAGGGGGTGGTCGTGGTTCCTTCCTCCTTGTATCCCCGGACATGGAAATTGTCGTGGTTGGTCCGCCGGTAGGTCAGTCGATGGATGAGTAGCGGATAGCCGTGGTAAGCGAAGATCACCGGCCTGTCGGGCGTGAACAGGGTGTCGAACTCGCGATCCGGGAGGCCATGGGGGTGCTCGGTATCCGGTTGGAGACGCATCAGATCAACGACGTTGACAACCCGGACTTTTAGGTCGGGGAGGTGCTGATGCAGAAGATCGACTGCAGCCAGGGTCTCGAGGGTGGGAATATCGCCACAACAGGCCATGACGACGTCGGGCACCGAGTCATCGTCGTTCGACGCGAAGGACCAGATCCCGAGTCCTCGTGCGCAGTGGTCCAACGCCTCTTCCATCGTGAGCCAGTCGTGTTGGGGCTGCTTTCCGGCGACGACGACATTGACATAGTTGTGACTGCGAAGGCAGTGGTCTACCACAGACAGAAGGCAGTTGGTGTCCGGCGGGAAGTAGACGCGGACGATCGAGGCCTTCTTGTTGACCACGTGATCGATGAACCCCGGGTCCTGGTGCGAGAACCCGTTGTTGTCCTGTCGCCACACATGGCTGGAGAGGAGGTAGTTCAGCGAGGATATGGGCCGCCGCCACGGGATCTCGGCGCTGACCTTCAACCATTTGGCATGCTGATTGAACATCGAGTCCACGATGTGGATAAACCCTTCGTAGCAATTGAAGAGGCCATGGCGACCGGTCAAGAGATAGCCCTCGAGCCATCCCTCGCACTGGTGCTCCGACAACACCTCCATGACCCGCCCATCGGGAGCCAGATGGTCGTCGCTTGGCCGTAGCTCGGCGTCCCAAGTCCGGTCGGTCACCTCGAACACGTTCTGCAACCGATTGGAAGCGGTTTCGTCAGGTCCGAAGAGACGGAAGGTATCCGGATTGGTTCGTATCACGTCCCGGAGAAAGGAACCGAGCACCCGGGTCGCCTCCCGCATGGCGCTGCCCGGGCTTGCCACCTCGACCGCGTAGTCGGAGAATTCCGGGAGCTCGAGCTCGGCTCGAAGGAGCCCCCCGTTGGCGTGCGGGTTGTCGCTCATTCGACGCTCGCCGGATGGAGGGAACTGGCAAATGACCTCGATCGGTCCTCCGTCCTCGCCGAAGAGCTCACCGGGCCGGTAGCTGCGAAGCCACGCCTCCAGCTGGGCGAGGTGCTCGGGGTTGGTGCGCACCTCGGTCAGGGGGAGTTGGTGGGCGCGGAAGGTCCCCTCGACCGGCAATCCATCGACGACCTTCGGACCGGTCCAGCCCTTGGGCGTCCGCAGGATCAGCATTGGCCATCTTGCCCGGGGGCCGGCACTGCTGCGCGAGCGGGCGGTGTCCTGGATGTCGCGGATCTCGGCAAAGATGGCGTCCATCTCGGTAGCCATCCGCCGGTGAACGGCCATGGTGCTTTCGCCGTCGAATCCACCTTCGACCAGCACCGGGCGGTAGCCGTAGCCGCTGAAGAGCTCCAGCAGCTCAGATGTGGGAATTCGAGCCAGCACCGTGGGAGCGGCGATCTTGTACCCGTTCAGATGCAGGATGGGCAGCACGGCGCCGTCCCGTCGGGGGTCGAGGAATTTGTTCGAGTGCCACCCGGTGGCCGCCGGCCCGGTTTCAGCCTCCCCGTCGCCTACCACACAGGCAACCAGCAGGTCGGGGCTATCGAATGCCGCCCCGAATGCATGGCTCAGCGAGTAGCCGAGCTCACCGCCCTCGTGAATGGATCCCGGGGTCTCCGGGCTGCAGTGACTGGGGATGCCACCGGGGAAGGAGAACTGACGGAAGAGCCGCCCCATGCCGTCACTGTTGCGCCCGATGTGGGGATATCGGTCGCTGTAGGTGCCTTCCAGCCAGGTATTGGAGACGATGGCCGGCCCCCCGTGACCTGGACCGCATACGAATATGGCGCTGAGGTCCAGTGCCTTGATGCACCGGCTGAGGTGGGCGTAGATGAAATTGAGACCAGGGCTGGTCCCCCAGTGACCCAGGAGCCGCGGCTTGATGTCCTCGGGGACGAGGGTCCGCCGCAACAATGGGTTGTCCATGAGGTAGATCTGGCCGGCAGTGAGGTAGTTGGCGGCCCGAAAGTAGGCATCGAGAGGAAGCAACTCATCGGCCTCGGGCCGATCGGGGGATTGTGAACCGTTGACGGCATTCATCGGGTCTCCTTCAATGCACCACGGGAACCTGTCTAGTCATACTGACGTTCGGTTGCCTATATCTGGCAAGGTGAGTGGGTGCAAGTCCTCGTCGTCAACGCCGGCTCCAGTTCGCTGAAGCTGCGCCTGCTGGATGGAGAAGACAGCGTAGTGGCAGCTGCGAACCTCGACTGTCCTGCTCCGGCGGACATGGCCGCCGCGCTCGGTTCCTTCGTCGAGAAGAACCCATACTTCGATGCGGCCGGCCATCGAGTGGTCCATGGCGGCCCGGCGTTCCGACAGCCCATCATCCTCGATGATGGCGTCGACGCCAGGCTCGATGCCCTGGCCGATCTGGCTCCCTTGCACAACCCACCCAGTTTGAGCGCGATCCACAGTTTGCGGTCGTTGTGGCCAGATCTGCCTCAGGTGGCCTGTTTCGACACGAGCTTCCACGCCGATATGCCGGAGAAGGCGACTACCTACGCCATACCCCGACTCTGGCGGGAGCAGTGGGGCATACGACGCTTTGGCTTCCACGGCCTCAGCCACGCCTGGGCGAGCCGACGGGCCGGCGAAATTCTCGGTCGACCCCTTCAAGATCTCCGCCTGGTCACCGCCCATCTCGGCGCCGGCGCCTCCCTTGCCGCGGTGGCGTTCGGCCGCTCCGTCGACACCTCCATGGGGTTTACCCCATTGGAGGGCCTGGTGATGGCCACGCGCTCGGGGAGCGTCGATCCTGGTCTGATCCTGTGGGTGGAGCGAAATCACGGCCTGTCGGCCGCCGATGTCGAAGAGGCTCTCGAACATGGATCGGGGCTGGCCGGTCTGGCAGGAGGCTCCGGGGATCTGCGCGATGTATTGGTGGCCATGGACGCTGGGGATCAGGACGCTTTGCTCGCCTACGAGGTCTACGTGTACCGGATCCAGGCCGGAGTCGCTGCTATGTGTGCAGCCATGGATGGGATGGATGGCTTGGTGTTCACCGGTGGTGCGGGCGAAGCAGCACCTCGGCTGCGACTCGATGCCTGTGCGGGCCTCGGGTTCCTCGGGGTGCGGCTGGACGTCTCCGCCAGCCAATTCAGCGAGGGAGACAGACTGATATCCCCCGAAGGGGAAAACCCCGTGCTGGTCGTCCACGCTCGCGAGGATGTCGAGATCGCCCGTCACGTGCGGGAACTGTTGGAGTAGGAGGCCTGGCCGCGGCGGAGGCTGCCTTCGTCTATCAAGGGCGACATCCAGCGGATTTGTTGCCCTAGGCCGTGTGGCGCAGCTCGAAGCGCCGACCGGTGATCACATCCGGACGAAGGACCATCACCATGTCTCCTGGCTCGGGCACCAACGGGTACCCCGCCGCCTCGAGCTCGGATTCGCTCGGCGCTTCGACCAGTGTCGCCAACCCACGAACGAGAACGCTCCAGGCCATTCCGGCACCGGAATCGATGTGATCGACTTCAAACGCCACCAGGTGTCCACCTGCCGCCTGGGACAAGAACCCTGTGCCCACCCGAACCAGAACCTGACCGTCCCGGAGCGTGAAGTTGACCGGGATGACCACCGGTGCCTGGTCGGTGGCTATCCCGATCCTTCCGATCCCCTCCCCCTTGGCCTCCAGGGCCAACAATCGCATGCACTCGGGGGAGGGGAGAACGGTCGAACCCTTGGCGTCGATCCACATGTGACCACCATGCCATCTCTACGTGCCCGCCACTAGGGACTTTCGACCTTCATTCCTGGCCTTATTCGAGCGATCACCGGGACCGACGGCTCCAGATCCCTTTGCCGAGTTGATCGCAAGGTCAAGGGATGGGACTTTCGGCACTGGCCCTCCTCCGCAACCGGTCGCACAATCAAGTGGGGGAGTTGCCAATGATCGATGAACAAACACGGGCTGTCGACACGATGAGTGGTTCCGACGCCTTGCTGTGGACCGTCGGCCGTGATCCGGTGCTGCGGCCGACAGTCGTCGCAGTGATGGCGCTGGAGATGGCCCCTCGTTGGACAGACGTCCGAGCTCGCGTGGCAGCGCTGGTTGACATCGTCCCGAGGCTCCGCTCTCGAGTCAAGTCCCGGCCGTTGGGCCGCGGGAGGCCGCAATTCGTGACGGACGACCACTTCGATCTCGACCTCCATCTTCGGCGCATGCTCTTACCACCCCACGCAACCTTCAAGGACGTCCTCGGCTTGGCCCAAGCGATGGCCACTATCGGATTCGATGCGGAGCTTCCGCCCTGGGAGGCAGTGGTTGTCGAGGGAGTCGATGGCCAAGGTGCCGCGCTCG
>Ga0182018_10002899_pt1 | contig 16279 bp, 14 predicted proteins | sample 812P2MmetaG_FD_120490 | JGI IMG/M metagenome (GOLD analysis project Ga0182018, IMG submission 120490) | Permafrost microbial communities from Stordalen Mire, Sweden - 812P2M metaG | ecosystem: Environmental > Terrestrial > Soil > Wetlands > Permafrost | place: Sweden: Stordalen | collected... | reverse complement strand
CGCGTTCGCCATTCATCGGATTGGTTGAGTAATATCCCACATCTTCACTGTAGTCTTTCTTCCTGTCCGCGTTTTGCGCAATAGGTGCGCACCCTTAGAGCAGGAAACGCTGTCGCCAGCGGGGAGCGCCGCTGGTCAATCTATCGATTAGCACGGCCACGTTAAAAACCGCGATTCGCCGCCCTATCCGGGAATCGAAGAGCATCGGGTTGGACTTAACCGATGTGAATTACATGGATAGTTCCGCTCTCGGTGCTCTGGTTGGGGTGTACCTGAGTGGAGGTCAGTCGTCTATGACGATTAAATCGTCCACGCGGCAGCCTGGACTGCACGCGTCAGAATTCGACAATTCGGGACGAGTAGTCGGCGATCCGAAAGTGATCCAGATAGGGCACTAAGACTCGTCAGTACCGATCCGCGGACGTCGGTGTATGCACACACCCAACCTTCGCAAACAAGTCGCGCCCCTTTTCGCTGGACGGTGGTATCTGAGGCGCCCGATTCGAGCGGCATTTCGAACCCCACGGTCATTTCGGACATCGAAGCGTTTGCCAACTTCATGCGGTTGCTCGCTCCACCCACGCCCGCTCCACCCACGCTCAAAAATAATCGAAGCCCACGCTCTCTGAGCTTCACAGGAGCGATGATTGCGAGTGGCTCCGCGACCGGTCCGAGTGCTGCGCTTTCCAATCAAAATGCGAATCTTTTCTCCGACCTGCTCGTGCACCACATGGGCAGAGGCCTGGCCGACGGCATTACGCAAGGCGGCGCTGGCCCTGACGAGATCTGAAGCGCTACTCTTTGGGGCGTCGGACAATGCGTCTTCTTCACTCCATGATGGGCGTACGTCCAACCTGTTTATGCGCTTACTCTGGCCAGATGCGGTCGACGCATTGTCAAATTGTGCCCTTACTACCTAGCTTCGTCCGAGGGAGATGGCCGGAGGGCCGCTCATGCAGGTTTGACTTCAAAGCTTGAATTATCCCCCTGGCGCCGGAGCGCAGAACGAAGTCGCTCAACTCCCGGTTTGTCGGCCAACCCTTCCGGCGGGAAAGTTTTGCCCGTCATCCGCCCAAGATCGTTGGCTGGCGTTACCGGAGACCAAGTTCCACAAAGCGACCTCAAGTGCCCACCGGTTTGGAAGGATGCGAATGCTAGTCGTTTCCCTTCCAATCCTTTGCATCTGCAGATTAGCCAACCGGCATCCCTAACCGCGTCCATTCACCGGTTTAATTATGAGCAACAGTGAACATCTTTCGTGATCGCGAATCTGACAAGATAGCCTCAGTAAGATTCAAACTTACGTTTCAGACTAGTGTTTAAGACTGGCGTTTAATGTCTCCGTCGAAACGAATTCGAAGGCAAATACGTCGGGTGTCCGAGCCCAGGGCCGCTGCTTCAACGCGGGAGAAGCTGGTTGAAGTCGCCGGTCGCATCTTCGCCGAGCACGGCTATCAGGCGACCACAGTGCGGGAAATCGTCAAGCGCTCGGGCGCCAATATCGCAGCGGTTAATTATCACTTCGGCGGCAAATTAGGTTTGTACACCGAGGTGTTGCAGCAATTGGTGCGGGCGGCTCGAGTGAATGCGATCAACAGCGCACTTGATCAGAATGCACCTCCGGAGGACATCTTGCGGGCGATCATCCGAGCTCGCCTTCAAAGCGTGACCAGACCGAAGGTGCAGGACTTGCACTTTCGAATCATGATGCACGAACTTGTGCAGCCCACGCCGGCGCTGTCGCGCGTCGTCAATGAAGTATCTCGGCCGATTTACGAGCGACTGCTCGAATTGGTCGGAAGGATCATCGATCTGCCTCCCAAGAATGAGCAGACCCGGCTGTGCGTACACAGCATCATGGGACAAATTCTTGTCTATATTTTAGCGGGTCCGCTACTGCTGCGACTTTGGCCGGGGTTGGAGATGACACAAGAGCAGGTGGACCGGATCGCTGGACATATTGCGGACTTTTCGCTGACATACCTTCGACAGGCAAATTCTGGTGATCGACGAGCTACGGTGTCGAGCAAGCGAGGTGAAAAATGACGGAACAACCGGTGATCGACCGGTCGCAAGAAATTCCAAAGCAGGACCAACCACAACCGCAATCAGAACCGCAATCTGCGTCTGTGGGAGCCCAGCCACCCCGACCAAATCTGCAGACTGCGCCGGTGGTGGGAAAGTTGCCTGGAATAGTCCAGCAGTTGAAGCAAGAACGGGAACGGGCACAGAAGGAGGTCAAAAGTTTTGATACAGCCATCGCGGCCTTGGGAAGTCCTGGCTCCAAAGCACAGCCAGCCCAACCAGACCCGAGACCTGCGACTGCCGTAGAGCAGCCGCCCCAAGCAAACCAGCAACCTGCTCCCGCGGCGGCGAACCCAGCCCCACTAGACTCCCAATCTGCTCCTGCGGCAGCGCAGCCAGGTCAAGCAAAACCAAGACCTACGCCTGCCGAAGCGAAGCCGCCACGCTCGATCGCCCGTCGAATCATTGTTCCGTTGGTTGTCATTCTGATTCTCGCCGCCGTCGGATTTGGTGTTTGGAGGGTGTTCTTCTACACGCCGCCGATGTCGCCAAACATCGTGCCGCTCAGCGGTCGAATCGAAGGTGACGACTCGGCCGTTTCCCCCAAGACGAGCGGCCGTATTCTCGAAATCCGAGTGCGTGAGGGAGATAGCGTATCCCGTGGAGACATCATCGCGGTGCTCGACGACGAGCAATTGAGGGCACGCGTGGAGCAAGCGCAAGCCGAGCTCCGGCAAGCCGAAGCAAAGGCCAGGTCCGCACGAGAACAGATTTCGGTCCTCGAGGAACAGTTGCGGCAGGAAGAGGCGAACGTTGCCCAGCAAGAAGCTGCCCACGACATTGCCAGCTTCGATAAGGATGCTTACACGCGACTGGCGCAATCGGGAGCCGTATCCGAGCGCCAAGGAAAACAGGCAGCGTCAACAGCGGACCAACAGACGGCTGCTGTGGCCGGCGCCAAGCGCCGCGTAGCCGGAGTCAACATGCAGCTGGCGCAGCAGCAGGCAGCGATTGCCGACGCGATGGCAAGCGTTGATCAGGCATGGGCGCAGCTCACTGAGGCGCGGGAAAATCGCCGGGATCTGACCGTGAAAGCGCCCTTTGACGGGACGGTCGTAACGCGCGTGGCAGAGCCGGGAGAGGTGATTACCGCAGGAACCCCGGTCATCACTCTGCTGGATCTCAGCAAGGTGTACTTGCGAGGTTTTATTCCCGAGGGACAAATCGGCAAGGTCAAGGTCGGGCAGGCTGCGCACGTGTATCTTGATTCGAATCCCACGCAACCGGTCGACGCATACGTTTCCCGCATCGACCCGCAAGCGACGTTCACTCCAGAGAACACCTATTTCCGCGATGACCGTGTGAAACAAGTCGTCGGGGTAAAGCTGCAGCTGAAAGCAGCACTGGGGTATGCCAAACCGGGCATGCCGTCGGACGGAGAAATCCTCGTCGCAGGCGATCGTTGGCCGCAAGAAAAAGAAAAGCGCAAATGACGACTGCGAAGTCCACTCCGCTGACCTCCAGAACTGGCTCCGATGGTTCGGGAACGAACGCGATTCGCATTAGCGGGCTCTGGAAGCGCTACGGCAAACTCGAAGCTGTTCGCGGAATCAGTTTTGAGGTGGGCAAAGGCGAGATCTTCGGATTGATCGGCCCCGATGGTGCGGGAAAAACCTCGACGTTCCAGATTCTCGCCGGGGTCATGGAAGCGAGCTCGGGATCGGCCGAGGTGTTTGGTCAGCCGGCGCGCGAGGCACGCTCCCAGACCGGTTATCTGACCCAAGCATTCAGCTTGTACCCCGATCTTACGGTTTCCGAAAACATCCGCTACGTCGGCAATTTGCGCCGCGTCGCATCCGACGACATCGTGAAGCGGGGCCGCCATTACCTGCAGATGTTCGACATGGATCGATTCTCCGGCCGGCTGGCTGGGCAGTTAAGCGGAGGAATGAAGCAAAAACTTTCGCTGGCTTGCGCCTTGGTGCCTCAACCTCGCGTGCTCGTGCTCGATGAGCCTACAACCGGCGTGGACCCGGTCTCACGGCGCGAGTTTTGGGACGCTCTGGCGCATCTGGCCGCCGAAGGCTTATCTATCTTGATCTCAACGCCCTACCTGGATGAGGCTGAGAGGTGCAATCGGATCGCGCTTATTCACAAAGGCGAGATCCGGAGAGTTGGCACTCCGGCCGAATTACGAGAAGGTCTGGGCGCCCAGCGACTGGAAGTCCGGGTCGACAACTTGAGCGCTGCTGAACGCGTGCTGTCAGAGGTGTCCGGTCCGCGGAAAGACATCATGGATGTGGAGCGTTTTGGTGACCGTCTTGACGTCCTTGCACACGACCCAGACAAAGCGCGCCGAATCGTTGAAGAACTCAGTAACAAAGCGGGCCTACCCGTCAACGATGTCCGCGTCGATGAGCCGACTCTTGAGAACGTGTTCGTTGCCACCCTGCGAGCTCTAGGCGAAGAGTCGAAGGATCCACCGTTCCCCGGTCACCACAACCACTCCGACTTGCGCGGCCAAACTGCAATCGGAGCGGACAATCTGACGAAACAATTCGGAGCGTTCACTGCGGTAAAGAATGTGACCCTTGAGATTCCTTATGGAGAAATCTATGGCCTTCTGGGCGCAAATGGCGCTGGCAAGACGACCACGATCAGGATGCTATGCGGATTGCTTGCGGCAACAAGCGGAACCATGCGGCTCGCCGGCGAACAAGGCAACCTCCGCTCGGAAAGCATTCGCCAGCAGATCGGTTACATGTCGCAGAAGTTCTCGCTCTACAACGACATGACCATTCGAGAAAACCTCAGTTTCTTCGCCGGTGTCTATGGCGTGCCCGAGAGTGAGCGCGAGGAGAAAATCCGCTGGGTGGTGTCGTTCTCGGGACTCGAAGGAAAGGAAGACCAGATCACTGGCAGTCTGCCTGGAGGCTGGAAGCAGCGTGTCGCCTTCGGCGCCGCAATCATGCACGAACCGAGCGTGCTCTTCCTCGATGAGCCGACTTCTGGGGTTGATCCTCTTGCTCGGCGCGCTTTCTGGGTGATGATCAACCGCCTGGCAGATGCTGGTACGGCGATTCTTGTGACGACGCATTACCTCGAAGAGTCGGAACAATGCAACCGCCTGGGATTCATGGCCGGCGGAGAACTTGTGGCACAAGGAACTCCGAGCGGGATCAAGAGCGCGCAAACTGGCCATTTACTTGAATTCATCGTCGACCAACCGCAACACGCCGCCGACGTGCTCAACAACGAAACCGAGCGTTGGCGCGTTTCCCTGTTCGGCAATCGGCTCCATGTGGTCACGGACAAAGATGTTGAGGCGGGCAAGCGGGCCACGACAGAGAAGCTTGAAAGCAACGGAATCGGGGTAATCAGCGCGCGCGAAGAACCCTTTTCCCTCGAAGACGTCTTCATCAGCGTGATCGAAAAAGCGCGCCAGCAGGGAAAGGTTTCAGCGGAAGAGTGAGCCGTAAGGAGCGCATACGATGCGACGTGTAATTGCGCAAGCCCGCAAAGAGTTGACTCAGATCTGTCGTGACTGGCGGACGCTGGCTCTCGCTCTGGTCCTCCCGCTGGTTCTGTTGCTCCTGATGAGTGTGTCTCTTTCTTTGACCGTAAACAATCTTCCGGTCATCGTGCAGGACTTTGACGATTCAACCGCTTCGCGCGATTTTGTGGACGCGATTCGCGCCTCCATTACTCTCCATGTCGTCTCCTGGCCGATTGATCGACAGCCCGAGGAGGCTCTCAGCTCAAACACGGCCAGGGCGGTCCTGATCATACCGGTGCATTTTGGCAGGGACATGGCACTGGGAGCGAACTCTCCCGTTCAATTGCTGGTAGACGCCTCGGACGCCAATACCGCGAAGCTTACGGCAGGTTACGCCAACGAGATTACGCGTGCCTACAATCAACGTATCGCTGGCAACCAAGGACTCGCGATGGTCCAAACCGCCATCCGCCTCTGGTACAACCCAGGCCTCTCCGCCAAGAAATTTTACGGTCCAGGGATTTTCGTGCTGGGACTTTCGATGTTCCCTCCTTTGCTAGCCGCTCTCGCCATGGCAAAAGAAGGAGAGCTCAAGACAATTCTTCAAGTTTATGTCTCCAGCATCTCCGCGCACGAATTCCTGCTGGGAAAGATTCTTGCCTTCATGGTCGTCGCGCTCGCCGAGTGTGTAGTTATGCTCTTCCTCCTGTTTACATATTTTGGTTTGGGGCTGGCCGGCGACCCGACCCCCTTCATCGTCGCCACAATTCTCTACACATTCTGCGTGGCGGCCTTTGGAACCATGGTGGGAGCGACAATTCCGAGCCAGGTCGCCGCGATGCAAGTGGTGGCCCTCGGGGGCTTTCTCTTGGTGTTTCTGCTCTCCGGTCTGATTTTTCCCATTGAGAACATCCCTGTTGGATTGCGTTGGATCTCGACCGTCATGTGGGGCCGGTACTACATCGAGGTCGTGCGGGATGCGCTACTCCAAGGGGGCGGCTGGCCTGCCGTCTGGTGGAAGGTCACGATCATCGGCATCATCGGGTTACTTTTCTACGGGGTTGGATGGTACAGCATGCGCCGAATGCAGCTCAGAGCGTAAGCAAATGATGAGTCCCTTTCAAAACGTCTTCAATCAGCGGTTCCGCGCACTTGTGGGCAAAGAGTCCAACCAGATACGGCGCGATCGCCGTCTCATGATTTCTTTGATTCTTCCTCCCATTTTTCAACTGACGCTGTTTGGCTTCGCGCTCAGCGCGGCGGTATCGAACGTTCGCCTTGGTGTCGTCGATGAGAGCGAGACTCCGGAGAGCCGGGAATTGGTCGCGACCCTTACCGAGAGCGAAAGCTTCCGCCTTGGAGGCTACTATTTTTCAGTAGACCAGCTCGGGGATTCCATCAGTCAGGCCAGGGTAGATGCCGGAGTTGTCATCCCCTACGACTATGCCCGGGATTTGCACCGCGGACATTCAACCACGGTCCAGTTCCTGCTCAACGCCACGAACGCGAATACTGCCACCATCAGCCAAGCCTATGCCGAGGGCATCGTTCAAACTTACAATGCCGGGCTGCAGAACATGGGCATTCATACGGGCCTTCAGCAGGTTGCTGCCTCCGAGATAAGCCGCCGAGGACAAGTGCAACTCATGCCGGCTTTCATTTACAACCCCGGCCTGATTGATTCCTGGTTCATTGCGACCGGTGTTTTCGGTCTCTTGCTGATTATGAACAGTTCATTGGTTGCTTCCGCGGCAATGGTGAGAGAGCGCGAAACCGGAACGATGGAGCAACTGCTCATGTCTCCTGCAAGCACGTCTGAAATCATCATCGCCAAGATCGTGCCGCTATTTACCTTGCTCTGCATCATGATGCTGCTGTGTCTTGCGGTACTCAAGATCGCATTCCACATCCCATTTCATGGCAGCTTGCCCTACGTCTTGTTTGGCGGCATGTTGTGTATTTTGTCCGGGATCAGCCTGGGCACGGTCATTGCAACTTTCAGCAAGTCGGCGCAGCAAGCGCAGTTGACTGCGTTTTTCATCAACCCCCCATTGTCCTCTCTGTCGGGAGCTCTGAACCCTGTCGAAGCCATGCCGCGATGGATGCAGTCCTTCACGATCCTTAATCCCATTCACCATTTCGCGACCATCGTCCGCGGCGGCATGCTCAAAGGAAGTGGGATCGTAGCTCTGTGGCCCAATTTCCTGGCGTTGCTGATTTTTACCATCGTCCTGGTTTCCCTCAGCGTCTGGCGATTTCGCAAGCAACTTAGTTGACAACGGAAAGGCACGGTCTACTGCCCATGAAGAAGACAAAGACGAAACTGACTACACTGCCGAGCCGCCCGAAGACGAGTGCCACTTTGATTCTGCTCAGCATTTGCATGGCAAGCGGAAACATCTCTGCCCAGACGGTGCCTTCCCAATCCCAGGGCACGCAAGCCACGCAGTTACCGCTGTCAGGCCGAGCCACTCAAAGCGGCTCGGTGACATCCACGCAGTCATCCACTCCGGGCGTAGCGAGCACGGTCAACACACTCAATCCCACGGTTCAAGTTCAAGGGGCTTACTCGGGAAGCACATCTGGTTTTCCCAACGCGCCGTTTTCCGGCAAGCTGTCTTTGCGAGACGCCATCCGACGCGGCCTTGAGTACAATTTAGGAGCAGTAGGACTGGCGCAAGCCGTGCGTCAGGCGCATGGGCAAACGCGGGTGGCACGTAGCGCGTTACTTCCCAACCTCACAGGCGATCTGGCCGAAACCGTCCAGCAGACCAGCCTTGCTGCTTCAGGCTTTAAGTTCAAGATTCCAGGATTCACTTTGCCAGCTATTGTGGGGCCCTACAACTATATCGACTTGCGGGCCCGGCTCTCGCAAGCCGTAGTGGATCTGACGGCGTGGAAAAACTATAAATCGGCCAATGAAAACTGGTATGCAGACCAACTCTCGGCTCAGGATTCTCGCGACCTCGTGGTATTAGCGGTCGGAGGCGCATATCTCTCGGTCATTGCCGACAAAGCGAGAGTGCAATCAGCCCTTGCTCAACTGGACACAGCCAACGCTCTCTACCAACAGGCATCACAGCAACGAGCGGTAGGAATAGTAGCTCAAGTGGATGTCGATCGCAGCCAGGTGCAAGCTCTCACCCAGCAGCAGCGAGTAACTTCACTGCAGAATGATCTTGCGAAGCAGAAGATCAACCTGGCGCGGATGACCGGTTTGCCGCCCAACGATCAGTACGACCTCTCCGATGACATCCCTTTCTCGGATGCGCCGCCGATTATCGTGGAAGAGGTCATGAGACAGGCATTCGAGCAGCGCTCGGATCTAAAAGCAGCCGCGGCTCAAGTCCGGGCCGCCGACCTTGCGCGATCTGGCGCTCGGTCTGAACGACTGCCCTCTCTTGCGGTGAACGCCGATTATGGAGTGATCGGAACCAATCCGTCTCAATCTCACGGTACGTTTTCGGTCACGGGAACACTGCGGTTCCCCATCTGGGAGGGCGGTCGGACTGGTGGCGATATTGAGCTGGCCGATGCCAGCTTAACGCAAAGGCGCGCCGAACTCGAAGATCTCAAACTGCAAGTAGAGGGCGAAATTCGAAAGGTCTATCTCGACTTAGAGGCGGCAACCAGCGAGGTAGAGGTGGCGCAGAAGAACGCGCGGGTCGCAAAGGAGACTCTTGATCTCACGCGACAGCGTGTGGAGGCTGGTGTGGCCGACAGTGTTGAACTGGTTCAATCGCAGGAAGCGCTGGCGGGTGCGGAGCTTGATTATATCAACAGCGTGTTCGCCCACAACGTCGCGAAACTAAGCCTTGCTCGCGCTATGGGCCGCGCAGCCGAAAACCTGCCGAAGTTCCTTAGCCTGCCATGAAACTCGCGCGCGGCGGATGCTTGCACCATGTTTCGATGGTTGGCAAGCTACCTGGTCCGTCATTGTCAACCCGCGTTGATGTTAGACGCGTGACGGGGCGTTCCTCTCAGTCTCATGCCGTTGGATTCTGTATCGGCGTAGATAAAATGTTGGCTCCATTCAGAAAGAAAACGAAGAAACAACCGGGCCAAAGCGACGCTCACCCACCCGCTCTAGCACGAGTGACTTTGCATCCGAATGCTGCACACCCCTCTCCACTAGGCTCGAGTCAGAAAGATCGGCAGGCCCAGCTTGTGATCGTATGTCGGCCGGTAGCGCTCCGTGTTGTACATGGTGGCGATCTCCACTTTGCGTGCTCCTAGTTTGGGGTCGGGGATCGACACCATCGCGTAGCAGCCGCCGCTGATCGCGGTCATCAGGCCGGTCTTTCCTTCTTGCAAAGCGTCCATCGCCATTCCGGCATAGGTACTGGCCACCATGCGGTCGACGAAATCCGGACTGCCGGAGCGCAAATCATAGGTCAGGTCGCTGACCACGGTTTCGTCTCCGGTGGCGGTCTTGATCTCGTCGCTCAGGTCCTCCGCCACGCTCATCTTCTTGCGGTGGCCGAAGGCATCGGCGGGGCCGTATTCCTTCACCGTGTAGCCTTCCCACTCGGCGCCCTCGGAAAGAATCACCAGCGAGTAGTTGCTGGGATTGTTGCGCTTGTCGGTGACCAGGATTTCGATAAGGTGCTTCAAATTCACTTTGTATTCGGGGATGCAGCAGCGCACAGACGTCACGTACGCGGTGTAGAGAGCGGTGTAGCCGGCGTCGCGGCCGAACACCCGAAAGATACCGATACGCTCGTGCGAGCCGACCGTGGTCCGCTGCCGTTCGATGGCGTCCATAGCGCGCGTGATGGCGGTTGAAAACCCTATGCAATACTCGGTGTTGCGAACGTCGTTATCCATGGTCTTCGGCACCGCGAGCACTTTTACGCCCTGCCGGTCAAGTTCGGCGGCATAGCTAAGGGTGTCATCGCCGCCGATGGCCACCACGTAATCGAGGCCCAGCGTCTCGATATTCCTCAGAACGACCGGCGTCACGTCGAACACCGTGCTAGTGACGCCCTTCTTGGTGGATTGCTTGCTTGGAAACTGCTGCCCCTCAAGCGCCGGCGGCAGCTTTTGCATTTTGGTGGGATTGGTGCGCGAGCTGTGCAGATAGGTACCGCCGGTGCGATCGATGGTGCGGGTGTTCTCGCGGTTGAGCGGCTGGATATACCGCGACCGGCTGGCCGGATCTTTCAGATCGACGTGTGTCAATCCTTCCCACCCGCGGCGGATGCCAAGGACCTCGCACCCGATTTCGGCCGCCCGGTAGACGACCGACTTAATGACCGAATTCAGCCCCGGGACGTCGCCGCCCCCCGTGAGAATACCGATGCGCTTTGCTGACATGAAAACGCTCCTTAGAGATCAGGTACGATTCCGCCTCTTCCAAGGCATTCTATAGAATTAGAAGAGGCTATAAGAGGCATAAGAGGCCTTAGGCGGTTGAGCCCGCCCGCGTCCACAACTGTCACTCTGGCTACTTATGCGAGAATCTCTGAGTTTGCCTGAAGAATTCATCCCCTCACGGTCCCCGACTAGGGGAAGCTATTAGACCACTCAGGGGTCTTCGCTACTGTCCTGTCGTTCTCTCCGCAAATGGCCGAATCAAGCCGGATGTGGTTTTGGTCGAAGGCCGGGAGGAGCTCCGCACCATCCGCGTGCTTTACCCCGCACGCAGCCGTTCCAAATTGTTACCGGTGGCAATCACGGCAGGCGGGCAGCCGACAGATCGCTAGCTCTGGATACGTCTCTCACGCCCGAATGTTGGACAGCAATCGCAAGTCTACGGCAACGGGATGGCGAACTCGCGAACGCGGTTGCGCGCAGATGTCCAGCTGAATCAGTAGCGGAACTTCTTTGGTTGCAATTCCTCATGCAACGTGGTGAGTTCTTCGCTCACCGACTGCAATTCCTCCTTGGTAGTTTCCAGTTCTTGGTCGGTGCTTTGAAGGTTCCGCGTATTGCAACTGGCTATTGTACCTGCACGATGTTGGCGACCGGGGTCATGCAGTCGTGGACTGTTTCACCCTGGTTTTTGATGCTTATATCCAAGGTAGTGGTGCCCTTCGGGGTCGCGGCGGTGATGTCATGCCCGATGTCATCCCACAGCTGGGCCAATGCCCGGCCCGCGCTGCCATTCCAGTCACTGTCGTTAAACGCAAACTTGAGGCCGGCAATGGCTCCTCCATTAACCACAGTGGATTCGTCCGCGACACCCGACTCCGCCTTGCGGCTGACGCCCTGCTGGCCATCGGCGCCGATGCTTTCGAACAGAGTGAGTTTACCGGTTGCGGTTATGGGCAAAATGAGCGAATAGCTAATGCCCGGATTCCCGAGCAAAGTCTTGCCTGACAACCCTTCGTCGTAGATGGCAACTCTTTGCGTTGCGCTGCCGGTGCCAACGATGCCGGAAGTTACTCCTCGGTGAATTCGATCACCGCATCTGCGTCTTCCGCAGTGAGCGTTCCCATCTGAGGGGTGCGCTCCTCGGTTTCCCCCGAGTTTGATCTGGTGTGCCATGTCTTTCAACCGAGTTGTGATATTACCTTGCGCATGCACCCAATCAATCCTCTTAGAGTGAACGATGTCTGGCGGCGCACCCTGCTCTAAACAACTCGCTTCTGGGGCGCGTCTGCACATTTTGACGGTTGCGTTACCTGAGAGCTTCCTGAAAGTCGGGTTTGATCGCATCTGGGATGTCGTCAAATACAGCGTCATCCCGCAGGCCGCTACCCTAAGGCCAGGTCACGCTCCTACAACCTGGGGAAGCCGCGACAGTTCCTGGTCGGTGCTGTCATCGGGGACTGAGCATCCTGGCGTCAGGATGAACTTGCTTCCGGCGCCGTTCCCGGCGCTCTGCCATTGGTCACGCATCTGCGCCGGGGAAAGGTCCTTGTAATTCTTCTCGTCGATTCCTGTGGCAATCGTTTGCGAGAACTTACTGCGCACCGTGCTTACCGACACGCCGCTGGACTGCACGGACCAGTTGACTACCGGGGCTTGGAAGCTCGCGAACTGGTCGACATATTCATTCCCCCAATGCAAATGGAGGAAGTTCAGCTTGGCGCTGGCAGTTGCTTCAAAGAAACGCTTGTCAAAGGGCGCGCTAAACTTGGCATACTCGGCCGGTGATAGCTCCGTGCGGTTCGCGTTTGCAATCGAAAACAGGATCCCAGAAGCACCTGCGGCAAAGGCGCGCTTCGCGTGGTTGATATGCGACTGCGTGAGTAGATCGAGGGCGTCGAGCAGCCGCTGCGGATTTTCCTGTTGGAGGCGAACAACCTCCTCCTTAGACGATAGTTTGACCGCCACCTGCCAGGGATTGAAGGCCGTCTCGAGAATATACGCGTCCCCGTGTAAGCCGTCGCGGATCAACTCCAACGCCCGAATCTGTTCGGGGAAGGGATTGTCTAGAGCCTTCAGCTCATACCAGTTGCCTGCAGGCTTTGGGTATGGATAATCGCTCATCACCTTTACGATGTCCGTCTTGTACTTCCAGTGGTAATCAAGCGTGGCCTTGGCGTGCACTTCCGGAGTCTGCGGTCCAAAGTGATGCCAATGGGTGAATGGTGGCCGGTCTACATCCCGCCCCGCCAGTGCCCGGTCTACGCGTTCTTTGCGGGTAAGCGGGTTTCGGCCTGTCACTTTTCCAAGAACTGGTTGTGCGAGTGTGAGAGCGGCTGTCGATGCGGCAGAGAGAAGGAAACTCCTGCGGTTTATCATGAGTTACTCCAGGAAACGGATCAAAACGTTGACTGTGCCTGTCGAAAATCTCGAAACGTCAGGGGATACGGAATTATACTGCGCACCAGGATCGACCATCTTCCTGATAGGGTAGTTTTAGAAGAACTAGATAGCCCGCAATCACCGGTCCGTGCTGGTTTTTAGTAGCCATTTTAATACCCCAGCAGCTACACGATGTCCAATCCGATCAGCAACCAGAACCGTGTGCTTCGTAATGCCGACAGCCTTCTCCTGCTGATCGCCACCGTGGTCATCCTGTTTCTGGCACTTCTTCTGGGCCCCATCCTTCTAATCCGGTTTCGCAAAAGGTGGGTAGCAGCCTTCAACTTGGCTGTTACGAACCGAAATTACGAGCCGATTCGCCAGTCCCATCTGTTCAATACAGGACATCTTCTGTAAAAAGAGAGAGTAATGTCGAAGTATGTACACAATCAGCAAAGACCCGGATGGCGTTGTCCTAGTCTGTCACGAGTGCCCGCATGTTGAGCGCATCGATGCGTTCGATAAGAGCCTCGGCAGTCGCCGTACACAAGCAGCACGGGCGATGCAGATTCACTCACGCGATCAGCACCGCTCAGGATCGGTGCTCAACTCCGTTCCCAACAACTACGGAGTCGTGGAACAGCGGTAAGGGGAGTGCGCAGGCAATCTATGGGGTGTGCGCAAGTGCCCGCTTCCCTGAATGGCACACGCATGCCGGGGAACCGTCCGCCAGCTGAATCACCTGCATTTCATTGATGCGAACAGTTTCCGTGGCACGGATATCTCCGCCCTCTGGCAAAACATCCTGATGCACGGCAACGACCAACGCTTCTTCGTCCTGCTCATCGCTGAATGTCGGTTGGTTCTCAAGTTCATTGAGTCCCATCTGCTTCAGGATCTTGGAAATGATCTCCGCCTTATTCATAAGCCTTGGTTTGTCATCAGGAAATTTGATTCCCTGATACCGCCCTGTGAATTCCCTGTTCCGATTTCGATTGAACGCGCTGCTTTTCCAGCAGGGACGCTGCAGTGAGGGTGGGCGAGACCAACGAACTTCCCCTTTTTCCTCAATCCTATAGAACTGGCTTGCCAGGACACGACAGATTGCCTCATCATCACTATCTCGGGCAACAGGATGAAAACTTAATATGAACGAACCGCTCGCCATTATAGGCATCGGCTGCCGTTTTCCCGGCGGCGCCGATTCGTCGGAGTCATTTTGGAATATGCTCTGCGCGGGTACCGATGCCATTCGCGAGGTCCCGTTGGACCGCTGGAGCATAGCAGCGCACTATGATCCCGTGCCGGGGCGCGCCGGAAAGTCCATTTCCAAGTGGGGCGGCTTTATTGAGAACATAGACAGGTTCGATTCCGGGTTTTTTGGAATTTCCACGCGCGAGGCCGACGGCATTGACCCGCAACAACGCCTGTTGCTCGAAGCGAGCTGGGAGGCGTTTGAGGACGGCGGACAGACGCTGGAAGAGATCCGCGGCTCGAGCACCGGTGTCTTCGTCGGCATTTCAACGACTGACTACGCGGCGATGCAAGTTGACCGCGACGGGCACAACATGGCGGATGTTTATTCCGCCACCGGCTCGGCTTTCAGCATCGCAGCCAACCGGATTTCTTACTGCTTCGATATGCGGGGGCCGAGCGTAGCGATGGATACCGCGTGTTCCTCCGCGCTGACTGCCTGCCACGTCGCCTGCCAAAGTCTCGGGCATGGCGATTGTAGTATGGCCGTCGTTGCCGGTGTCAATGCGCTGCTCAACCATGACAACTACATTGCATTCAGCCGCATGTCGATGCTCTCGCCGGACGGACGTTGCAAGGCATTCGACGCGAGCGCAAATGGCTTTGTTCGTGCAGAAGGCGTCGGTGCCGTCGTTTTGAAACCGTTATCCGCCGCGCAGGCCGAAGGCGACAAGATTTACGCCGTCATTCGCGGCACAGCGGCCAACCAAGATGGCCGCACCAACGGCATCACGCTTCCCAGCCAGCCAGCACAGGCAGCACTTATTCGCCAGGCGTGCCAAGCTGCGAACATTTTGCCCGGAGAAATCAGCTACGTCGAGGCGCATGGCACAGGAACGGCCGCCGGTGACCCGATCGAAGCCGCCGCACTCGGTTCGGCCTTGTGCGAGGGCCGGAGACATCCTTGTCTCATCGGTTCGGTCAAGACCAACATCGGACACCTCGAGGCGGCCTCCGGCATCGCCAGCCTAATCAAAGCCGCTCTGGTCCTCAAACACAAGACCGTCCCGCCCAGCCTGCATTTCAAGAATCCGAACCCAAACATCAATTTTGACAAACTCAAGTTGCGCGTTGTCCACCAGCTCGAAAAACTTCCCCAACGTTCCCGGGCGCTGTTTGCTGGAATCAATTCCTTCGGCTTCGGAGGAGCGAACGCGCACGTCATCCTTGAAGCCGCATCGGAGCCGCAGCGCAAGAAGGACTCACCGGCAGGAAAAGGCGTTCGCCAACACTTCTTGCTACCGATTTCTGCGCACAGCCAGGAGGCACTGAAGGGCGCTGCGAGAAAATATCGCGCGCTGCTTTCGGAAAACAAAGCCAACGCCGGCGCGCTTTGCGCTGCCGCCGCCACCCGCCGTTCCCATCTCGCACACCGGCTTTGCCTCGTCGGCAGTTCGCGCGAAGACTTCCTTGAGCGGCTCGACAATTGTTTGGCTGGAGAAAGAAATCCGGCAGTTGTTGCCGGGGAGGTTGCAACCAACGCGACTCCGGTTTTCGTTTTCTCCGGCCAGGGCTCGCAATGGTGGGGCATGGGCCGCGAACTATTGCGGGAAGAAAAGTTGTTCCGCGAACAATTTGAAGAATGCGACAAACTGTTCCGCGAATTTGGAAACTGGTCTTTGATGGAAGAATTGTCGAGCGACCAAAGGTCATCCCGGCTTCGACAAACGGAAATCGCACAGTCTGCAGTTTTTTCATTGCAAATCGCACTGGCGGCTTTGTGGCAATCGTGGGGCGTCAAGCCTTCGGCGGTTGTGGGCCATAGCGTCGGCGAAGTCGCTGCCGCACACACTGCCGGGATTTTGACTT